>Ga0302320_10007165_pt1 | contig 24597 bp, 23 predicted proteins | sample Bog_T0_3_FD_202130 | JGI IMG/M metagenome (GOLD analysis project Ga0302320, IMG submission 202130) | Peat permafrost microbial communities from Stordalen Mire near Abisko, Sweden - Bog_T0_3 | ecosystem: Environmental > Terrestrial > Soil > Wetlands > Peat | place: Sweden: Abisko, Stordalen Mire...
GTGTTTGCCTTCGGCGCGGCGGTGGTCACGCCCAGTTCCGTGCTGGGTGCGCGGCTGCGCGCTTTGGGAGGTCACACAACCCAGGCTCCCGAAAAGCCCACGGTGAGGGTGCGAGAGCGCATGGAGCAGGCCCTTGACCCCATCAGCAAAGCGATTCCGCTTTCGCCTGCCGATGTGTCGCGCACGCGCGCATGGCTTATCCAGGCCGGACTCCGCGAGCCGCGGCACGTTACCTTTTATTTCGGCGCCCGCCTGTTGCTGGCCTTCGTGGGATTGATGGGTGTCGTAGCTTTTTCCGGATTTGACAACCTGTCGATGTTGGTTTGCGTCACAGCTTTCGGTTTTTTTCTGCCGCGGTTTTTCCTCAAGCGGATGATCAAAGACCGGCAGAAGCGTATCACCATCGCGCTGCCCGATGCTCTCGACCTTACGGTGATTTGCGTGGAGGCCGGATTGGCTTTGGATCAGGCGTTGATGCGCGTCGGCAAGGACTTGCACCATGCGCATCCCGACCTCAGCGACGAGTTTCATCTGGTGAATCTTGAGATGCGAGCCGGCAAGCCCCGCGCCGAAGCTTTGCGCAATCTGGTGGATCGCACCGGAGTCGATGACATCCGATCTTTGGTAGGAACTTTGATCCAGACCGATCGCTTCGGCACGAGCGTGGCACAAGCGTTGCGCGTCCACTCGGATTCTTTGCGCACCGCGCGCCGGCAACGCGCGGAAGAGCAGGCTGCCAAGACCACCATTAAAATGGTTCCTCCGCTAGTTTTGTTCATCCTGGTGCCGTTCCTCGCAGTCACCGTGGGACCGGCGCTGATTCAGGCCTATCGATCCCTCGCCGGCAAGTAGGGGCTAGCGAATAGGGGCTAGCAAGTGAGAGATAATCAGGAACCGCTATGCCGGCATCAGCCCCGCGCCAGGCTTTCAACCAGACCCGCCAGCGCTATCTCGCTACGGAGCTCACTGTAGCGGATACGCACTGGTCCCGACTGCGCGGCCTGCTGGGGACTTCCGCCCATGACTTCGGTAATGGTCGGGGCCTCTGGATTCTTCCCTGCCGCGGAGTTCATACTCTTGCTATGCGCTTCCCCATTGACGTAGTCTATTTAGACCGCGCGGGGACGGTGGTGCACGTGGAGCACAACCTCCAGCCCTGGCGCTTCTCCCCCATCCGCATGCAGTCTGCCTCGGTATTGGAGTTACCCAGCCACACCGCGGCCAGAACTGAAACTGCAGTGGGCGACCGTATTGAAATCAGATGAAAGTACCCGGCTAAGAACTTTTCTCCGCAGGACTTTTTTGTCGGGATATTTTTTGGAATTCTAGCCAGATGAGAGTTCGCAGCAAGTGACGAATACCCTCCAACTCGACGAAGTCCGTATCATCGAACTTCACGATGCCCCCAGACTCTTGGTGGAGTGGTCTTCTCCGTGGCAGGAGTTCATCACAAATTTAGGACCGGCATTCTCCCAGTCTGGGGCGCGGCTGGCGGGGGAGGCGCCGCACGGGATATTTCCCTACCGGGGTATGCTGGCATCGTTGCTGCTGCAAGCTTTTCTGGTATTTGTGATCATCGTACTGCCGCGCCAGATTAACGAGCTTCGTCCCTACGCGCCGCCGAAATTGAAACCTTATGAAGTGATTTATTACTCGGGAAATGAACTGCCTCGCACTGAAGATCTGGGCGGGGCTCAGACTGGAAGCAGCGGCCGAGCGGGAGGCGAGGAAGCGCACCATCCCACACAGACTATTCACGTTGCTCGCGGCAGTTCCCGGACCGCGCAAGTGGTGGACGCGCCTAATCTTAAACTGCCCACCTCCGCCGAAGCAGTGGCGAATTTACTGGCTTTCAAATCGAGCCCGGCACCGCTTCCGACGACAGCAGGACCGCCCGCAGCCGAAGGCCTGCGTGCTTCGCTCCGGACTCCGAATTTTCCCGCGAACGTAATTGCCCCGGCTCCGGCGAACGTGACTCGCGATCAATCGCGCGCCGCATTCTCGTTGAATTCGTCGATCGTGCCGCCGGCGCCGAGCGTATCTTCAAGCAACACTCGAACCGCGCCGGCGCTGAATGCCGAAGTCGTTCCCCCCGCACCCAGCGTTCGCTCGGAAAACCCGTTATACACGCCACATCTTGATCCCAGCATCATTGCGCCAGCCCCGGATATTTCACGAGACCGGAACCGGTCCGTGCCGTCGTTGACGACGAGCATAGTTGCTCCCGCGCCGACGCGAGTATCCCGCGAGCAATCGCGTGCCGCTCCGGCGTTAAGCGGCAGTGTGATTCCTCCGGCACCCTCAGTTGCCAGCCGCGAAGTATCGCCTTCCCGCGTGCAGATGAACAACGTTACGGTAGTGCCTCCGCCGGTCTCTGCGCCCGAGCGCGAAAGTTCGCGCAGCGCGAGATTGAATTTGCCTGCGCCTTCGGTCATTGCTCCGCCGCCTTCGCCGGATTCGACGCGGGACTTGCGCCGTCTGGAAAGCGGCAGTATCGCACCGTCAACCACCGTCATTCCCCCGCCGCCAACGGCTGCCAATACCGGAGTGGTCAGCAGTATCATCGGCAAACTTTTCGGGACTCAGGATGTTGTACCCCCACCGCCGAGCCTGAGTTCAGGAAACGGTTCCGGTTCCGTCCGTGCTCTGGCTGGGTCGAGTGCGGTTGGCAGCAACATCGTTCCACCGCCGCCTTCAATCTCCAGCGGAGGTGGTCCCGGCGCGCGAAATGGTTCCGGCATGCACAGCGGACCGCTCTCCACGAACATCGTTCCACCGCCGCCTTCTGTCGGAAGTTCGGGCAATGGGGTGAATGGTCCAACAAATGGAAGAGGTCAAGCTCCCAACCTCGGTGCATTAAGCGTAGTCCCTCCGCCACCCTCGGTCGCGGGTTCCGGCGCGGGTCGCGGCTTGCCAGCAGGATCGGGAAATTCCGGCAGCTCGGGGAATGGCTCACTCCTTTCCAGCAACGTAGTTCCGCCGCCTCCGTCCGTTGGACCGGGGTCCGGACTTTCCGGCTCAGGAAGAAAAGGATCAGGACTCGGCGGTCCTGGGGATGTCGGCTCGGTTCTTGCTCCTCCAAAACCTGAATCCGGAAGCACGGCCGGTTCTGGAGTTGTGGTCTCCGCGCAACCTGGATCGACCGTCGGACTGCCCGGCACTGGGGGGAAAGGCTCGCTGGCGATGTCTCCTTCAGGCGGAGACAAGCCGGGCATTGGAGGCTCCGGCGGAGGCGCAAGTATCGGTCATGGAAGTGGGCCGGGAAGTGGGATGACTGGAGTTGGTTCGGGCGCGGGCAAAGCTGGAACAGCGGTCGGCTCCGACGCAAACGCGGGGAGCGGAATTTCTCCCACACCCGGCCCGGGTGGCGCGGGCAACGCTCCAACCGGCTCTCCTGCAGTCCCCGGAGTGGATGTTCGCGGCGGCAGCAGCAACGTGGTCACGCTGCCCAGCTTCGGATCCGATAGCGGCAGCGGCCCGACTCTTCCCGGTCGTTCCGCCGTGAAAAAGCAGGAGGGACCGGCGATTACGATCGTTGCGACGTCTCGTTCCGGCGGAGCGTTCGACTTTTACGGAAAGCTGCCGGGGGACAACTACACAGTTTATGTGGATACACAGATCGGCACGGCCGTGATGCAATTCGCGGAAGCCAACCCGGCGGAGCATCGACCATCCGGATCGATCGTTGGTCCGCAAGGCCTGCGGACCAACCTTCCCGCCGACCTGCCGCACGCGCGCATGGTGATCAAGTGCACGCTGGATACTTCCGGCAGCTTGAAAAATTTCCAGGTACTCGAACCCGGTCCCGCCGGCATGTCTGCCAAGATCATGGCTGCTCTACCCACGTGGAAATTCCGTCCCGCCATGCGCGGGCAACAGCCCGTAGAAGTGAACGCCATCTTGGGATTTAATATCAATACGAACGACCGCAATTGACCATGGAGTGCTATCTCTTGCCCTGAGTAGTCGCATTTTCCCAGCATTTTTGACAACCTTCGGCAAGCTACCAACGGAAATTTTTACGGGACCGCAGAGGTCGGCGGAGCTCGCAATAGCGGGACGATTTTCAGTTTTTCGACGGGACTGCAACCCTTCGTGGAAGCCCATTCCTGCCGCTGGCGAAGCCGGCGTTGGTGTGATTATTCTCGGAAACGGTTTAACGGGCACAAGCGGCGTTAGTTTTGACGGGACCGCGGCTGCGTTCACTGTGATTTCAGATACGGAAATCACCGCGACAGTGCCGGTCGGCGCCAGCACCGGCACAGTGAAAGTAACCACAACCGACAGCGTTCTTGATAGCAATGTCGCGTTCCGCGTTAGGCCCTGAAGCGGCCTTGGCGCCAGCTGGCTTCGGCCACGTCTTAAGTGCTATCAACCTGGAGCCTCATCCGCGCCAGCAGCGCATAGGCTTTGCGGAACCACACGCGCTCGCGCCTGCGCTGGTAGCCCGGCATGGTGCGGCGCTGGTCCAGAATTTTTTGCGCCCACTCGCGCGCTTCGGCGGTGCGTCCTTGCGCGTGCAGGAAGAGCGCGTAGTTGTAATAAGTTTCGGAGCTGGTCGAAGTGTTTGTAGCCTGCTGAAAAAACGCGTCCGCTTTTTCCGTTTGGCCGGTCTCGGCGTAAGCGTGAGCTAGCAATCCTACCGCACGGTGAAAGTCGTATTTGGGATCGGCAGCGACGGCGCGTTCAATGTCGGGAACCGCGGCCGCAAAATCTCCCAGCTCGACTTCGGCCACGCCACGCCGATAGAAGGGATCGACCGAATCCGTTCGCTGCGAAATTGAGCGGTCGTAGCATCCGCGGGCCTTGGCGAAATTACCTTCGTCGAGATAGAGCAATCCTAACTCTTCATAATTTCCCGCCGAGGGATTGTCGAAAATCGCCACTTCCAGTTCTCGAATTCTGCGCCGACGGGGAAACGCCTGAAAGGAAGTTCGCAGCAGCCCCGCATCCGGAATCACTTCCGCGACGATGTAAACCAGCGCTCCAATCCATCCCAAAAATAGGATGACGAAGATCCAATACGTGTCTGGACGGCGGCGGATGAAGTGCACAATCGCGAACGCCTGCAGGATGAATCCCCACCAATGAGCGAACAGGAAAAGTAGTCCCATGGAATGCGAAATATAACATGGCAACGCTGTTGTACCCTGTGAAACCCCGTGCCCCCCGTGTTAAAGACTTTCGCCGACAGCGCGGCGCCTCGCCTTGCCTCCCTATGTAAGAATGGGGAGTGCAAGAAACCATAGTTCAAAAGGGCGAAGTCGCAGAGTCGAGACGCGGCCAAATCCGGCTGCTGGCGCTGGATATCGACGGCACGCTTCTAAACCCGCAATTCCAGATCTCGGCAGAAGACCTCCTAGCTTTGCGCAAAACGCGCGCTGCTGGCGTCGAGGTTGTATTAGTTACCGGACGCCGCCACGCCTTTGCCATGCCTATCGCGAAAGAATTGGACTTCGACCTCTGCCTTATCAGTTCGAACGGCGCCGTGACGCGATCGCTCACGGGAGAGACCTTCCATCGCGACCTGATGCCCCGCGAACTATGCCGCGAACTGGTGGGCGCGATGCAAGAGTTCCGGGGAAACACCGTTCTTACCTTTGATCAGGAGGCGAAAGGCGCAATCGTGCTGGAACATCTCGACGACTTGAACGCCAGTATCCGGCGCTGGCTGGAAAAGAATATGGCGTACATCGAGTTCGTTATTCCGATCGAAAATGCTTTGACTAGCGACCCTGTACAGTCGATGTTTTGCGGATCGATGGAGCGCATGAGCCAGGCCCTGCGCGCCCTCGAAGCCAGTGGGATAGACAGTCGCGTTACCGTTTTGCGCACCGAATATCCCGACCGCGATTTATCCATGATCGACGTGCTGAATACAGGATGCTCCAAAGGACACGCGCTGGAGCGATGGGCCGCCCACCGCGGCTTTGCGCGCGAGCAGGTCATGGCCATCGGTGACAACCATAACGATGTGGAAATGCTTGAGTTTGCCGGGCATCCGGTTATCATGGGGAATGCCTGCGAGGAACTGCGCAGCCGCGGCTGGAGCGTAACGTTGAGCAACGGCGAGTGCGGAGTGGCGGCCGCGTTGGCCGAAATCCTCTGAGCGCAAACGTTTCTGAATGAAGAAGATTTTTCACATCGCGGGACTCGCGGTCGTGGCTGCGCTCGCCGCACTTCCCTGCTTCGCAGCTGATTCAGCCGTGCTGCGCAACGGATTCTCCATCCGGCACGAACGTCGGCAGGTGATTGGAACCGTGACCCGCCTTTACTTGAGCAACGACAACGCCAGCTTTGTGGATATCCCGACCGCCGAAATCGACCACTTCGAAGCCGCCCCGGTTGAAGCGGCGAAGGCAGAGCCGGATATTCCCTCGCCAGGAAAAGTTACCGCCCCGCAATTAGCGCTGCAACCCAAAAGTGTCGCGCCCGCAGTCGATCTGAATGAAGTTGTAAGGGCCGCCAGCGGAACTTACAATCTCGACCCCGACCTGGTAAACAGCGTGATCCGCGCCGAGAGCGGCTTCAACGTTCGGGCGGTTTCTCCGAAAGGGGCGCAGGGATTGATGCAGCTCATGCCCCAGACTGCCTCGCATCTGGGTGTACAGAATATTTTGGATCCCAAGGCAAACGTGGAAGGCGGCACGCGCTATCTCCGCGAACTTTTGGAGCGCTACAACTTCGATCTGGTAAAAGCTTTGGCGGCCTATAATGCCGGCCCGCAGCGCGTGGAACAATATGGGGGCGTGCCTCCTTACTACGAAACCAAAGCCTACGTCGCGCGAATCGTTCGCGATTACAACAAGAAAATTGCAGCCAAAAATGCGGCGCAATTGACCGCTAAGAAAACCGCAGCCAACAAATCCCCTACGACCCATGCTTCTCATCCCGCCGGTTCCAATGTAAAGGTGCAAGCCAAGGCCAGCACCGCTCTCTCCGACGGGTCAAACTAAGCTCCACGCTTCAGTCGCACGCCGGACTTGTGCGTTTGACCCTCTACTCGCAGTCATTTACCTTGGAACTGCCGTTTCCGCTTCGGGTTGCTACGGTGGCGGCGCGAGCTTCTCCCCTTCATGGATAAAAAGCGTATTGTGGCCAGCGCGGTCGTGTTCCTCATCCTGGCCATTTTGATTTACCTGCAATACCGGCACTGGCAGAGCTTCGACTGGGGCACGTTCTGGGCTCAGACTCACCGCATCAAGAAAGTTCACGTGGTGCACGCCATCGCTCTGGTTTATTCGGCGTACGTGCTTCGGGCTTTGCGCTGGAAGATTTTTCTGAAGCCCGTGCGTCCGCAAGTGAGGGTCATTGAGTTAGTGCCGCCGATGGTGATCGGTTTCACCGGACTGGCATTGCTGGGGCGCGCGGGCGAGTTCATCCGACCCTATCTGGTGGCACGACGAACCAACCTTCCGTTTTCTTCTCAACTGGCGGTGTGGGCCGTCGAGCGTACCTTCGATGTGGGCGCGTTCGCAGTTCTAATCGCTCTGGCGATTTTCCTGCCCAGTGCGCTGCAGTCCATTCCGCATCCCGAATATTACCGCCAGTTCCGCGATGCGGGATTTCTTTTGATCCTCGGAGTAGCCGCCGCTACGGTGGCCGCCGTGCTCATCAGCCGCAGCGGTGAAGCCATCGCGCGTTGGCTCGAGAATAGATTTTCCCATTTGCCTTCCGGGCTCGGACATCGGGTGGCCCAGAGAGTGCGTGAATTCGGCACAGGTTTAAATACGATTAAAGGGCCCTGGTCTCTGCTTGCGCTCGCAGTGTTGTCGGTCGGGATCTGGTACGTTACGGCGTTGGCTTATCAGGAAGTGACGCACTCCTATGGTGTGGCCGCGCTGGAAATTCCGGTTTCGCAGCTCTTGATTTTGATGGGCGCAAGCATGGCGGGATCGATGCTGCAACTACCCGCTGTGGGTGGCGGCTCGCAGATGGCAACGATCGCGACTTTATCGGCGGTGTTCGATGTTCCCCCCGAGATGGCGGCGAGTTGCGGAATTCTGCTTTGGCTGGTCACGTTTGCGGCAGTCGTCCCAGTGGGCCTGACGCTGGCGCACTTCGAAAGGCTATCGCTGCGCAAGTTATCGGAGGAAAGCCATCAGGCGGAAGGCTCACAAACCGGACCGCCCCAGGTCTGACTTGCTATCGATTACGTTGGTACGGCTTAACAAATCCCCCTCTATCCGCCTGTTACAATTTCCTTATCAAGCCTAGGCATTCGATTCACTAAGCGAATTGATTTTCGATTACCTTCAGCTCTATGAAATGTCCTTTTTGCGGATTTGCCGAAGATAAAGTGGTGGACTCGCGCGAGAGTAAAGAGGCGGAGTCGATCCGCCGACGGCGCGAGTGCCTGAAATGCAACAAGCGCTTCACCACTTACGAGCGCATCGACGAAATCCCCTACATGGTCGTCAAAAAGGACGGCCGCCGCGAAAAGTTCGATCGGCAGAAAGTCTTGAATGGCCTGCTGCGTGCATGTGAAAAAAGGCCAGTTCCGATCGGCAAATTAGAACAGATTGTGAATGAGGCTGAATCGTTCGTCATTGAGTCCCAGGAGCGCGAACGCAAGACCAGCGAACTCGGCGAACTCATCATGAATCGCCTGCGCCGCTATGACAAAGTTGCTTACGTGCGTTTCGCTTCAGTCTACCTGGATTTTAAAGATGTGAAAGAGTTTATGAATGAGTTGACAGATTTGGTGAAAACGAAAGAAGTGGTGGAAGTGAAGGCTAAAAAAAGTGGCCAGTGATCTGTAGTCAGTGGTCAGTGGCCAGTGGTCAGTGACCAGAAAGTTAAGGACAAACGTACTTCGTTCTTACCGGCCACTGGTCCCTGACCACTGGCCACTGAGGTAATCCATGAGTCATAAAGTAACGTTAATTCCCGGCGATGGCATCGGCCCTGAAGTCATGCAGGCCACCGTCCGCATTCTGGAAGCGACCGGCGTGAAGTTCGAGTGGGAAACTTTTGCCGTGGGTGCCGACGCTTTCGCGAAATACGGCGAATACATCCCGAAAGATGCACTTGAATCGATTGAGCGGACCAGCGTCGGCCTCAAGGGGCCAGTCACGACGCCGATTGGAGGCGGTTTTTCCAGCATCAACGTGGCTTTACGCCAGAAGTTCGAGTTGTACGCCAACTTCCGCCCCATCCGAAATTTGCCGCACATTCCCACCCGTTATCCCGATGTCGATCTCATCATCGTGCGCGAAAATACCGAGAGTCTGTATTCCGGCCTGGAACACGAAGTCGTGCCGGGCGTCGTTGAAAGCCTCAAGATCATTACCGAAAAAGCCTCGACGCGCATTGCGAAATTTGCCTTCGAGTACGCGCGCAAAAATCAGCGCAAGAAAATCCACGCCATCCACAAAGCCAACATCATGAAATTGTCGGATGGTTTGTTCCTGCGCTGTTGCCGCACTGTGGCCAAGGGATTCCCCGAGATCACCTACGGCGAACACATCGTGGACAACACCTGCATGCAATTGGTGATGAATCCATATCAGTACGACATGCTGGTCATGGAGAATCTTTACGGCGACATCATTTCGGATTTGTGCGCGGCCTTCGTCGGCGGCCTGGGATTTGTTCCCAGCGCCAACCTCGGCGATCATTGCGCCATCTTCGAAGCGGTGCACGGGTCGGCCCCCGATATTGCAGGCAAAAATATCGCGAATCCCACCGCGCTGCTGCGTTCCGGGTTACTCATGCTGCGGCACCTGGGTGAGTTCGAAGCCTCCACGCAGATTCGTAATGCACTGGAAAAGGTCTACAGCCATCCCGAAAAACTCACGAAAGATATCGGCGGGAAAGCCGGCACCTCGCAGTTCGCCGACTTTGTGATCGAAGAGATGGAAAGGGCCAGCGCCGCGCCGGCGCCAGCCTAGTAGGTGTGCCTGTCCTTCTGCACCGCGCTGCTCACTTCTCAGTGACCCTGAAAAAGATCTTGCATGGGTGCGATCCCCTGGCACAAGATCTTTCCTCCTCCCCTGTCGAACGTCGTCGGTAGCAGAGACCTTGCCGATGCTGCGTCCGTTCATCTTTAAGGAGCACATTCCATGGCCCACAAGCGGAAATATTTCAGCCTCATCCGCTTTTCGACTCTGCTGATTGCTGGCGCGCTGAGCGTAGCACCGATGGCAGCCAGCGGGCCAACGTTTCAAACGCTGGTGATTTTAAATGGCGTAGACAACGGCGGCCAACCCTGGTCGGCTCCGATTTCCGACCAAGCCGGAAACCTGTACGGAACAACTTCCGAAGGCGGCAACGGCCCGCGCTCCGTTGGAGAGTGGACGCTAGGTTGCGGCACTGTGTACAAGCTCTCCCCTCCCGTAGATGGCGCGCCCTGGACACAAACGTTACTCTACCAATTTCAAGGGTCCGCGGACGGAACGTATCCCGTGGGTGGTTTGCTTCTCGACGCAACCGGAAACCTATACGGCACTACAGAAAACGGCGGCGCAGATAGCTGCGGCACCGCTTTTAAGCTGACTCCTCCCACCTCAGGCAGCGGACCGTGGAGCAAAGACATCCTGTACAGCTTCGCATGCGGAAGTCACGGCGCCTATCCGGAATCCAGCCTGATCTTCGACAAGTCCGGCAATCTCTACGGGACGGCCGTTTCCGGTGGGAGCTGTAACGACAATTTGGGTTGCGGCGGCGTGGTGTATGAACTCACTCCTCCGTCAACCGGCGGGGGCGCGTGGACTGAATCGGTGCTCTACGCATTTCCCGGCGGGCGCGAAGGCTATGTTCCGCAATCAACGCTTGTGCTCAGCGGCGGCAAACTTTATGGGACCACGATCTTCGGAGGCACGGGTAACACCTGCGAAGAGTACGAGAACTGCGGCACAATCTTCGAACTCTCGCCGCCCGCTTCTCCCGGAGGAGCGTGGACGGAGAGCGTTCTGCATTCTTTCGCGGTTCAAGAGACCGATGGAAACATGCCCAGGTCGGGCCTGATTCGCGATAGGTCCGGTAATTTCTACGGCGTCACCGAGTTTGGCGGCAACTACGGAGTCGGGACGGTGTATCAATTCACGCCGCCAGCCTCGGCGGGGCGACCCTGGACGGAGAGCGTGCTTTACAGTTTCGATTACACGGAAGGGGCAGACCCCTTCGGAAACCTGGCCATTTCCGCCAGCGGTTCTTTATATGGCACAACCCAGTTCGGCGGTCCCTCGGATAACGGAAATGTGTTTCAACTTTCTCCTCCGGCTGTGGCCGGGGATCCGTGGGTAGCCACCTCTCTCGTGATCTTCAATCCGCCCGGATATCCGCTCGCCGGCCTGACCTTTGGAGCCAACGGCTGGTTATATGGCGCGACCCTTGGTGCCGAAGAGACCGATGAATGTGCCACCAGTTCCAGCGGTCAGAACCTCGGCTGTGGAATATTGTTTCGGATTCTGCCGTAATCGACCATTCCACTTCAGCCAATCTTTCGCGGCCAACGGCCAACCTTCGGAAAATCCACGGCGAGTATCTGGCCGAAGCCCGAAAGCCGAAGCCCGTTTCAACTCCGCCATTGACTCCAGACCCAGATGGGAGTAAATTCGCCCGTTCTGGGGATTCTGAGGGGATGGCGAAGACAATGCGCCGTGTTGGGGTAGTACTGTTTCAGCTGGGCGGTCCGGATACGCTGGCTGCGATAGAGCCTTTTCTTTATAACCTCTTTTGCGATCCCGACATTATCGATTTTCCCTTTGCCCGCATCGGCCGCAAGCCTCTCGCGAAATTAATTTCGACCACGCGCGCGCGCAAGGTTCAACACCACTACTCGACGATTGGCGGAGGTTCGCCGATTCGCCGCTTTACGGAACGGCAGGCCGTTGCTCTTGAGGCCGAACTATCGAGTCGCGGCCTTGACGCCCGCTGCTTTGTGGCGATGCGCTACTGGCATCCTTTTACTCGCGAAGCGGTTGCGCAACTCCAGGCCGCGCAATGTGACGAGATCGTCTTGCTGCCACTTTATCCGCAGTACTCTTCCACCACCACCGGCAGCAGCCTGAATGAGTGGCAGCGCCAATTCCAGGGCGATCTCCCGGTTCACAACGTGGGAGCGTTCTACCAACATCCCATGTATCTGGATGCGGTGATCGAAAAGGTGGAAGAGGCGCTAGCCCGGTTTCCAATTCCGCAGCGTGCGGAGATTGTCTTCAGCGCACACAGTGTGCCCATGTCCATAATTAAAAACGGTGACCCCTATCAGCAGCAGATTGAGGATACGGTGCGACTGCTGATGGCGCGCGGCGGATGGGAGAACCGTCATCGGCTTTGTTACCAGAGTAAAGTGGGAGCCAGCAAGTGGCTGCAGCCGTCCCTGCACCGCACCCTGCATGATTTGTCCGTTGAAAAAGTGCGCGAAGTTTGCATCGTGCCTGTGGCCTTCGTTTCCGATCATGTGGAAACCCTGGGCGAGATCAATCACGAAGCGCGAGAAGAGGCATGCCACTTGGGCATCACTCAGTTCGAGATGAGCGCGGGACTGAATGATTCGGCAAAATTTATTTCGGCGCTGGGGGAGTTAGTGTGCACCGCGTTAAGCGAGTCCACTGCATCCCCAATTTCAGTTTTCGACCGGGAGATAAGATTAGCTGCCACTTCCATGGCGGCCGACTAAGAAAGTAAAAAGAAGGAGGATGCGTATGGCGGAACCGGAGGGCGTTAAGCCCATCCCGAATCCAGAGGCAGCCAAGCCTGCAGCGGATGCCACCAAGTACGTAGGAACGCCCGCGGTCGGAACTTCGAAGGCAGCGGCGTCGGCCGGACTTTCTTCCTCCGGCCCTTCGAACACCGATATCGACCGGCGGCGGCGGCGCCTGGTGTGGGTGGGCGTGACGGCATTCCTCACGGCGTGGTTTCTGGCATTTTTCAGATTCTTTCTTCCCCGCACCTTATTCGAGCCCAATACCGTTTTCAAAATTGGATATCCTTCAGAATTCGCTCTGGGAGTGGACACCAAGTTCCAGCAGAAATATCGCATCTGGGTCGATCGCACTCCCGACCGGGTTTTTGTAATCTACGCCCGCTGCACGCATCTCGGCTGCACGCCTGATTGGAAGCCCAGCGAAAACAAATTCAAGTGTCCGTGCCACGGCAGCGGTTACGACAGCGAGGGCATCAACTTCGAAGGACCGGCGCCTCGTCCCATGGACCGAGCCAAAGTTGAACTCGCGCCCGATGGACAGATCATTGTCGATACGTCGAGGCTCTATCAGTGGCCGAAAGGACAGCCGAGTCATTTCAACGATCCAGGAGCATTCTTAACCGGAGTGTAGCGCCGGCGTCCCGCCGGTTTTGTAAGTAGGAAAGGCAATCATGGCTGACGAAAATATTCCAAACGGCAAGAACGGCAAAGTTGGGCTGGTCGACCGCGTCAAAGAAGATATTCAGGCGATGAAGGTCGACATTCCGGCTAAAGCGAAAGAGCAGATCGAGGGTTTAAAAGACCCGACCAAGACTCAGGTCTATACTTCGATTTTCCGCCACAAGCACGATGACACTCCACGCAACCGGGCGCTAGGCGTGCTTTCCAACGTCTTCCTGCATCTGCATCCGGCGAAAATAAATCGCGATGCCGTGCGCTATAGCTACACCTGGGGCATGGGCGGAATTACTTTCCTGCTGTTTATCATCCTCACCTACACGGGCGTGTTGCTGATGTTTTATTACCATCCCAGCAAGGTGCAGGCGTTTCGCGACGTGCTCTATCTCGAGCACGATGTACCCTTCGGAAAAATTCTTCGCAACATGCACCGCTGGGCCGCGCATTTGATGGTGATCGGCGTATGGCTGCACATGTTCCGCGTGTTTCTCACCGGCTCCTACAAGAAGCCGCGCGAGTTTAACTGGAACATCGGCGTACTGCTGCTGGTGTTCACACTGCTGCTGTCGTTCACTGGATACCTGCTTCCCGACGATCAACTGGGATTCTGGGCCGTCACCGTAGGCACGAACATGGCGCGAGCCACGCCGCTGCTGGGTCACGAAGGTCCGTTTGGATCGATGCTCGGCATGACGCCTTATAACGATGTGCGGTTCGGCCTTCTCGGTGGTTCGATCGTGGATGCCAACGCTCTGCTGCGGTCCTACATCTGGCACTGCATCGGAATTCCAATTGTGGCGTCGATCCTGATGATTGTGCATTTCTGGCGGGTACGAAAAGATGGCGGAATTTCGGGACCGGCGCCCGTGATGCTGGAAGCTGAAGCTGACAAGCCGAGGAGAGGCCCGAAGGCGGCGGGAGAGTAGCGGCGCAAGCGTGTGGCGACAGCCGCCCTCGGCTGTCGTGCCGGGCGGAGCCCGGCAGTTGCGTGTGGCGGCAGTACTGTCGAGCTTCGCTCGACCGGACAGCCGAGGGCGGCTGTCCCCACAAAGGTCTTGGGAAAAAACATTATGGACTGGCGACAACTTTGGGAAATTTGCTCGGCTCCCGACAACGTACCGATTGTCGGCTTAATCCCGCTGCTTGGCTTCTACATCTACCTTGCGTGGAAGCAGGCGCACGCCAACGACTTGCTGATCGAGCAACTGGAAGGCGATGCCGCGCTCGCCAAAACTCATCATCGCAAAACCTGGCCGTTCAAGCCCGGCTGGCAGAAAGAAGTCCACGTCTGGCCTTTTTTGCTGCGCATTGAATTTCTCGCCGCCATTATTGTCACCATCATTCTGATGGTTTGGTCCATCACGCTGAACGCGCCACTCGAAGAGCCTGCCAATCCGAACCTAACCATGAATCCAGCCAAGGCTCCATGGTATTTTCTCGGATTGCAGGAGATGCTCGTCTATTTTGATCCGTGGATTGCAGGCGTGGTCATGCCGACCATGATCATCGTCGGCCTGATGGTCATTCCTTACATCGATACCAATCCGCTCGGCAGCGGCTATTACACCTGGAGGCAGCGCAAGTTTTCCATTGGCACATTTTTATTTGGCTTCATCATCCTTTGGATCGCGATGATCATCATCGGGACTTTCATCCGGGGACCTGGGTGGCAGTGGTTCTGGCCGGGGCAGACCTGGGACCACAACCGGCTGATCTACGAAGTGAATCGCGATCTGCCGGATCTTTTCGGAATCACTTCAAACCTGGGGAAGATTATTTTCGGTGCGATCATAGTCGGCGGCTACTACTTGCTCGGCGGCTTCCTTGTGTATTCGCTCTTCCGGCGATACATGGCGAAAGATTTTAAGCGCATGAGCCTGCTGCAATTTTCGCTTACGCAATTCCTGCTGTTAAGCATGGTGGCGCTGCCTTTGAAGATGGCGCTGCGCCTGTTGTGGCACATCAAGTATGTCTGGATTACGCCCTGGTTCAATGTGTAGGTTTGTCATCGTGTAGGTTTGTCATCGAATAGGTTTGTCATCCTGAGCGGAGTCGAAGGATCCCTAGAGCGACACGGAGCTGGGAATAGGATTCTTCGCTCGGAATGGCAGATGTAAGAAAGTTTGCGGAGGACACATCACCCGTGCCTGAACAACCGAACCTCGAACAAGACCCGATCACAACCAAATCGTATGCCGCCTATTACCTGATCGCGACGGTGATCCTGATGGCGACGTTGTTCTGGGCTTTGTGGGACGAGGCGTGGACACAACGCCCGTGGAAGGCTTTTCAGGAGCATTGGAAAGATCGCTACACAGCGTTTTTGAATACCACTGCTTCGAGTTCAGCCAAGTCGGAAAAAGATGTCGAACAGAATCCCGACTACGTTGCTTTGAAGCAGTCCTATCAAAAGGTCTATCAGGAGACGAAGCCGCAAGCGGAGGAGGCGCGCAAGAAACTGGATGACGCCAGCGCTCGATTGCTCGCAGTACAAAGTGTGTTTACGGACCGGCGTGCTTACGTAAACGCTCTGACTTACGAATACGAGACCAGCAGCAGCGCATCCGCCAAAACCAGCAAGCAAAAAGAGATCGATAAGTATAAGAAGGAAGAAGCGACAGTCGAGTTCCCCGACGGCAGCAAACAGAAGTTTACGTTCCCTCAGCTCGAAGAAAAATATAACGAAATCCGCGACGAACGCACCAAGCTCAGTCTGGTGCTCGGCGAAATCTTAAAGCCTGTGACGGCGGCCCGGGCAAAGATGGAGGAATACATCTCCGACCACATGGTCGACTTGACGCCGCAACAAATCGAAGGACTGAAGCGCCGCGCCACCGAATGGGTCCCCGCGATTGTGCAGATCAACGTAGCCGATGCAAATATTGTCGACCGCTGCGAATCCTGCCACATGAACACGCGCGAACCGCTGAAGGTCACGCCTGTGGCCATGACTCCGAAGAGCGAAAAAAAACCTGACGAATATGCCGAGGCGTTCGGAAGCCACACTGATCCTGAGCTGCTAAAGATTCACGATCCGGAGAAATTCGGATGCTCGCCTTGCCACCAGGGCAACGGGCGCGCCACCACCAGCGTCGAGAAAGCCCATGGTAATTACGAGCATTGGCTGTGGCCGCTCTATCCCAAAGAGAACGCTCAGGCGGGATGCCAGAATTGCCACGCGGCGGACATGGTTCTGGCCAGCGGCGACATTCAGTTTGAAACCATCAACAGCGGCAAAGATCTTTTTCGTCAACGCGGCTGCATGGGCTGCCATCGCTATGAGGGCTACGACAAAGAACCGGAAGATTTGAATGCGATCGGCCAGCAGATCAAGCAGATTGAAACCCAGAAGAAAGACAATATAAAGCAGACTGCCTACTTAATGAAGGAGGCGGATGCCGCGCAGTCTAACGACGAGGCGAACAAGCTGAATACTCAGGCAGTCGACCTGCGCGTGGCCAACAGCAAGCTGGAGGGACGTTTGCAGCAACTCGACTTCCAGTCGCACAGCCTGATGCAGGATATGAAAAAGGTCGGGCCGAATCTAAAAGATGTCCGGTTGAAGCTGAACAAGAATTGGATTCCGGTGTGGTTGAAGAAGCCGACGGATTTCCGTCCGACAACGAAGATGCCGAACTTCCGATTGAACGATCACCAGATTCAGGCCATCTCGGCCTACATCTGGCAGTCGGGATTTACCGACGCGATTTCGCAACACAAACCCGGAAACGCCGATCACGGAAAAGAGTTATTCCAAACTCGCGGATGCATGGCATGTCATTCCATCGGCGAAGGCAGTCAAATGCAAGGCGGTACGTTCGCTGCGAATCTATCCCGTGTTGGCGAAAAAGACAATTACGATTATCTCGTACGCTGGATCCACAACGCCCGCGAGCGCACGCGCCCCTATTGCCCCTACGAGAAGAAAGACATTGGTCCGGAGGACTACGCCAAGAAGGGCATTCCATATCAGTTCGATCTCGACCACAGCAAGTGCCCCAACGACGGACACGAACTGCAGGTGCAGAACATGACGGTGATGCCCAGCCTGCGCTTGTCTCCGGAAGACGCGGAAGACATTGCCACCTATTTGATTTCGCAGAAAAAGCAGGATCCGTCGTCATATCCAGAAGCTTCGTTCATGGATGATCCTGGACTGAAAGCCGAAGGGAAAAAATGGGTACGTCACTTCGGTTGTTCGGGCTGCCATGAAATCTCCGGCTTCGAAGATGAAGGCCGCATTGGCACTGAGCTTACTTACGAAGGCAGCAAGCCGATTGAGCGCCTCGATTTCGCTTTGTTCACTGAGACCGCGCAACGCGGCGGCAAAGAAGCCGAGCCGATAACCAACCAGGAAGATCTAGCGCGGTTACCGGACGGCCCCGCGACCGAACCCTGGTACGACCACAAAGGATTTTTCGAGCACAAACTGGCGGAGCCCGACATCTACGACAAGGGCAAAGTTAAGGGCGAAACGGAAGCCCTGCGCATGCCCAACGTTCACCTGACCAAGGACCAAGTGGGCGAACTCACCACCTTCCTGATGGGAAGCGAAGAGACTTCCCTGCCTTCGACCTACCAGTACAAGCCGGGCGACGCGCGGCACGATATTCAAGAGGGCTGGTGGATCATCAAGAAATACAACTGCATGGGCTGCCATCAGTTCATCCCTGGCCAGCAAACCATTCTGATGGGACTGCAGCAGTATCAGGATAACCAGGAGCAACTGCCGCCGAAGCTGTTGACCGAAGGCGCGCGGGTCGATCCTGAATGGCTGCGTAAATTCCTGTCGAATCCCGCTCTGAGTACCACCGACACGAACCGCAACGGTGTGCGTCCCTACTTAAAAGTACGCATGCCCACCTTTTCTTTCTCGGATAACGAACTGCGAAAGCTGGTGCGATTCTTCGAAGCGTTGTCGCAGCAACCGCTACCTTACATCCCGGAGCAGGTGCCCGTGCTTACGACCAAAGAATCGGAGATGGCGCGCAGTCTTTTCTCAAGCACGGCGGCGCCCTGTTTAAAGTGCCACGCCACGGGGGATCCGGCGCACGATAAGATTGCCACTGCGCCAAACTTTTTGCTGGCGAAAGAACGTCTCAAACCGGATTGGGTGGAGCGCTGGATCACCGATCCGCAGGCCGTGAGTCCGGGAACATCCATGCCATCGGGATTGTTCAAGCAGCAAAATAATCAATGGGTTTTCGCTGGACCGACCCCGCCTTCGTTTGAGGGGTACACCGGCGACCATCGCCAGCTACTAACGGATTACATCTTCCAGTTGACGCCGGAAGAGCAACGGAAGGTGGCGGCGTCCATGCCGCATGCGAAGGCGGCGCTGGAAAAGAAGAGTAGCTCGAGGCAGGCCAAGTCCGCGGCGCCGCAAGCGACTACCGGGGGTTCGCGGTAGAATGGCGGGTTCGGTAGCAGGGCGTTGCGAGAACCAATATCCCTCGCTCTGCTCCGGATGACAAACTTAATCAAAGGGTTTGGAGTGAGTTGCAGTATCGACTACTAACTGAGGAAAGAAGGACATCATGAATAAAAAACATTGGAAAACAATTTCGATTGCCACGCTGGCATTCAGCGCCATGCTAATTACTTCCGCCTGCAATAAAAAAGAAGGCTCCGACCAGGAGAGCAACAAGATGGAGCAGAAGGAAGCCACGCCCGCCCCAGCGGCCACTCCGATTGATCCTTCCACCGTGGGTACCGTAAGCGGACAAGCGAAAATGGAGGGCATCGCTCCCAAGCAGGCAAAGATTGATATGAGCCAGGACCCGGCCTGCAAAGGCATGAACGAAGCCGAGTCGATTGTGGCCGACAACGGCAATCTAGCCAACGTGTTCGTCTACATCAAAGACGGACTTGGCAACCGAACCTTCGACGTTCCCAAAGATCCCGTCGTTCTCGATCAGAGCGGCTGCAAATATCATCCGCACGTGCTGGGCGTAATGGCTGGCCAGACGGTGCAGATCAAAAATGACGATCAGACCACGCACAACATTCATCCCACGCCCAAGGACAATCGCGAATGGAATGAATCGCAACCACCTGCTGCCGCGCCGATAGAGAAGAGCTTCGCCCGCGAAGAAATCATGCTGCCAGTCAAGTGCAACCAGCACCCATGGATGAAGATGTACATCAACGTGGTGAAGACCCCGTTCTACGCCATCACCGACAAGAGCGGAAAGTATGAAATCAAGGGCCTGCCGCCCGGCGACTATACGATTGCGTTCGTACAAGAAAAATTGGGCGAGCAAGACCAGAAGATTACGATCGCTCCGAAAGACTCGAAAACCGTCGACCAGACCTTCAAAGCAGCCGAGTAGTTTCAGGTTTGGTAACATAACGGTGGGCAGAGCAGGCGGGCTCGGTCGTACTTGCTCTGCCTTCCGGAAGCTTCTAGACCAAGGGGATTTTCTGAAAGCGATCGCAACAACCTATAATCGCGGGCTGCATCGGCTCGCGACCTTCCTCGCCTGCTGGATTTTTCTTCTCATCATTGCCGGCGCTTTGGTCACTAGTAACGACGCTGGCCTTTCGGTTCCAGACTGGCCAACATCCTTTGGTTCCTGGTACAAGATTCCGAAACTCGTGGGCGGCGTAAGGTTCGAACACACTCACCGCATGATCGCCCAGGTTGCGGGGATCCTAACCATCATCCTTGCAGTCTGGATCTGGCGCGTCGAAAAGCGGCGCTGGATGCGGTTTTTGGCGCTGGGCGCTGTCGGAACGGTAATCGCCCAGGGAATTCTCGGAGGCATCACCGTACTGTTCTATTTGCCTCCGGCGGTTTCATCGGCGCACGCGGCGCTGGCGCAAACCTTCTTTTGCATCTCCGTGGCTATGGCTCTATTCACCGGTCGTCGGTGGATTGAGGAACAACCGCGAGTGGAGTTTGACCAGCGGCGTCCCAGCCTGTTCACTTTAACGCTCCTGTCCATTTTTCTTTTGTACGTTCAGTTAATTCTCGGGGCCATGTTCCGTCACCACGGGTTGAGTTGGTGGCCGCATGTACTGCATGCGGTGCTGGTGTCATTCGTTCTGGCTTGGACCGCAATCCGCGCGCTTTCGGTGTACTCAAATATTGAAGAGGTCCGCCGGCCTGCAATTGTGATGCTGTCCCTATTGATCGCACAGCTTTGCCTGGGCTTCACTGCATTCCTGACGCGCGTCGCCTGGGGAAGAGACGCGATACAGCCGGAACTGCCCATGGTCGTATCCACCGTGGTGCATGTGGCCGTGGGAGCGTTGCTGCTAGCGACCACAGTGCTTCTCGCGCTTCAGGTATGGCGGCACGTCCCAGTTGCCTTCGAAGAGCGCATCCCGCAAGCACAGGGCGACGCCTCCGCTGCATGAGCATTTTGGATTAACTCCACGTTTCGCCTCGTTCGTCGTAAACTGATAACGGAGTTGTCCCAGGAACCCTTTGGCCTCAAAAGTTTCCGCAATCGTCGAGTCCGCGCCGGAAGTGACGCCGCATTCCGCGCGTGCCGCTATTTCCGTGGAAAATCTGGTACACCGCTACGGGGACCGTATCGCGCTGAATGGGGTGTCATTCGATGTGCGTCCCGCGGAATTATTTGGACTGCTCGGTCCCAACGGCAGCGGCAAGACCACTTTGTTTCGCATCCTCTCCACCCTGATGCTACCCACCGCGGGTCGCGCCACGATTATGGGTTGCGACGCTGCGCAGGAACCCGAGCGCTTGCGGCGGCAAATCGGCGTAGTGTTCCAGGCGCAGAGCGTCGATGTAAAGCTCACCGCCTATGAAAATCTGTGGCACCAGGGACATCTTTATGGCTTACGCGGCTCTGCCCTGAAAAAGCGAATTGGAGAAATTCTTTCGCGCGTAGGATTGGCCGACCGCGCCAAAGAATTGGTAGAGACTTTCTCAGGGGGAATGCAGCGGCGCATCGAACTGGCAAAGGGATTGCTACATCATCCCGGCGTGCTTCTGCTGGACGAACCGACCACCGGCTTGGATCCGGGCGCGCGCCGCGATCTCTGGCAATATCTGGCGACGCTGCGCGATGAAGAACACGTTTCCGTCCTGGTCACTACTCATTTGATGGAAGAAGCCGAACGCTGCGACCGGCTCGCCATTATGAATGAAGGCAATCTGGTGGCGCTGGGAACTCCGGCGGAACTGAAAAGTGAAATTGGGGGAGACGTGGTTCTACTCGAAGCCGCGCACGATGCTGGAGTGTTGGCCGAACGCATCCGCGCCCGCTTTCATGTTGACACCACGGTTCTCGACAATCATGTGCGCATGGAACGCCAGGGAGCGCACCGCTTCGTCACTGAAGTGGTGGAAGCGTTCCCCGGAGAAATCGAGGCGATTTCGGTCAGCAAGCCCGCGCTCGAAGACGTCTTTATCCGCCGCACCGGACATAAATTCTGGAGTGAGAAAACAGAAGTCGAAGACTAAAACGTTTGTTAGAACGATGGGATTACTGGCCACTGATCACCGGCCACTGACCACTGCTTTCAGGAGGTAAACTTGCTCTCTATGATGCTTGCTCTTTCACTCGTGCTTGGCATTCTGCCGCTCTTAGGAATTGCATGGACGCTGATGAACGGCCTGATCACCACTGTCGACGGGCTTTTCATGACGTTAATCCTGCTGACACTGTCCGGAGTTTTTATGCTGAACGCGTTTTGGGAAATGCGCGACTCGGGGATGATTAAGAAGAAGGCCGCGGTGCCCATTACGAAAACTCCCGCGGCGAAGGCGAGTTAACTTGGCCACTCAAACAGCAACTTTACCCAGATCGGTCGCACCTGCGTCGGCAGGCCTGTGGTTGCCCGCTTACACGCTGTGGTGGCGCGAGATCGTGCGCTTTTACCGCCAGAAGACGCGCGTGGTCGGGGTCCTGGCATCGCCGCTTCTATTCTGGATCGTCATCGGGTCAGGCTTTGGAACATCGTTCCGGTCCGGGAGCGGCCCGAGTCAGCAACATTACATGGATTATTTTTATCCCGGCGCGCTGATCATGATTGTTCTTTTTACGTCGATCTTCGCCATGATGTCGCTCATCGAAGATCGCAAAGAAGGATTTCTGCTTTCGGTGATGGTTGCCCCGGTGCCGCGTTCGGCCATCGTTCTCGGCAAAGTTCTCGGGGGGACGACTTTGGCGGCCGCGCAAGGGATGATTTTTCTCGTCTTCGCGCCCTTCGCCGGAGTCCATCTCAATCCGCTGCAAGTTTTGCTGGCCGGCGTTGTTGTCTTCCTCGTGTCGTTTGCGCTGACGGCTTTAGGGTTTGCCATCGCGTGGCCCATGGATTCGACGGCGGCCTTCCACGGAATCATCAATCTGTTTCTGATTCCGCTGTGGCTGCTGTCGGGCGCGCTGTTCCCGCTCTCTGGCGCATCGGGGTGGATTCGCGCTCTGATGTATATGAACCCGCTTACCTATGGAGTGGAGGCGTTACGCGACTTGCTCTATCCCGGATTGGAGACGTCGTTTCCACTGCCTTCCGCGCTGGCGACCTTGCTGCTTTTTTCTTTGGTAATGTTCGGACTCGCATTTCTAATGGCCAACCGCCGCAGTACCAGACCCGCCGCCTGACCGTTAAATACTAAAATATGATCGCTGAACAATACGCTTACTTCCCCGCTCTGATCGCCGGTTTAAACGGAGCCAGCGCCGTGTGTTTAGGCACTGGCCGCTACATGATTGCCAAAGGCCGCATCGCGGCGCACCGTGCCTGCATGATCGCTGCCGTGGTCGCGTCCGCGCTGTTTCTGGCGTGCTACCTTTATTTTCACTATCACGTTGGGGATATCCGTTTTCTCGGTGATCACTTCTGGCATGTGATCTACCTGATCGTCCTCATCCCCCACGTCACACTCGCAATCGTGATCGTGCCTATGGTCATCATCACGTTGAGCCGTGGCTTGCGGGCCAAGTATGATCGCCATCGAGCCATCGCGCGCTGGACTTATCCTCTCTGGATGTACGTCAGCGTCACCGGTGTGCTCGTATATTTCATGCTGTATCAATGGTTCCCGCATAGTTGATTTGCCCTGTGTGACCCGTGATCTCTGTGTTGAAGACTTTGATCTATGTCGACGCTCAGATTGAAAATCGACGTTTCCGGAACAGTCGGGGATGAAGCGTGGAAAGAAATCCAGCAGTTCGATCAAATTCAATCCGCCGACTTCGGCCCGCAGTTCGGTAGCGGCGGACTCTCCACAACCCATGTGGCCACGGCCGCCTCGGCCGTGCCGCCAAGCGAAGCGAGGCGGAACCCTTACGCCAAAGGTGAATGGATTGGGGCGGAAATAAGACTGCTAACTCCGCTGCTCGCTCAATACGCTGTATCTCATTATCTGGAACAGGAGCGCGTGCTGGACGCGGATGTAATAGACTGATCTGGCGATTGGATTCCATGCCCATGCGATCCGAATCTACGGTGCCCTCCTTTGCCGATTCTCCACGCGGCCCAGAGGGTTGCGCAGTCCTTGAACCCCGACCCAAGCCTGGCATGACGCGCACGCAAAAACTCCTCTTCTTCGTTACGGCCTGGCTGATCTGCCTGATGCCGTTTCTTTTCTGGTGGAATACCTGGTTCGGGCGCAAGCTATCTGACCAGCAGCTAACGGAATATCTACACGACACAAAGAAGCCGCGCCACATTCAGCAAGCGCTGGTGCAGGTTGGAGAACGCATCACGCGGCACGACGATCGAGCGAAGCAATGGTATCCGGATCTGGTTCGGCTCGCCGCCGATCCGGTGGAGGAAGTCCGCAACACCGACGCCTGGGTGATGGGCCAGGACGCATCCGGCGCGGGCTTTCACGAAACTTTGTTGAAGATGTTGAACGATCCCTCGCAGATGGTTCGCGGGAATGCTGCGCTGTCGTTGGTGCGATTCGGCGACGCCACCGGGCGTCCGCAGATTTTAGCGCTGCTGCAGCCGGCACGAATCAGCGCGCCAGACTCTGGCCGGGTTCTCGATTCCGACCGCCCCGGCACCGCCATTCATCAAAATGGATTGATCGCCAAGCTGCAATATGGCCAACAGCAGACAGCCGAAATCCGTTCGCCAATTCCCGGACGCATTCGTTCTGTCGCCGGTACCGGCGCGAATGTTGCTGCAGGCGACGAGTTGGCGGTGGTTGATCCGGCGAACGAGCAGGTGTGGGAAGCTTTGCGAGCGCTCTACCTAATCGGCCAGCCCGATGATTTGAGCGCGATTCGTCCTTACGAACGGGACTTGCCGGATGTTTCGAATGACGTCCGGCAGCAAGCTGCGGC
>Ga0302320_10007166_pt1 | contig 24597 bp, 25 predicted proteins | sample Bog_T0_3_FD_202130 | JGI IMG/M metagenome (GOLD analysis project Ga0302320, IMG submission 202130) | Peat permafrost microbial communities from Stordalen Mire near Abisko, Sweden - Bog_T0_3 | ecosystem: Environmental > Terrestrial > Soil > Wetlands > Peat | place: Sweden: Abisko, Stordalen Mire...
ATCTGCGTGCTCGCCGGTTGCTTCACGACCTTCGGTCAGGCGTTCAACAACGGCGGTCCCGTCGCCATCTCAATCGGCTGGCCGGTGATCACCGTGCTGATCCTGGCGGTCGCGTTCTCGATGTCCGAGCTGGCCTCGGCGATGCCCACGGCGGGCGGGATCTACTACTGGGCCTCGAAGCTCGGCGGCCCCGGGTGGGGCTGGTTCACCGGCTGGTTCAACCTGATCGGCCTGGTCGCCGTGGTTGCCTCCGTCGACTACGTCTGCGCCCAGTTCATCTACTACCTGCTCGGCCTGTTCAACGTGAACTTCATCTTCAACTTCACCTCGGTCAACGTGAAGTACGAGGCGCACGTGGTGATGGCGCTATTCGTCCTGCTGCTGCTCTTCGGGCTGGTGGTCAATGTGTTCTGGAACCGCCTGCTGACGCTGTTCAACGGCGTCGCGGTGTGGTGGAACGTTGTGGGTGTCGCGGTGATCGTCGTGATCCTGATCTTCGTCCCCAGCCATCACGCGAGCTTCAGGTACGTCTTCGGTCACACGATCAACAACTCCGGCTTCGGCGAGCACATGTACTGGTACTACGTGCTCCCGCTCGGCTTCCTGCTGACGATGTACACGATCACCGGCTATGACGCCTCCGCGCACGTTTCGGAGGAGACCCACGGCGCCGCCGACGCGGCGGCGAAGGGCGTCTGGCGCTCGGTGTTCTACTCCGGCGTGGTCGGCTACATCGTGCTGCTCGCGCTCACCTTCGCGGTGAACAAGACGGGCGCAAAGACCGAGAACGGATTCTCGACGGTCATCCCGATCCTCACCGCCGCGCTCAGCGTGGTCGGCGCCAAGGCCGTCATCTTCATCTCGACGATCGGCCAGGTGTTCTGCGGCATTGCGTGCCTGACGAGCTGTTCGCGCATGGTCTTCGCGTTCTCGCGCGACGGAGCTGTCCCCGGTCACAACCTGTGGCGGCGCCTGGGGGCCAACAAGACGCCGACCTGGGCGGCGTTGTTCGGCGCCGTCTTCGCCTTCGTGATCACGATCCCGGCGTACTTCCCCAACAAGCTCGGCACGCCGGTCGCGTTCCTCGCGGTCACGTCGATCTCGGTGATCGGTCTCTACATCGCCTACACGATCCCGGTGTTCCTGCGCTGGCGTGCCGGCTCGAGCTTCCAGCCGGGTCCGTGGACGCTGGGCAAGAAGTACAAGTGGGTGAACCTGGTCGCCTGTGTCTGGGTCGGCCTCTGCGTGATCATCTTCTGCCTGCCGTACTCACCGCTCGGCGTGCCCGGCAACACCGGCTTCACGTTGAACCTCGTCAACTATGCGCCCGTCGTCGTGGTCGGCGTCATGCTGGCCGTGACGATCTGGTACTTCGGCTGGGCCAACAAGACGTTCAAGGGCCCGATCCGCACGATCGACGACGAACTGCCGCCGCAGGACGGCGGCGGAGGCGCGATGCCGCCGGCCGCGCCGGCGGTTGCCTGACCTGCTGACAATCGTCGAGCCCGCCACGGAGGGCGTGCTCGCCGAAGTTCCCCGCGCGGGGACGGCCGAGGTGGATGAGGCCGTCTCCCGCGCGAGGAGGGCGCTGCCCGCGTGGCGAGCCCTGGCGCCGGGGACTCGAGCGGCGATGCTTCGCGCCCTCGCCGACACGCTGCAGTCGCATCTCGAGGAACTCGCACTGCTCGAGGCGCGCAACGCCGGCAAGCCGATCGGCGCGGCGCGCGGCGAGATCGCGATGGTGGTCGACACGATCCGCTACTACTCGGGCGCGCCCGAGCGGCTGCTTGGCGACACGATCCCGGTCGCGGGCGGGCAGGCCTTCACGGTGCGCGAACCGGTCGGCGTCGTCGGCCTGATCGTGCCCTGGAACTTCCCGCTGGCAATCGCCGCCTGGAAGCTCGGGCCGGCGCTCGCCGCGGGCAACACCGTCGTGCTGAAGCCCGCCGAGCTGACGCCGCTGTCGGCCCTGCGCTTCGCGGCGCTCGCGCTCGATGCCGGCATCCCCGAGGGCGTCATCAATGTCGTCGTAGGTCCCGGCCGCACCTGCGGCCAGCGGCTCGTCGAGCATCCCGACGTCGCCAAGATCGCCTTCACAGGCTCAACCGAGGTGGGCCGCTCGATCGCTGCCGCCGCGTCGGCCACGATCAAGCGCGTGACGCTCGAGCTCGGCGGCAAGTCGGCCAACGTGATCTTCGCCGACGCGGACCTCGAGGCGGCCGCCGCGGCCGCTCCCTGGGCCGTCTTCGACAACGCCGGCCAGGACTGCTGCGCGCGCTCGCGCGTGCTGATCGAGGAGTCCGCCTTTGACCGCTTCACGGCCCTCTTCGCAGAGCACGTGACCGCGATCCGGGTGGGCGACCCGCTGGACCCCGCCACCGAGATGGGCCCGCTGATCTCCGCCGGCCAACGCGATGCGGTCGCGTCGTTCCTCGACGACGGCGAGGCGGTCGTGTGCCGCGGCAGCGCGCCGGCGGGCCCCGGCTTCTGGTTTGCACCGACGATCCTCGCGCCCAGCTCGCGCGATGCGCGAGTGCTGCGCGACGAGGTCTTCGGGCCAATCGTGGCCGTAATTCCGTTCCGCGACGAGGAGGACGCAGTGACGCTCGCAAACGACACGATCTACGGGCTCTCCGGCTCGATCTGGACCCGCGACGGAGCGCGCGCCCTGCGCGTGGCGCGGGCGATCGAGTCGGGCAACCTGTCGATCAACTCCAACAGCTCGGTCCGTGTGAGCACGCCGTTCGGGGGCTTCAAGCAGTCCGGCTACGGCCGCGAACTGGGCCCCCACGCGCTCGATGCCTACACCGAGGTCAAGACGATCTTCTTCGCGACATCATGAGCCGCCTGGAGGGGAAGGTCTGCGTGATCACCGGCGCCCGCGGCGGGATCGGTGCCGTCACCGCTGAGCTGTTCGCGCGCGAGGGGGCGAAGGTCGTCGGTGTTGATCTGCTCCCGGGCTCGCCCGGTGATCTGTCGTTCGAGGTCGACGTCACCGACGAGCAGCAGGTGATCGGCCTCTACGCGCGCGCGCGCGAGGAGTTCGGGCGGATCGATGTGCTGTTCAACAACGCCGGGATCTCGCCGACCGATGATGCCTCGGTGCTCGACACGAGCTTCGAGACCTGGCAGCGGGTGCAGGACGTCAACCTCAAGAGCGTCTTCTTCTGCTGCAAGCACGGCATTCCGCACCTGCTTGCCAACGATCCCTCCGGCGGTTCGGTGATCAACACCGCCTCGTTCGTCGCCGTGATGGGCGCCGCGACCTCGCAGATCTCATACACCGCATCCAAGGGCGGCGTGCTCGCGCTCTCGCGTGAACTCGGCGTCGAGTTCGCCCGCCAGGGCGTGCGCGTGAACGCGCTCTGCCCCGGGCCGGTCGACACGCCGTTGCTGCAGGAGCTCTTCGCCAAGGACCCTGAGCGCGCGGCCCGGCGGATGGTGCACCTGCCGCCCGGCCGTTTCGCGCGGGCCGAGGAGATCGCCTCCGGCGTGCTCTTCCTCGCCAGCGACGAGTCGACCTACGTCAACGCGACGACCTTCCTGATCGACGGCGGGCTCACGGGCGCCTACACGACGCCGCTGTGAGCGGCCCGGGACCGGTGAACGCGCCGGTAGGCTTCCGCTAGAGATGCCGAGCGTTCCGCTACGCACACCGGCGCGGCCACACCGCCGCGGGCGCAGGGCCTAGAGCGCGTTGGTCGACGCCGTCGTCGTCGGTGCCGGGCCCAACGGGCTCGCCGCCGCAATCGAACTCGCGCGCAACGGTCGCTCGGTCCACGTGATCGAGGGCTCCGATCGCATCGGCGGCGGCACGCGCACCGCGGAGCTGACGCTCCCCGGATTCCACCACGACGTCTGCGCGGCTGTGCATCCGCTCGCCGTCGGCTCGCCCTACCTTCGGACCCTGCCGCTCGCAGACCACGGGCTCGAGCTGCTCGAGCCTGAGGTCCAGGCCGCCCACCCGCTCGACGACGGCACCGCTGTCCTGCTGCAGCGCTCGCTCGAGCAGACCGCGGACGCCCTGGGCGCCGACGCCCGCGCCTACCGCGCCCTGGTCGCCGGCTTCGCCAGCGATTGGGACCGCCTCGCCGAGTTCGTCCTCGCCCCGCAGACGCGAGTGCCTCGCTCACCGCTGCTGGCGGCCCGCTTCGGCGCGCTGGGCGTCATGCCGGCAGGATTGACCGCCCGCACCTTCTTTCGCACGCCGGCGGCCCGGGCGCTGCTCGCCGGCATGGCGGCCCACGCGGTCCGCCCGCTCAGCGCGCCCGGCACGACCGCGTTCGCGCTGGTGCTGCTGGCGCTCGGGCACGCCTGCGGCTGGCCGGTCGCCCGCGGCGGCTCCGAGCAGATCACTGCCGCGATGGGCTCCTATCTCGAGTCACTCGGCGCCACCGTCGAGGTCGGGCGGCCGGTCGCGGCACTGGCGGAGCTGCCGCCGTCGCGCGCCGTGCTGTTCGACGTCACACCGCGCCAGTTGCTCGCGATCTGCGGCGAGGCGCTGCCGGCGCGCTACCGCCATGCGCTCGGGCGCTACCAATACGGACCGGGGGTCTTCAAGGTCGACTACGCCCTCTCGGGGCCGGTGCCCTGGAGCGCTCCGGCGGCACGGGCGGCGGGCACCGTGCACCTCGGCGGGCGGATCGAGGAGATCGCGTCCTCCGAGCGAGCGGTTGCGCGCGGCAGGATCGCACCGCGCCCGTACGTCCTCGTGGCCCAGCAATCGCTGGTCGACGCGACGCGCGCGCCGAGCGGATCGCACACGCTGTGGGCCTACTGCCACGTCCCGAACGGCTCGAGCACCGACATGACCGAGGCGATCGAGCGCCAGATCGAGCGCTTCGCCCCCGGTTTCGGCGCCCTCGTGCTCGCCCGCGCCACGCGCGGCCCGGCGCAGCTTGAGGCCGAGAACCCCAACTACGTCGGCGGCGACATCAACGGCGGGCTCGCCAGCCTGTGGCAGGTTCTCGCGCGACCGGCGCTGCGTGCCAACCCCTACGCGACGCCCGACGCCAAGCTGCTGCTCTGCTCCTCCTCGACCCCTCCCGGCGGCGGCGTGCACGGGATGTGCGGATTCCACGCCGCGCGTGCGGCGCTCCGCGGCGCGTTACGCTAACGCCTGCGAACCGGCGAGCACAGGAGCGGCGAATGGCGAGTGAATCCGAGCAGTACACCTACCCGGGCAGCGCGATCGACGTGGTCTGGGACGGCCGCCTGTGCATCCACGTGGGTGAGTGCACGCGCGCGCGCGGAGATCTGTTCGAGAGCGGCCGCCAGCCGTGGTGTGAGCCCGACAGCGCGCAGTCCGACTTCGTCGCCGAGGTCGTCGAACGCTGCCCGACCGGTGCGCTCAGCTACACCCGCGCCGACGGCGGGCCCGGCGAGGCGCCGCCGGACGCCAACTCGATCGTCGTCGCCAACAACGGCCCGCTCTACGCGCGCGGCGAGCTTGAGATCGAGGGCGCGCCGGCCGATTCCCCGGGCCTTGGCACCCGCGCGGCGCTCTGCCGCTGCGGGCTCTCCGCCAACAAGCCGTTCTGCGACAACAGCCATGAAGGGTCGCAGTTCCGCGACCGCGGACCGATCGGCGACGCGGGCGAGGCGCTCGAGTCCCACGGCGGCCCGCTCAAGATCCGCCCGCGGCCTGACGGCCCGCTGTTCGTCGAGGGCAACCTGACCCTGATCAGCGGCCTCGGCAGGGCGCGGTGGACCGGCACGCGGGTCGCGCTGTGCCGCTGCGGCGAGTCTGCGAACAAGCCCTTCTGCGACGGCACGCACGCGCTCGTTGGCTTCAAGACCGACGAATCCTGAGATCGCGTGGCCGCCCGCTAGCGGCGGAATGATTTCTGGATTCGGAGCGCTCCGCGCTCCGGCCGCAAGACCGCGCGCGTCAGGCCCGGCTTTGCGCCGTCGCGATCGCTGCCTGGCCGTAGGAGATGCCGCCGTCGTTGGGCGGCAGAAGCCGCGGGATCAGGACCCGCAGCCCGCTGCGCCGGAGCGTCTGTGCGGTGCGCTCGAGCAGGCGGCGATTCTGGAAGACGCCGCCGGAGAGCACGGCCGTGTCGATGCCGCGGGCGCCGGCGACGGTCGCGCAGGCGTGCGCGACCGCGTCGGCGAGCCCGTTGTGAAAGCGCGCTGCGACCAGCGCGGGGCTGACGCCCGCCGCCAGCTCGGCGGCGGTGGCGCGCACGAGCTGGCGCGCGTCGAGGATCGCCGGCGCGCCCGCAAGCAGCGCCATCGGGTAGGCGCCCTGCTCGTTGCGGTCGCAGCTTGACTCGAGCAGCGCGGCTGCCTGGCCCTCGTAGGTGGCGCGCGCGCGCACTCCACACAGCGCCGCGACCGCGTCGAACAGCCTGCCGGCGCTGGTCGTGACCGGAGCCTGAAAGCCCGAGCGCACGAGCTGGGCGACCTGCTCCCAGCGCTCCGGCGTGACCTCGCCCGCGAGTGCCGCGGGCAGCGCCACGCGCTCGGCGGGCGACTCCTCGCAGGCGAGCAGCCAGGCGCAGGCCATTCGCCATGGCTCCCGCGCCGCGGCATCGCCGCCGGGTAGCCTCACCGGCCAAAGGTGCGCGGCGCGCTCGACGCTGCGCAGGTCGCCAGCGAGAATCTCACCGCCCCAGATCGTGCCGTCGGGGCCGAGGCCGGCACCGTCGAGGATGGCGCCGACGACCGGCCCCAGCACGCCGTGCTCGGCGGCGCAGGCGGCCAGGTGCGCGTGGTGATGCGCCACGGCGACGAGCTCGACGCCGGGGCGCTGCTGCGCGTAGCGGGTCGAGAGGTAGTCGGGATGAAGGTCGTGCGCGACGATCTCGGGCGCAACATCGAAGAGCCGCTCGAAATGCGCGATGCCCTCGCGGAACGAGCGCAGGGTCTCCACGTTGCGCAGGTCGCCGATGTGATGGCTGACCCATGCGCGAGCGTCCTTCGCGACGCAGAAGGTGCTCTTCAGCTCAGCTCCGCAGCCGAGCACGTGGCGCTCGCCCGCGAGCGCCAGTGCGAGAGGGTCCGGTACGTGGCCGCGTGAGCGCCGCAGCATCAGCACCCCGTCTCCGCCAGCGGGCGCCGTGCTGCGCGCGACCGAGTCGTCGGTGCGCATGTGGATCGGGCGATCGTGCACGAGGAAGCGCTCGGCGATCGCTGCGAGCCGCTCGAGCGCTTCGGCGTCCCGGTAGGCGATCGGTTCGTCCGCGACGTTGCCGCTGGTCATCACGAGCGCCGCGGCGGCCGGGTTGCTTGCGCCGGCGGCGAAGTCGCTCGCGAGCAGGTGATGCAGCGGCGAGTAGGGAAGCATCACGCCGAGATCGGCGCAGCCCGGGGCGAGCGAGGCCGCGAGCCCGCCACCGGATCGCCGCGGCGCGAGCACGATCGGGCGTGCCCGCGAGCACAGCAGGATGGCGTCGCGGGGTTCGAGCGCCACCAGCGCCTGGGCGCCCGCGAGGTCCGGTGCCATCAGCGCGAACGGCCGCTCCTCGCGGTGCTTGCGCGCGCGCAGCCGCGCGACCGCGTCCTCGTCGGCGGCGGCGCAGGCGAGGTGGTATCCGCCGAGTCCCTTGACGGCGACGATCGCACCCGCGCGCAGCGCCGCCGCGGCGGCGCCGACGGCGTCGACGCCGCTCTCCGGGCCGAGCTCGGCCCCGTGCGCGTCGGTCAGGCGCGCCCGCGGCCCGCAGGCCGGGCAGGCGTTGGGCTGCGCGTGGAAGCGGCGGTCGGTCCGATCGCGGTATTCCGCCGCGCAGCGCTCGCACATCGCGAAGCCCGCCATCGTCGTGCGGGGGCGGTCATAGGGGACGGAGATGATGATCGTGAAGCGCGGCCCGCAGTCGGTGCAGTTGATGAACGGGTAGCGGTGGCGGCGATCGCGCGGATCGAACAACTCTCGCAGGCAGGCGTCACAGGTCGCGCTGTCGGGCGCGATCGGCGCGCGCGACTCGCCGCCGCCGCGCGATGCGAGGATCGCGAATCCCGCTGCCCCGCTCGGCTCGAGCTCCTGCACGCGGACCTGCTCGATCCTCGCGAGCGGCGGCGCCTCCGCGACCAGGCGCGCGAGGAACGCAGCGACCGATCGCTCATCGCCCTCGACCTCCGCCAGCACGCCGAGTTCGTCGTTGAGCACCCAGCCGCTGCACCCCAGCTCGTCCGCGAGACGGTGGGCGTGGGGGCGAAAGCCGACGCCCTGGACGGTTCCCTCGACGCGTGCGCGCACGCGCCGGCGCCCACCCGCGTCGCTCACCGTGGCGCCGTCAACGTGCGCTGCTCACGCCGCAAGCGTCTCGCGAGCGGCGAGCGCGCGCAGCCACGCGCGAAACGCCTCGACGCCCTCGCCGGTCTTGGCGCTGAGCAGCATCCTCGGCACGCCGGGGTGGACGCCGTCGAGGTGGTGAAGGAAGCGGTCGAGGTCGAAGTCGAGGTGGGCCAGCAGGTCGATCTTGTTGATCACGACCAGCTCGCAGGCGCGGAACATCAGCGGGTACTTAAGCGGCTTGTCCTCGCCCTCGGTGACGGAGGAGATCATCACCCGCGCGTCCTCGCCGATCCGAAACTCCGCCGGGCAGACGAGGTTGCCGACGTTCTCGACGATCAGCAGGTCGAGCTGCGCCAGTGGCAGCGCCGGCAGCGCCGAGCGGACCATGTTGGCGTCGAGGTGGCATTCGCCGCCGAAGCCCGAGCCGGTGTTCAGCTGCACGACGGGTATGTGCAGGTGCGCGATCCGGTCGGCGTCGAGGCTGCCCTGGACGTCGCCCTCGAGCACGCCGGCGCGGATCGGGAGAAGTTCGCGAAGCGCCGCCTCGAGCAGCGTCGTCTTGCCGGCACCGGGCGCGCTCATCAGGTTGACCACGCGCACGGCCGCGCTGTCGAAGTCCTCGCGGTTGGCGCGGGCGATCGTGTTGTTGGCGTCGAGCGCGTCCTCGACGATCCTCACCCTTGTGCGATGCATTCGGACTCCTCTTGCACTTCGATGTAGTCGACCTCGAGCTCCTCGCCGGTCAGGATCTCAACGCTACCGGGCAGGCACCGCGGGCAGCGGAACTCGGGCTGCTCGCTCTCCCACTGCTCGCCGCAGTCGCGGCAGCGCAGGCGCAGGGCGACCTCGGTCACCTCCAGCCGCGCGTTCGCGCAGCCAGACTCGCGTGCCACGATCTCGAAGTAGAAGCGCAGCGAGTCCGCCGAGACCTGGCGCAGGGGCCCGACGCGTACGCTGACGACGCTGACCTGACGTCCCTGCGCGTGGCGGGTCGCGGTGTGGAGGATCGCTGAGGCGATCGAGAGCTCATGCACCGTGGCGGTCCTCAGCAGATCCGCGGTAGCGGGTCGCCGACGAGCTGGTCCATTACGCGCCGGCCGCCGAAGCCGGTGTCCACGAGCACCATCCCTGGCGGCTCCTGCGCGACGGTGCCGATGATCGCGGCCTGCTCGCAGCCCGCGACGGCTTGCAGCGCGCCCAGCGCCCGTTCGGCCGCCGCCGGCGCCACGAAGGCGACGAAGCGGCCCTCGTTGGCGATGTACATCGGGTCGATCCCGAGCAGCTCCGCCGCCGCGGCGACGTTCGGCGCGACCGGGACCGCCGCGGCGTCCACGGTCACCGAAACGCCGGCGGCGCGGGCCAGTTCGTTGAGTACCGAGGCGACGCCGCCACGGGTGGCGTCGCGCATGCAGTGCAGCGCAGGGCCGGCGGCGCCGAGCAGCGCGTCGACCGCCGGCCACAGCGAACAGGTGTCTGACTCGATCTCGGCGTCCAGCTCGAACAGGTTGCGCGCCAGCATGATCGCCGTGCCATGCTCGGCGATCGGGCCCGAGAGGAGGACCACGTCGCCGGCGGCGATCGCCTCGCTTGACAGCGTGGCCCGCGGATCGATCACGCCGATCCCGCTGGTGGTGATGTACATACCGTCGGCGGCGCCGCGCTCTACGACCTTCGTGTCGCCGCCCACGATCTCGACGCCCGCGGTATGCGCCGCGGCGGCGATTGCCGCCACCTCAGCCGCCAGCACCTCGCTCTCGAGGCCCTCCTCCAGGATCAGCGAGACCGTCAGCGCTAGCGCCCTTGCGCCGGACACCGCGAGGTCGTTGACGGTGCCGTTGACCGCCAGCTCGCCGATCGAGCCGCCGGGAAAGCGCAGCGGCTTGACCACGAAGCTGTCGCTGCTGATCGCCAGCGCCACGCCGCCGGCCGCCACCGCGCCGGCGTCGCCGAGTGCGGCGAGCGCGCCGCCGGGGCGGGCGAAGGCGGGGACGAGCAGCCCCTCGATCAGCGTCTGCGTGGCCTTGCCGCCCGCGCCGTGCGCGAGCGTGATCCGCGCGTCGCGAAAGCGCGCGGGCTTCGCCCTCGCCGTCTCGATGATCGCGAGCACGCGCTGCTCGCGATCGCCGGCAAACGACTCGGGGGCGCTCACACGGCCTCCTTGGGCCGGCGGATGCGCCCGTAGTTGTAGTAGGCGGCGCAGGCGCCCTCGGGCGAGACCATGCAGGTGCCGATCGCATGCTCGGGCGTACAGGCGGTGCCGAACACCCTGCACTCCCATGGCTTGATCACGCCCTTCAGGACCTCGCCGCACTGGCACGCCCTCGGGTCGGCGATGCTGACGCCCGGAACCTCGAAGCGCCGCTCGGCGTCGAACTCGCGGTAGGCGTCGCAGAGGCCCAGCGCGCTGTGCGCGATCGTGCCCAGGCCGCGCCACTCGAAGTGCGGCCGCAGCTCGAACACCTCGGCCATGGCCGCGAGCGCCAGCGGGTTGCCGTCTGCCGACACGACGCGCGTGTACTGATTCTCGACCTCGCAGCGGCCCTCGTGCAGCTGGCGGCAGAGCATCAGGATCGACTGCAGGATGTCCAGGGGCTCAAAGCCTGAGACCACGATCGGGCGCCCGTACTCGGCGGGGATGAACTCGAAGCACCGGGTGCCGACAACCGTTGCGACGTGGCCGGGGCCGACGAACCCGTCCAGACGCAGGTCGGGCGAGGAGAGCAGCGCGCGCAACGGCGGCACGATCGTCACGTGGTTGCACATGCAGGTGAAGTTCGTCATGCCCTCGGCCTTGGCGCGGCGGAGCGTGAGCGCCGTGGAGGGCGCCGTGGTCTCGAAGCCGATCGCGAAGAACAGAACCTCGTGGCCGGGGTTCTCGCGTGCGATCCGCAGCGCATCGAGCGGCGAATACACGATCCGCACGTCCGCCCCCTCCGCCTTGGCGTCCAGCAGCGTCTGCTCCGAGCCGGGCACGCGCAGCATGTCGCCGAAACAGGTGAAGATCAGGCCTTCGGTGTGTGCGAGCGCGATGCCGTCGTCGACGCGGCCCATCGGGATCACGCACACCGGGCAGCCCGGGCCGTGCACGAGCTCGACGTTGTCGGGCAGCAGGTCGTCGAGGCTGTATTTGTAGATCGAGTGCGTGTGGCCGCCGCAGATCTCCATCAGCTTCAGCCGCCGGCCCGGCTCGACCGCGGCAGCGATCTCGCCGGCCAGCACCCGGCCCAGCCCGGCGTCGCGGAACTCGTCGACGTATCTCACGCCGGCGCTCCGAGCCCTCTGATCGCGACGCCGGCGTGCACCAGCAGCTCGTCGCCGACGGCGACCTCTCCCACCAGGTCGATCGCGACGGGTTGCACGACGTCGTCGAGATCGGCGCACAGCGCCGTGTCACGGTCGAGCTCCAGCACCCGCATGACGCTCGCGCCATCGCCGCAGGTGATGCAATGCTGATCGTCGCGGGCGCACTCCGCGGGCGAGGCGTCCTCGCTCATTCGATCGCGCTCCCCTTCAGCTCGGCCAGCTCCTGCTCGTAGTGCTCGCCCATCTCCGCCAGCAGGCGCAGGGTCGCCCGTGCCTCATCCTCGTCGACTCTGGAGAGCGCGAAGCCGACGTGGATCAGCACCCAGTCGCCGGGGGCCACGCCGCCGCTCTCATCGGCGAGCAGGCTGACGTTGACGCTGCGGCGCACGCCGACGACATCGACTGTTGCCAGCTGGTTTTCGGCGTCCACCAGCTCGACCACCTGTCCCGGTATCGCCAGGCACATGAGTTCGGAACTCCTCTCGGCAGGGCAGTTTCGAGTGTACGTGACGGCTGTCAGGACCGTGGCTCGGTTTTTCCGCACTCCTGGCGGGCAGCGACCGCGCAGCATGTGGCGCTCCCGGCCACGCGCGGCCTCGACCCGCGCCGGTGCCCGCACCGGCGGGCTGCTCAGGCTCCGAGCGCGGTGTTGAGGTTGTAGGCGAAGACGTAGACGGTCAGATCGCCGATCGTGGTCGAGGCGACCGGCGTGCCGAAGGCCGCGTCGGGGCCGACCACGCTCGGCGACTGCTGTGAGGGGTCGACGATCAGCAGGGAGCGGGCATGTGGATGCGCGGTGTACCAGCTCGAGATCTCAATGTCGGGGAAGGGACAGAGCCCGTTGGTTGCGGGCGCGCACTCATACACCGGGTAGACCTGCAGGGCGAACTTGGTCTCCCAGGTGAGCGCCATCGCGTCCCAGTAGCCGCCGTAGCCGTAGGACACATGTTCCTCCCGCGCGTAGCGCAGAAGGCGCCCTGCCTCCGCCGCTCCGGGCGTCGGCGGGGTGACCGCGAAGGACAGTTGCAGCGTCTGGTAGACGCCGCTGATCGCAAACAGACTGACAGCGGCGGTGACCACCAGCCGCCAGCGAAAGCCACGCGTGGCGAGCAGCGCCAACAGCGCTCCGATCGCGACGTACCCGGCGAGGATGTAGCGCGCGCCGTTGACGTCCTGCGGCGCGCTGGTCAGCAGATACACGGCGGTCGTGGTGACCAGGCAGGCGGTCCAGAAGACGACGTACGTGAAGCGCGCACCAAGCGCGGGGTCGCCTCCAACCGGGCGCGGCGCCGCCCGCGCGACGCGGCGGCGCACCTCCGCGAGCACGAAGACCAGCGCAGCAACCTCGAGAGTTCCGCTGGCGAGGAGCGCCAACCCGCTCAGGCCGGTAGAAGCGCCGAAGAAATATCCGCCGGCTAGGTACATGTAGCTCTCGAACGTGAGCAGAATGTTGTTGACCACGCCGGTCGCCGGCACCAAAGTGAATGCGAAGGGGAAACTCGTGACGTCCGCGGATCGCAGCAGATGCGCAACCAGCGCCCCGCCCGCGAGCGATACGCCAACCGACACGATCCCGAACGCGGCCATCCGCGCGCGCATCGGGCCCGCGCCGCGCCAGGCGATCGCGAGCACCGTCACGACCGTCGGGATCAGCGCCCAGTAGAGGAACAGTCGGTCGGAAGCCGCGGGCAGCACGCCGATCAGGCCGAGCCCGATCGCCAGTCCAACGATCCGCCACCACGACAGCGCGGCGGCTCGCGGAGCGAGCCACACCAGGGCCACACCGATCAGGACGGTGTGCACGGCCGAGAGGCCGTGCCAGTCGAAGGTGAAGAACGCGAAGCGCCCGAACGCCCCGGCGCACACCAGCGCGCAGACGACGATCATGGCAGCGAAGCGCCCGAACGTACGCCACGCCGACCAGCCCAGTGCCGCGAGGCCAAAGAGGCTCCACAGCATCGGCGCGACGTCCCACAACTGGCGGTAGTCCGGCAGCGCGTCGGTCAGCCGCAGGAACAGGAACTCCTCGTACCACGGGTGGTTGCCCAGGACGATTCGGGCGCCAGACGGCACCTGTCCGGCGAGATGGCCGAGCACGGGCGCCGCCGCCGCATCGCTGTTGAGGTAGATCTGCTCGATGATCGATCTGAACTCGGCGAGCACCACGACCCCGTAGATCAGGGCGCCGAGCGCGGGTGCCGCCCACAACAAGGTGCGCCAGTTGCGCGCGATCAATCCCACGCCGTCTCGGGGGTGGATGCCGCCCAACTGTCCGGCGTTCGTCCACGCTCGGATGCGAATTGTCGGGAGCCGCACCGGCTGCAACATAACGCGATTGCCACCCGGGAGGCAGGCGGGGCGTAGTCGCGATCGGACACCGCCGCGACGTCTACCGGCCACGCTGACCCGGAGGCCTAGCGCGACCGGCGACGGCGGTGCTCAGCGCTGCTCGACGACTATCAGTGAGTGACCGCTCGGGTCGCGAAACCAGAACATCGGCGGGACCGGATCACCCATCCGCGCGACCTCGGCGTCGACGTCTATACCGAGTGACCTGAACTCGGCATGCGTGGCGTCGATGTCGTCCGTCGTCAGCGTGATACCGGTCTGCGCCGGCTCGACCGCCTGCCCCGGCGGCGGTGGTGCCAATGCGATGCCCGTCGTGCCCTCGGGTAGGTAGACCTCGACCCAACGGTAGCGGCCGCCAAACGGCGTGTCGGTGCGCTTCTCGAAGCCGATCGATTCGTAGAACCCAATCGCATGGTCTTGGTCGATCGTCGGAACGCACACGAGGCTGATCTGGCGCACCAGCGTTGCTGTCTTACTCATCTAGCGTCCTCCTGGAATGGGGTTATCAGTAACAAAGCCCGGCGCGACAGCCAAAACTAATCGGTTTTCGCCACCTCACACCGGGACGGGTGTGAGCAGGGCGTCGATCTGGCAGATCGCCTGTGTCATTCCTTCCTCCATGCCCATCGCGAGCATTGTCTGCATCTGCTCAACGTCGGTGAAACGGGTGATCACGGTCATCCGGGTGCCGCCGTCGGCGTCCACGAACGTGATATGGCCAGCCATCGGCTCGACGCCAGGTATCGGCTCCCCGTCTTCTCCGGCGAGCCCGTTCGCGAACTCCAGGCGGCGTGGCTTGTCGATCGCGTCGATGCGCCACCAGCCACGCGGCGTCTCGCCTGCCGGACCGGTCATGAAGTAACGGGATTCGCCGCCGACCGTGAACTCATGACGGGTAAAGGTCGCGGGGAACGTTGGCGGACCCCACCAACGCTCCAGCTTCCGCGGATCCTCCCAGACCTCCCAGACCCGTTCCGGATCCGCATCGAACTGCGCGACCAGCGTGAGCGTCAACGCGTCCGAATCCTTGTTCGTGCTGATGACCGTCATGTCGTGCTCCCTTCCTCGCCGGCGAGGATGTCGGCGATCTGTGTTATGCGCGCACTCCACAGCTGCTCGTACTCGTCGAGCAGCGCGGCGGCCTTACGTAGCGTCGGGAAGTTGCAGCGGACGATCTGCTCGCGGCCGCGCCGCTCCTTGGTGACCAGTGCGGCTCGCTCTAGCACCGCGACATGCTTCTGCACCGCGGCAAAGCTCATCTCGTAGCAACGTGCCAGCGCCGAGACCGACTGCTCCTGGCGGATCGCCCGCGCGAGGATGTCGCGTCGAGTCGCCGCACCCAACGCCAAGAACACGCGATCGGCCGTGTCGTCAGTCCACCCATCTACAACCATATGGTTGTAGATTACACGTTTCTGGGCTGCGCGCAACCCCCACCTTCACGACGAGCCAGCGCCGCCGCCAAATCCGACAGCGACACCGCGCCCGCCCGACCACGCGGCTGCTTCGCGCGAACAGCAACCGCGCTGCCTGCACGCGATCGGAGCAGCGGGCGGCGATGGCGGTCCTTGTATCGAGCGTCACTAAGGAGTAGGGTCGGCCGGGCTGAGAGGCTCCCAGCAGGCGCTCGATTTCGACGCGGAGTCGCGACAGGGTCGGCACAGCGAGCCTGACCGCATCCGCGCATCGCGTCGCAGGAAGCAAGGTCCTGGGCAGCCCAGTCGGCCACCAACTCGAGTGGCGATCCACACGGACGGGGGGGAGAATTGACCATGAACGACGAGTATCCGGTGCAACTCTCGGTCGACTACCCAGACCGCGCACTGAACCGGCTCAGCTCCGCGCTGCGGATCTTTGCCGTCATCCCGATCGCCATCGTTCTCGGCGCCATCGGCGGCTACAGCGCCCAGTGGGGTGGCAGCGGAGGCGGTGCGCGCACGAGCACGGTCGCGGTCGGCACCGGACTGCTGTTCCTGCCGCCGCTGTTGATGATCGTCTTCCGCCAGAAGTACCCACGCTGGTGGTTTGACTGGAATCTCCAACTGCTGCGCTTCGCCAACCGGGTGGGCGCATACATCGCGCTGATGAACGACCGCTACCCCTCCACCGACGAGGAGCAGGCGGTCCACCTCGACTTCGCCTATCCCGACGCTCGGCAGGAGCTGAACCGCTGGCTGCCGCTAATCAAGTGGCTCCTCGCGATCCCGCACTACATCGCACTCCTCTTCCTCTATCTCGGCGCAATCGTGGTCGTGATCGGCGCGTGGTTCGCGATCCTGTTCACGGGCCGCTATCCGCGTGGGATGTTCTCCTATGTCGAAGGCGTGATCCGCTGGCACAACCGCGTCGTCGGCTATGCCTTCATCCTCGTGACCGACCGCTACCCGCCCTTCCGCCTGCGACCCTGAGCCGGCCAACGCGTCTCGCGCGCCTGCGTGAGTGCCGCTTCGCGCGCGCATTGCACCAGCGAGGCGCAGGTGCGGTTGGACGGGCGCGGTGCCTCTCGACATTCGGGCCGCAGCAAGGTAACTTGTGATGGTGGGCGTCGAGTTGATCATCGCCGAGAGCGCCCGCAAGCACGGTGTTAGCGATGAAGACATCCGACACGCATACGCAAACCCGATCCGAGTGTTCGAGCTCGACGAGGGGCTCACGATGATCATCGGCGCCAACCACGCCGCGATCATCTACGAGATCGGCGTCGTGGAAGGTGTCCTGGCCCCTGTCGTCGTGCACGCGATGAAGGCGCGCGACAAGTTCCTGAGGTGATGCACATGCCGCGAACCGTTCAAGACATCCTCGATCACGCCGACGAGCTCGCCAGCCGTTTCGAGGACTACACCCCGAGCGAGCGCGACGAGCGCGACCCCGAGGTCTTCACCGCACTCCGCGATGCCGCACTGTCACGCTCCAATGCAGAACGCTCCATCAAGACTGCGGTCGATAACGCGCGGGCCCACGGATACTCCTGGGCGCTAATCGGATCGCTACTCGGAACCTCCGGCGAGGCAGCTCGTCAACGCTACTCGGCCAAACAACGGGCATAGCGACCGCGGCTCGCTGCTCCTCGTCGCGCGCAGCAGCAGCGCGGGTGATGGTCGGTCAGGGGATCGTGTGGCCGCCGGGACCGAGCGCGATCGCGGTTGACTGCGTTGACGACGAGCCGCCCGATCCGGCGCAATGCACGGTCGGTATGCCAGTGAGCGGTTCGACCGGGGCCGTGTAAACCGTCCTGCCGTTGGCGTCCCGGAGGGAAACGCTGTCGGGGCTGGTGGCGATTAGCGCGTAGACGAGTCTGCCGGCCACGCCAAAGCCCTTCGGAACCGTCGCGGCCGGCATCTGCGAAACGCCGGCTGGACTGTGCAACCAGGCGGTCAGACCGGCGCGCAGAACGACGCCGCTGATGACCTGAAAGTGGTGCTGCGTGCACGCGCCCACGTAGGTCGTCCACCACACGGGGTTGTTCCCGATGTTCTGTCCGCTCTTGGGTCCAAGCGGATAGTTCGCGCATGACTGGCTAGTGGCGCCCCCGTTGGCCTCGCTCATACACAGCGCGACCTTGCCGAGGTAGCGGATGCGGTGCAGCATGATCACAACCGGCCCCTGGACGCTGTTCACGCTCGCGAGCGCCACATGCCCCGGCGGGAGCTGGTACACCGGAGCTCGCTCAAGCGCGACCGGCGATCCGAAGGCGGCATTGCCACTCGACCAAGCGACCGCCGCCGAGACGATCGCAACTACGAACGCACCCGACACGAAGGTGAAGGCGCGCCGTCGCCGACGATGACTGCCGTCCACACAATCCATTCCGCAATCCCCCACGCGCAGAGGGTACTCGGGCACCGGATGCAAGCAATCGACGCGGCCCAGCGCTGTCGCGTGTCGCGCGAAACGGAGCACTCTGGCGAGGGTGTTGGGTGAAGGTGATCGGCGCGGTATCGTCGGCGCTGATGGCGCACACGATCTGAACATGGTCACGCTGGCGAACTTTCCCGACGAGGTAGCGGCGTTCTCGGCGTTTCAGCGGTCGCAGACCGCCGCCGATGAATCGTTCGCGGCCGAAGCCGGCCAGAGCCGTCGTTTGAGCGAGGAGCCGGGCGCGGCGCGTGCGCTCGCAAGGTCGGTCTACAAAGACGCTGAGACCCGGCTGGGGATCTTCCCGGCGAAAGGCGCCGTGATCTTCCTTGCCATGGGCGTTTCCTGCCATCGGCTCGGCGTGAGTGTGCCGACCTGGCATGCGGCCGCCAACGGCATAGGGGCAGCCCATCGCGACGAAGCCGGCTTTCATCTGTGGGGTGTCCTGCCGGCCGGTGCGAGCGCTGCCGAGGTTACGGACGTCTGCGGCGCGGTCGTTCCCGTCGAGCTCGGCCCGAACGCGGGGTATTCCGTCGTGACGCTCAACGCCCCCGTCAGCCTGGGCTTCGTAACCGGGCTAGGCGCGCGGCAGATCCGTGAGCTCCACGTTCAGCGCGGGCGAACGACCCACCACGTGCCGGACGGCAAGGGCGGGCTCACCCGGATAGTGCTCGCCCAATCGGGTGCCTAGGCGAGCGTCGCCGAGTGCTGAGTTTCGCGCGAAGCAGCCACGCCAATCACGTCGAGGCTGAGTGCTGCTCTCGCGAGAAGCAGTAGCGAGGCTAGCGCGATCGCTGACGACTGCTCTTCGTCCGCAGCGAGCGTGTGGCGCGACGTTTCGAGACGCTCGCTCCTCACTGAGGCGAGAGGAGGGAAGGAACGCGCGCGTTGTCCGTTCGGCTTTCTCAACACGGGCGTAAAGGCTGCCTTGACATCCCCCTCTGTGAAGGTAGCCTTTACGTTCATGGATTCGGTGCGGTCGCTCGCCGCGCTCACCAGCCGGCTCGAGGCACAGGTCTCGGCTCTGACTCACAACGCGCGAAGCCCGCTGGCCGCACCCGACTATCTCGATCTGGTCCGGAGAGCTCAGGACGTCGACGACCTGGCTCAGCAGGCGCTCAGGCTTTGCGTGGAGCAAAGCCGCGACGCCGGCCACACCTGGCAGGAGATCGGCGACCTTCTTGGAGTGACCCGTCAAGCCGCCTTCCAGCGGTTCGGCAAGCCCATCGACCCCCGGACAGGAGAGCCAATGGACAAGACGGTGCGCATGACCGACGCTGCAGGACGCGCGATACATATCGCTGCTGCCGTTCTCGATGGACGCATGGAGGAAGCCCGGCCCTTCTTCAACGAAGAGGTCTTGACCGCGTTCACCGACGAGGTCCGGGGCGACAGCCTGGCGACGGTCGCGGGCCTCGTGGGCGCTTTCGAGGGCTTTGGCGACGGCGAGCCGTTCGTCCGCCGTATCGGCGACCACACGGTCGTCGACATCCCGCTGCGCTACGAGGCGGGCGAGATGAAGGCCCGAATCGCCTTCGATACGGACGAGAAGGTCGCCGGACTATTCATTCTCCCCACCGAAATACCTTGAACCGGGGCCGCGCAGCCGTGCAAGCGACTCGCTCCGTCAACCGTGTGACCGGGTGCCAAGCGCGCACTTCGCCAAGCTCCCGCGCGCCGACGCACACGCATACGCGGACACGGCCTCCGGCCACGAAGCCGAATCACAGGAGACACCGATGAGACAGGAGACACCGATGAGCCCGAAACAAGTCGCCTACGATGATGGCGAGATCCGCTGCGACGACCAGGGTCTCAGCATCCGCCGCTACTACCCCTGGGGCACAAAGCGGATTTCGTACAGCTCGATCGAAGGGGTGGAGACGCTCTCGCTGACTGGCCTGCAGAAAGTGCGCAGGTGGCGCCTCTGGGGTTCCGGAGACTTGATCCACTGGTGGAATCTCGATCCGCGACGGCCCAAGAAGAGCGTCGCGCTCGTAATCGACGTGGGACGCCATATACGCCCCACGATCACCCCGGACGACCCCACCACCGTCGCCCGCATCCTCACCGAAGCCACCAAGAAATCATGAGTGCAATCAGCCGGCCACAGTGAGAGGAAAGGCCGTGTCGATACCACGCTCTGCGCTGCGAGCGCGCCCGATATCGACCCCCCTTTCGCCCTCAGCACCGGCGCGCGAGCGTAGCCTCGACTGGCGTCCACGCGCAGGCCAGCGCGGCCTCCGGCGCTGTCAGGGAGTCAGCAGGCTTGAAGCGCCGGGCCAGTTGAAGTGAAAAGTGAGTGATCGGTCACAAGAGACCGGCTCTGCGGGTGCCACGAGCATCTCCGGCGTGACGCCGACGTCCCTCCCTTGCGGGAAAGCGAGAGCGCGCGGGCCAGGCCGCCCGCTACCGGATCCGCCCACAGGGAAGCGTCTTCCCGCGGGCGGCGTCACTACCGCATTGGACGACTTGCACGTTAGGCGGTCAACGATGCGAGCGCTTCTGCTTCGACCGGCGCGAGCGAGCGTCCGGTGGCCTTGTCGCGACGCGATCGCGGTTCGTCCAAAGCGGGGGTTCGGTCTTGATGCGTTTGATCGCTCTTCCTCCGCAGGCGGAGCTAGCGCCCAGGTCTTGGTTGGAGGTGCGATGTCCGGTCAGGCGTGTCGAGGCTTTTCTGCGACGCCCTTGAAGAACGTGTAGCAGAACACCCCGTCCGTCTCGGCGGTCCGATGGAGGTCGCGCACACCCGCATCGAAGCCGGCGGGATCGATGAGACCTGCGGATAATGCCGCCTCCCGAATGCCCTCGATCATCGCGGTGAACGTTTTTCGCGTGAAGCCGTCCACGAGGTCGGGGCGGCTCGCGTCGACGTAGACCATCCGGGGTGAGACGCGGACCTCCTCGAAGCCAGCGGCGGTCATGAGCGGGTGGAGCTGGCGGCCAATCAGCGAGTTGCCGCCGGCCTGCTCCTGCAGCGTGACCTGGCATTGGATCACCGCCCGGGCTGCCGCACTGTCCGGATGGAAATAGGTCGAGCCGTGATCGCCCTCGATGACTGTGATCGTGCCGTTTGGTTTCAGCATCGTGCTGAGCAGCGCCAACGCCTCGACGGGCCGCGAGAGGTGCTCTAGGACGAAACAGACGAAGACGTGGTCGAAGGAGTCCGGCTCCCACGGCAAGGCAAAGATGTCTGCTTGGCGGAACTCGACGTTGGTAGGGCCGGCGTGGTCGATACGTCGTTTCGCCTCGGCGATCGATTCGGCGGAAATGTCGATTGACGTGAACCGGGCGTCCGGGCTCTGGCGGGCAAGCGTGACCGTCTGGGCGCCGACGCCGCATCCAGCCTCGAGCACCGTGCTCCCACTTGGATAGGTGGTATCGCAGTGCAGGAGATCGACGAGCGTCGCCGCCTGATTGTGAAGGCGCTCGTTCTCGCGCGGGTGATACCCGTGGACGTAGACATCGCTCAACATCGTCGCCATGATTTCAGAGCGGCCGCCGCGGACTGCGAGTGCCCTGCACGCGCGGCAGAACCGCGAGTAGACCCACTGCCACCAGGGCAACGACCTCCTTTGCTGGAGATGGCGGGGTAAGAGTTTGATCCGGCCGCTGCCGCAATGCACGAGCTGCAGAACAGGGCACAGGCATGGCCTACGCCTGCTTCTGACTGAAGCAGGCGTGAATGCGGTCGGCTGCGCAGCTCAACGGCGCCTATTCGTATGGGCAGTTCTGGAGCCCGAACTGCCCGAACTCCGGGTAAATGAACGCAAACTACGGGAAATTGCCGTCTGCGTAGCGGTCAGATACTCCGGTTTGGTCGGCCGGTTTGCTCCAGATTGGTCGCGACCGCCGCCAACGACCGACGGCGTAAGCGCTTCCGCAAAGCCACGCGGAAGTGAGCGTGAGTAAAGCACTCGCGCCGCACGCCCGGAAGTCGGTCGAGTCGGGGCTCGCTGGCCCTTTCATCCGAGTTCGGTGACGGTGGTGCGCAGACCGTCTAGGGCTGTGCGTGTGAGTTCCGCCAGCTCCTTGGAGTTGTCCGGGATGAGCCATGCGGTGTAGGCCTCTTTGAATGCGAGTACGCCCAGTTCGGCTGCGACGCTGGCCGCCGAGTCGGGCACGCCACGGGCGCGTAGCGCGCCCGCCATTGCCGCGGCTAACCCGACCTGCTTGAGCGCGGAGCGTTCTTGGAGTTCGGTGCTGGTCGCGATGACGGCTTGGAGGCGGGGTGCGAGCTCGCGATTGAACGGCCCCATCGCCTCAGCGGCGCGCTCCAATCCCGCGGCGACCGCCGCGAGGGGCGTGGCGTCCGTCGGGGCTTTTGAGATGCCGTCAACGAACAGCTTTGACAAGGTCTCTTGTCCGGCAGCCAACACGTCGCGCTTGTCGGGGAAGTACCGAAAGAATGTGCTCTTGGCCAGCCCGGCACGATCGGCGATCTCGGCGACGGTGGTGTCGTCGAAGCCCCGTTCGGAGAACAGGTGCAGCGCCGCGCTGACCAGCCGCTCGCGCGCATCTGGTTCCCATCGAGGCATGTCCCTCATGTTAGTGATGAGACTTTAGTTTCATCACGTGCTACCGTGATGCGACAACGATCTCATCACCAAGCTGGAGGTAGACCCATGAGTCGAGCAGTGATCTACGAGAGGTTCGGCGGCCCGGAAGTGTTGGAACTTCGGGATGTCCCGGAGCCGCACGCCGGACCCGGCGAAATTCGGATACGAGTTGCGGCGGTTGGCCTAAACCCGATGGATCCGGCGTTCGCCGCGATGCCTGAGCTCGCGGCGCGCTTCAACATCACCCTTCCCTCCGGGTTTGGTTACGACTTCGCCGGCTCGGTCGACGAGGTTGGTCAGGACGCGAGCGGATTCACAATCGGCGATCGCGTGTACGGCGGCGTCATGGAACGAGCCGCAGCAGACTTCGTCGTGATGCGGACCGACGGATCCGAACCCATCTTTCATACTCCCGAAGGACTGAGCGACGACGTCGCAAGCACGCTGTACATCGCCGGGGCCACCGCGTCAGCCGCCCTCGCGGTCATCGACCTTTCGTCGAAGGACACGGTCCTGGTCGGCGGCGCAGCCGGCGGTGTCGGCGTTTTCGTTGTGCAGCTCGCCCGGCTCGCAGGTGCAACAGTGATCGGGACCGCCTCGGAGAGCACCTTCGCGTTCCTGAGCGATCTCGGCGCACAACCGGTCGCCTACGGCGCCGGCCTGGAGGACCGCGTCAGGGCGTGCGCTCCCGACGGCATCACAGCAGCGATCGATCTCTTCGGCACCGAGACGATCGAGACCGCACTGGCGCTCGGCGTGTCACCCGACCGCATCGCCGCCATCGCCGCCGGCCCAACCCCTCCCGGCGGCGCACGCGCGGTCGTCGCCACCACCGCCCCGCGAGACGCAGTGCCTAAGATCGCCGCCGCAATCGCGGCGCACGAGCTGACCGTGCCAATCGCCGCTAGGTTCCCGATCGAGCAGATCAGCGAGGCTGCGGCGCTACAGGCAGGCCGGCACGTCCACGGCAAAATCGTCGTCACGCCGTAGAACCGTACGGATCCCCGATCGTCGTCTCGCTCATCAGGACCTACGAAGCGCAAAGGGTCTGACCAGGAACCGCCGTGAAGGCATCGATCAAGCGCACCTATGGCACTCTCCTCGAGATGCCGGCGTTGGACGAGGTGGAGGCGTCGACCTCCGCGTGGCCTGCGCTGTCGCTTTCGCCAGGCCAAAGCGACAGCCCACCCCGATCGACCCACGCGACCGCTCGCGCGTGATTGCAGCACTCTCGGCGCAGCGCCGCGGCGGCCTCCTGCCGGGTCAGGTAGGAGAGGTCGGGCTTCGGGCCCGTCCGTGTCACGCCAGAGCGCGTAGTAGCGGCGCTTTCCCGCCACCCCTGCGGCGGCCGCTGGGGAACGCGATGTGGAACACGAGTAGCGGGGCGGGGGGCGAAGCGCAAAAGCCCCGAAAACACTGACTATGGCGGGGGAAGGATTCGAACCTTCGAAGGCTGAGCCAACGGATTTACAGTCCGTCCCCTTTGACCGCTCGGGAACCCCGCCGTGGGCGGTCCGCAGCATAGCGGCGGCGCGGACCGGCCGCGCGCGCCAGCGCCGTCGCGGCCCCCGCCGGCCGGCCGGCCGTGATCATCCCGGCTCGATCTGGCTAGGACGCGTCGCGCAGCCGCTGCGTCTCGGGCAGCGACTCGAGCTTCTTGAGCGTGTGGTTCTCGATCTGGCGGATCCGCTCGCGCGTCACGTTGAACGCCTGGCCGACCTCCTCGAGCGTCCGCGGCCGCTCGCCGGTCAGCCCGTAGCGCATCTCGATCACCTCGCGCTCGCGGCGCGGGAGAACCGACAGGGCGCGGCAGACGTGCTCGTCGCGCATCGTGCGGGCCGCGAGCTCGAACGGCGACTCTGCGGACTGGTCCTCGATGAAGTCGCCCAGCGCGGAGTCATCCTCCTCGCCGACCGGCTTCTCGAGCGAGACCGGGCTCTGCGCCATCCTCAGGATCTCGCGGACCTCCTTCTGCGAGCAGTCGAGCTGCTCCGCGATCTCCTCGGCGGTCGGCTCGCGCCCGAGCTGCTGGACGAGCTGGCGCTCGACGCCGATCACCTTGTTGAGCTTCTCGACCATGTGCACCGGGATTCGGATCGTGCGGCCCTTGTCCGCGATCGCGCGCGTCACGGCCTGGCGGATCCACCATGTCGCGTAGGTCGAGAACTTGTATCCGCGGCGGTAGTCGAACTTCTCCACCGCGCGGATCAGACCGAGCGACCCCTCCTGGATCAGGTCGAGGAAGGAGAGCCCGCGGCCGAGATAGCCCTTGGCGATGGAGACGACCAG
>Ga0302320_10007167_pt1 | contig 24597 bp, 13 predicted proteins | sample Bog_T0_3_FD_202130 | JGI IMG/M metagenome (GOLD analysis project Ga0302320, IMG submission 202130) | Peat permafrost microbial communities from Stordalen Mire near Abisko, Sweden - Bog_T0_3 | ecosystem: Environmental > Terrestrial > Soil > Wetlands > Peat | place: Sweden: Abisko, Stordalen Mire...
ACGCATATGATGCGTTGGGAAGCACGCGTGCCTTAACGGATGCGGGGGGAAATGTGGTAAACCAATACGACTATGATGCCTTTGGCGCACCCATCTCATCCAGCGAAACAGTTTCCAATGAATTTCAATTTGGCGGCAGATACGGGATCACGGCGGAAGGCAACGGCCTGTATTTCATGAAAGCCCGGTATTACGCCGCGGATTTGAGCCGTTTTCAAACGATTGATCCCATGCGCCTGGCTGGCGGCCTTAATTTGTACACGTATACCAGGAATAATCCGGTTTCCCGCGTCGACCCGTCCGGTTTCCGCGATGTGATCGCGGATCTAAATTATTCCCGCAACATGAAACTGCCGGAGAATCAAGTCGATATTAAATCGATCGATATCGGTGGATCAGCTGCGGCCGGAGGTGGCGCGACCGGAGGAGTTATTATCGATACGCATACCGGGGAACTGTATGTGTACGACGGGGCGACCACGGGCGGTGGTTTTTCGGGTTGGGTCATGGCCAGCAGCTCGTCTCCATCGGAAGGCCCTACTGCCGCGGTATCAGCGTCCTACCCACCTTTTGGCGGCCAAGTAAGTTTTTCCAAACCCGATACGAAACCAACGGATAATCCCGGCCAGACGGTCGCGAAAACACTATATGACGGCACGTCGACCGAGTTTGGACTCGCCGTCGGTTCACCGTCGGTTACGGGTTCGGTCTACACGGTTAGAAAGGCGAATGCCGGGGATATTATTGAAATGCAATTTGAACTGAATCCTTTGACTCGGGATTCGTATACCTATACGAAACGGGTTTGGCATGGCATCTATAAAATAACCTTTGCGATCACGGACTACTTCTTTGCCGACGATGACGATGAGGATGACGAGGCCTATCTCCCTGGTGATCCCAATGACAAGACCGGGCCGTTGGGATTTGGTCCCAATGGCTTGATCAGCGCCTCACAGGCAATCCCCTATACCATTACCTTTGTGAATGCGTCGAGCAATACGGCTCCCGCTCATACCATCACGATCACCGATCAGCTTGATCCCAATCTGGATCCCCGCACGGTTCGCCTGACGGAAATTGTTTTTGGCACCAACACCGTGGCCATCCCGCCTGGCCGCAGTTTCCTTGAAACCAACCTCCTGATCAGCACAGTTGACGGCCCGGTGGAGGCCAACGTGTTGGCGGGCATCAATGTTCAAACCGGCAGCCTGTTTTGGACGTTAACCGCGATTGATCCCGCGACGGGCCAATCGCCCGCCGACCCCCTCCTTGGCTTGTTGCCGCCGGATAATACGAACCAGATCGGTGAAGGCCGGGTTAGTTATACTGTTCTGCCGCTGGCCGGTCTGGCTACGGGAACCACCATTACCAATGCCGCGACGATCACCTTTGATATCAATCCGTCAATAACCACGCCGGCGGTGGTTAATACGCTGGATGCCGGCGCGCCGGAAAGTGCGCTGACTCTGCCGGCCAGTGACGAGACGGGAACCAACTTCCTCGTGTCATGGTCGGGAACGGACAACGGCGGCGCGTCGGGATTAGGTGGCTTCGATATTTACGTATCCGACGACGGCGGACCATTCCAATTGTGGTTAAGTGATACCACTCTGAGATCCGCGCCCTATTCCGGCCAGGCGGGCCATACCTATAGTTTCTACAGCGTGGCCTTCGATAATGCCGGAAACCGTGAGTTATTTACCACGCCAGCCACGACCAGCATTTACCTGTCGACCAATCTGCCGCCCACGCTCGCGGCCATCACGAATGCTGTCCTTTCGCCCGACGGTTCGATCAAGCTCAAGGCCGTGGCAACGGATCCGAATGGTGATCAATTGACCTATAGCCTGACCAGCGCCCCCAGCGGAGCCGAGATCAATCCGACCAATGGCATGTTCTTCTGGCAGGCCACGCGTGCGTTTGCCAATACCACCAATCTCGTGACTATCACGGTTACCGACAATGGCACACCGCCCCTCAGCACCAACCAGTCCTTCAACCTCATCGTCCTGGATTATCTCGAACTCACCCTCGGAACGACGAATGTGGAGGCGGGACAAAGTTCGGCCATCCCGGTATACGTTGGTTCCAGCGACGGCGTGACCAACCTGGTGTTCGCGGTGGCATTGCCGGAAAATCTCCTCACGAATTGGACTATTTCGGCCGTCGGCTCGCAAATCGCGTCGGCCACGATTCAGGATTTGACCACCAACCTGCTGATTTCGTTGAGCACCACGCCGGGTCAGACTCTGCAAGGGACCCAGCAGGTTTCCTGGCTGAGCTTTAAATCCGTGGCAACCCAACCGTCCAGTTTCATCAGTCTGCCGGTGACTCAAGTCACCGGGTTCAAGAACGGTGGCGCGTCCTACAACTACTATGTCACGCATCCGGGATTGGTGACGCTGGTCCAAGATCAACCGCTGATCGAGCCGGTCAGTTCGGCCAATTTGTTGCGTGATTTGCTGCTGTTCGGCAAATCCGGCACGAATTACGAACTGCAATTCACCACCAACCTGGCGCCGCCATCCACGTGGCAGCCCGTGCTGGACTACACGCAGACCAACGGCGCTATCAACGTGAACTTGGGCGCCACCAATCCGGTGATCTTTTACCGGCTTATTCAGAAGTAACGGCAAAACGGCCTGGCGGCGGGACCGGAAGGCAACCAAATTAAAACGCAGGTTGTCCCCGTGTCCCGCCGACCAGGTCATTTGAAAACCCGGTCTGATGTAGGCGGTGAATCCCGGAAATTCTTCAATCGGCAGGACGGCGTAATTTGAGATCCATTTTATCGAGGGAACTGTGAAGGGAAAAGTCGCCGGTCACGGGCATCGACCTATTGTAAGGTGACTGCGCAATTACCAACGTCGTCAAGTTACCTGGGTAATCCCAATGAATCGATGGAAGCCCTTGATTTTGCTGGCGAATTCCAGCAAAAGCGGCCGTTTGGATGGTGGAGCCGAGGGGATTCGAACCCCTGACCCCCACAATGCCATTGTGGTGCTCTACCAACTGAGCTACGACCCCAACCGAAACGGACAGACACTCTAATTTTTTCCCGCCACAAGTCAAAACAAATTCTCCACGAAATGCAATTCGGCGAGGTGCCGGTCTTATTCGACCAGTGAATTTCCGTCCCGGTAAACAATTTTGCCGGGCTGAAATCAGTTGAATATCGGTGGCGAAATCGTCTAGCGTCTGGTATGGCCGAAAGTTTGCGCGTGGCATTTTTGACACACGAACCGTTTTATCCTCCGTCGGGCGGAGGGTCGGCGGAGGCGGTGTACCTGGTGAGTGAAATGGTCCGGCGCGGCCACGATGTGCATGTTTTTGGTCCGCAAATCGAGAATGCGGAAGCCATCGAGAAACGGTTTGGAATCCATCTGCATCCGTTTACGAGGTGGGCCATGGGACGATATGCCCGGCTGCGAAACTTTAAATATCTGGCGTACCCGTTCTTTCTGGAACGCATGGTGATGGACGCCGCCCGCGAAATAAAATTCGATCTGATTTTTTCGCAGCACGCCATTTCGGCGGTGGCGGCGGGAAAGTTGAAGCGGAAACTCGCCGTGCCGGTGATCATGAATTTTCCCGATTTGCTGACGGGGTTCATGGAGACGTGGCCGGCCTATATCGCTCCGCGACCGGCGGTAAAGGCGCTGGAAAATTACGAACTATCCCTGCCGCAGCGCTATGATGTGGACGGCGTCTGCGCCGTTTCGGATGCTTTGGCGGAGCTCATGGTGGCTGCCGGTTACCCGCGGGAAAAAATCTGCCCCATTTACTACGGGTATGCCGCCGAACACTTTCCTTTCACGACCCGGGAACGTCACCCCACGGAACCGCCCGTGGTGGTGATGCACGGGTCGCTGGATTTTCATCATCTCGGCCCGATCGCTTTTGCCGCCATCGACTACGTCACCAGGCAGCGGCCCGGCACCATTTTCCGGTTTGTCGGACAGCGCACGTCGGCGTTGGAAAAATTTCTCAAACGGTTGAAATCCATTCCCGGGTGTGAAATTGATGCCCCGGGCTTTGTTCCCTATGAGGAGGTGTCACAACAGCTGGACGATGCCACAGTGGGCATCGTGCCTTATGAGGAATCCGCAGGCACGCACTGCGCGTTTGTCGCCAAGATTGTGGAATACGTTGCCAGTGGACTGCCCACCGTCGCCACGCCCCTAAAAAGCATCAATAGCTACTTCGGCGAGGATCCCATGGTGCGGTTTTCGACCTTTGACGGAATAGACTTTGGCAAAAAGATTGTCGGCTGGATCGACGCGCCGATTTTGTACTGGCAGCTGGAGGCTTGCAAGTCGGCCGCCCGGGTGAAAACGGAAATGGACTGGCATCCCTTGTGCAGCAAAGCGGTGGATTTCATGGAGGCAACTTATATTGCCGCCAGCAGGGTAAGTGTTAACTGACCGGCGATAACCGTAGGCCAATCAACGGCGGCGCATGCGTTGCCGGACCGCCTCGTAAAGAAAAATGGCGGCGGCGGCGCCCACGTTGAGCGAGTCCACACCGGGCGCCATGGGAATCGCCACCGCATCGTCACAACCTTTGAGGACGGATGGAGAAATTCCCGTGCCTTCGCTGCCAAAAACAATGCAACAATCGCCGGTGAAATCCGCCTGCCACACGGAGCGGCGATTCTCATGGGGATGGGCCGCCAGGCAACGAATTCCGTGCCGGCGCAATTCCTTCAGGCATTCCGGCAGCGTTTGTTGCTGTTCGTGAGGTTTGTCCGTAAATTGATGCCGCTGGCCCAATTTGGCCAGTTCCACAATGGGCAGATCAAAGACGGTTCCCATCGAATTTCGCACGGAACGCCGCAAAAAAGGACTGCTGCTGGTTTCGCCGACGATCAAGGCTTGGATCCCAAACGCCGCGCAATTCCGCACCAGCACACCCACATTTTCCGCGCTGGCCAAGCCGTCAATGGCGGCGAATAAACGGGGTTGGGGGCAATTATTCAAGACGTCTTTCAACGAGGTTGTTTCGGGGATTTTTCCGATGGCCAGCACGCCTTGATACATCGTGAACCCGATCAGTTCCTGCAATACCTCCTTGTTGGGCGTCAAGAAAACCGCGATATCGGGTTCGGGCCGCGATTGGAGCAGGGGGGTGAACGTCGCGAGGCAGTGTTCGGGCATTACTACGGAAATGGTGCTGAAATGGCTTTCCAACAAACGACGGACCACCTTTTCGCCTTCCGCGACAAATATGCCTTCCGCCTCATGGGCGAGCGGCCGCCGCAGGGTCCGATAGGGGGCGAGCTCCGGTAAATCCAAGGAAGAGATTTTATGGATGCGAAACATCGGTATTATTGAGCGGCAAGCCCTTGCCGGAGAATCGCTCCGCTCAGATCAGGCGCAGAATTGTCTGGCCGATTTGTTGCAGCAGCAGGGTGGGGCAGGGGAGATTTTGGGACGCAATTTGCATCCGGACGTGCGTGGCGCCAATTTGCTCAAGTTGCCGGGCCATGACCCGGTGCGCCAGTTCGGGCTGGTTGCATTCCCGGCTCAAATGCGCCAGGTAAAGATGCTTCAATTCCGCGGACATGATCTGGGTGGCTGTGTCGGCGGCAGTTTCATTGGATAGATGGCCGTGCCGGCCCAAAATCCGCTGTTTCAAACTCCAGGAACGCCGGCTGGCCTGGAGCATTTTGACGTCGTGATTGGATTCCAGGACGAGCACGTTGGCGGGGCGGATGCGATCCAGGACGAGCTTGGTCACATGGCCGAGGTCGGTGGCGAATCCAATATTCCCATCGGGCGTCCGCAACAGGAACCCGACCGGGTCCTGGGCGTCATGCGGGATGGAGAATGTTTCCACCACCAAATCGTCCAGCGCAAAGTGATCGCCGGTGTTGAAGAGCCGCCAGTTGATTTTTTTCTTCAGCGCTTCGGAGCCGTCCAGTCCTTCCAGAGCCGGTTTTTTCTGGCTGCTCCATTTCGCGCGGAACGCCCAAATCGTGGCATCTTGCGTCGCGCGGTTGCAGAACACCGGGATTTGCAATTTGTCCGCCAGTCCCAAAAGTCCGCTGATATGGTCGGAATGTTCGTGGGTGAGCAGAATGCCGCTCAGGTTTTCCGGCGTGCGCCCGATGGTGGCCAGGCGCTGGCGAATCTGGCGCGCACTGAACCCGGCATCGATGAGGATGCGCGTTTCGCCGCTTTCTAAATAGGCGCAATTCCCGGAGGAACCGCTGCCGAGGATGGTAAACTGAACCGGCACCAAGCGACATTAGCGGGGAGCGCCGTGCAGGGCAATTTTTTTACGCCGCGGTTTGACAGAATCCCCCATTCATGCGTAAATTGGCGCCAATATATGCGTAGTGGCTCAGCCGGAACCATGGTTGCCGATGGCGGGGACAGGAAGAAGCCGTTGAAATTAATCCGTAATGCTTTTAAATTCAGGACTCTGAGTGTTTTTTGCTTTTTCGGTTGCGTCTTTCTTTTTTCCATTCCCCTCGTTTTCGCCGCTGAAGCCTTAAAAACACTGCCCGGCCATGTTCCCACGGTGATTGTTCAAAAACATCTGGCCTCGGTCGGCGAACTGAACGCGACGAATCAACTCAACCTGGCCATTGGTTTGCCCGTGCGCAACCGGGCGGATCTGGACAGCTATGTTGCCGGCGTTTCCGATCCCAATAGTCCTCTCTACCGTCATTATTTGACGCCGGATCAATTCACCCAGCGATTTGGCCCGACGGAGCAGGATTACCAAAAAGTCATTGATTTTGCCGAGGCCAATGGCCTGAAAGTCACGGGTCGTCATGGAAACCGCCTGGTGCTGGATGTCCAGGGCTCGCCCCAAAGCGTCGACCGCGCTTTTCACATCACCCTTCGCACCTATCATCATCCGACGGAGGCCCGGTATTTTTATGCGCCCGACACGGAGCCGACCGTGGCAACAAATCTGCCGATCCTTGATATTTCGGGCTTGAACAACTATGCGTTGCCCAAACCGCAGATTTTGTTAAAAAAAAACATTCCGTCCGCGCCAGCCGCGCCCCGGGTCGGCTCCGGTCCGGGCGGAGCCTATTTTGGCAGCGATTTTCGGGCGGCGTATGTTCCCGGGACCTCGTTGACCGGGGAGGGGCAGATGGTTGGCCTGGTCCAATTCGAAGGTTTTTATCCCTCTGATATTTCCAATTATGTTGCCAGCGCCGGGATGACCAATATTCCGCTGACGACCGTTTTGCTGGATGGCTTTGACGGAACGCCCAGTTCCGACTCGCAGGCCGTCGCGGAGGTTTCGTTGGATATCGAGATGTCCATGTCCATGGCGCCGGGTCTGGCCGGGATCGTGTTGTTTGATGGCGGGCCCAATGGAGTGGCGATCGATGTCCTCAATGCCATCGCTGCCAGCAACCAGATCCCGCAAATCAGTTGTTCCTGGGGATTGCAAAACATCGCCAATGCCACCATGGACACTATTTTTGAGCAAATGGCGGTTCAAGGCCAGACGTTCTTCAATGCCTCAGGAGACTCGGATGCGTTCACCACCGGGTCCAATTCGGTGAATGGCGTCGACAACCCCTTGTTGCAACAGTCTTCTTCGAGCAGCCCTTATATCGTCCAGGTGGGCGGCACAACCTTGTACATGACGGGGGTCGCGAGCAATTACGCCTCGGAAAAGGTCTGGAACTGGGGTGGCGGCAAGGGCAGCAGCGGAGGGATCAGTGCCGCATATTCAATTCCCGCCTGGCAGCAGAGCCTTGATTTTGTTCGGAACCCGGAGGCTTCGCCGACCCGGCGCAATATTCCTGACGTCGCCATGACGGGGGATAACGTGTACGTCTATTACAACAATGGCAGCCGCGGCGTGTTTGGCGGGACGAGTTGTGCCTCCCCGCTCTGGGCCGGTTTTACGGCGCTGGTGAACCAGCAGGCGGCCCTTTTGGGCAAAGGTTCCGTTGGTTTCATCAATCCCACTCTCTACGAACTGGCCAGTGAGAGCATTTATAATACGGTGTTTCACGATACCGTGACCGGAGACAATACGTCTTCCGACAGCCCCAATCTATTCCACGCGAAGGTGGGTTATGATCTTTGCACCGGATTGGGCACACCCACCGGCACCAACCTCATCAATGCCCTGATTGATCCTGATGAGTTGATCATTGCGCCCAATTACGGTTTTGACGCAGCGGGCGTCAATGGAGGGCCCTTCAGCACTCTATCGCAGGATTATTCGATTACCAACGCTTCCGTGGTTCCGATAACCTGGTCGGTGGCCAATAACTCGCCGTGGTTGGAGGTAAGTTCCAATGGCGGAACCTTGGCCGTGGGAGATTCGACGTCGGTGACGATCAGTCTGAACGCAGCCGCGAGCAATTTGCTGGCGGGCGTATACTCGGCTGGCATCGCATTCAGCAACGTCACGACGGGCGTCGGACATTTCCGGTATTTTACCCTGATCATCACGGATGAACTTAGTGTTCAACCGGTGGGGCTTACGAATTTCGGCGCGGCCGGCGCGCTATCGGCAGGTCCCGCTCAATCTTTTACGGTCAGTAATTCCGGTTCCTCCACCCTGGATTGGTCCCTGGTGAACACCTCCGCCTGGTTCAATCTTTACCCGACGAACGGCTCGTTGGCAGCCGGTGCGACGGCGACGGTAACCGAAGTTCCTGCCACCAACGCCGACTTTTTAAGTGGGGGCATTTATCCCGCTACGGTCTGGTTCAACAATCTGGGCGACGCTTATTCGCTCGCGACGACCCTGACCCTGGCACCCAGCCAAAACATCCTTTTCAATGGTGGCTTTGAAACCGGTGATTTTACCGATTGGACACTCGTGGGCGATACTACCATCGGCAATGCTCTTTATAATGGGGTGGTGGATGCCGGTAGTTTGAATGGGGATGGCGCCGCTTGCGTTCACTCTGGAATTTATGGCGCCGCCCTCGGTGAATCCGGATTCCTGGCGTCTATCTCCCAGACATTGGGCACGCTGCCCGGCCAAGCCTATCGGATTTCGCTATGGCTGCAGAATCCGGTCAACGACACCGGGCAGGAATATCAGGTAAACTGGAACACCAACAGTTCTACGATCACTACCTTGGTGGATGTCCCCAGTCCCGGCGCCTTTACCTGGACAAATTTGATCTTCCTTGTTTCCGCTGCGGATACGAACAGCACGCTTCAGATTGGCGCCCGGAATGACAATCACATTTTCGGCCTCGATGATGTCAATGTAACGCCGATTCCGGTGCCGACCATATCCGGCAACGTTTTTGTGGTCACGAATAACGCAATTACTTTCAATTGGAGTTCCGTGCCCGGTGTGCCCTACGAGGTTGAGTACACGACGAATCTGACCTCCGGATCATGGCAGGTCGAGAATACGGTGACCGCAACCAGTTATACGTCTACCGTCTCCATCGTGATCACCGCCGATCCGGCCCGTTTTTACCGGATCAGTTATCCATAGGACCGAAGGGCTGAGAGGATTTTTTGACAGAATTGTCGGGATTTGCCGGATTTTTAAAACGGAACAAGAGGGACGTGAGCAAATTTACCTCGAGACGCGGAGGCCGCCCGGCCAAGCCAAAAAGAATGAAAGGATCGGTGCTTGGAATTTTTAACCCAAGACCTCGAGGCGTGCGTGAAGACCGGTTTTGAAATCTGTGCCCGCATGCCAAGCTGTCTCGCTGGCGGAAAGGACATGAACCCCTCGTCAAATAGTCCGAACCATACTTTGATGCCTTTTCGAGTTTGACGCCATTTCATGGGTTTCCGCCAGAATTTTCGTTCGTTGGACCGGCTCGCTTTATCCCAGAATCACGGTAGAATTTCATTGAATAATTTATCGAACAATGCTCTTGTGTTAGGCATGCCATCGGGAACAGCATGGATGGGAATACTGCACTTGAGTTTGCCAGTGCATCCGCATAAATCTTTTTACGCCTCGCCTCCCTTTTTAACCGCCGTAAACACTTGGTTGGGTAACTTGTTGCTTTCCCTTGTCCCATTTCCATCCAGTCTGAGTTGTTACTTCCGGCCTCGCTATCTTATAAATTCCCTTTTTAATTAACCTGGTCATCTATGAAAAACGTGCCATTCCCCGGAGTTCACTTCGTTCGCGGTTCCATCTCAAGTGCCGCCGCGCGCCTCTGTGTGGTATGCGCTCTGCTGTTTTTTGGCGGAGCCTTCGTTTCTGCCCGGGAGCAGGAACGACAAATCGTCCCCAACAAAGTTTCGGCCCTCGTGACGAACCTAACGCCCCTCCGCCACAGCTCACGCTGGAACCCGCTCAACCTCAGCATTGGTTTGCCCTTGCGCGATCGTGCGGGGCTTACCAGCCTGCTCCAGCAATTGTATGATCCGCAAAGCACCAATTTTCATCATTTCCTGACTCCGGCACAATTCGCGGACCGGTTCGGTCCGACGGAGCAGGATTATCAGACGGTCGTCAACTTCGCACAGTCGCACGGGTTGGTGGTGACGGGTCGGTATTCCAATCGGACGCTGGTGGGCGTGCGGGGATCGGTGGCCGATGTGGAACGTGTTCTTCATGTCACCATCAATGAATATCAGCACCCCACCGAAGCCCGGACATTTTATGCGCCGAGCGGCGCGCCGACCCTTGATCTGGCCGTTCCCGTCCTGGCCATCGCCGGCTTGGACAATTTTTTCCTCCCCCGTCCCTGCCTGAAACCGGTGCCAGCGGGACAGGTGAAACCGGCCCTGACCGGTTCCGGTCCCAATGGCGCTTACCTGGGAAACGATTTTCGCGCGGCGTATGTCCCGGGCGAGACCCTCACCGGCAGCGGCCAGACTGTCGGCTTGTTCGAACTTGATTCCGGGTATTATCAAAGTGATATCACCGCTTACGAGGATCTGGCCGGCCTGCCCAACGTTCCGGTTAAGCCCGTATTACTGGACAACTATAACGGTGGACCCGGGTTCGGGAATGACGAGGTTTCCCTGGACATTGAGATGGCCATTTCCCTGGCCCCCGGCCTCAAAGACGTCCTCGTTTACGAAGGTTCCTCGCCCGACGATGTTTTGAACCGCATGGCGAGCGACGATCTGGCCAGGCAAATTGGAGCTTCGTGGACGTATTCCACTGACGCCAGCACCGAACAGGCCTTTCTGCAATTTGCCGCCCAAGGCCAGTCCTATTTCAACGCCTCTGGCGATAGCGACGCTTATCCGGGCGTCATTGACACCCCGGCGGACGATCCGAACATTACCATTGTGGGCGGCACAACTCTCACGACGCAAGGTCCTGGCGGCGCATGGGCTTCGGAGACGGTTTGGAACTGGGGCGGTGGCACGGGCAGCAGCGGCGGCATTAGCACGGTTAATCCCATTCCGGGCTGGCAGCGTCCCGTTGACATGTCCGCGAACCAAGGTTCCATCACCATGCGAAACCTGCCGGACGTCGCTCTGACGGCGGACAACGTCTATATTGTTTTTGGCAATGGGAAAAGCGGGCCCGTGGGCGGCACCAGCTGCGCCACGCCGTTGTGGGCCGCCTTCATCGCGCTCGCCAACGAGCTGGCCTTGACCAACGGGGAACCTGCGGTTGGTTTCGTGAATCCGGCGATTTACCGCATGGGCTTGGGGTCCAATGCCGTGAGTTACACGGCTCTTTTCCACGACATCACCACCGGAAATAACGAAAGCACCCGCAGTCCCGGCAGATTCCTGGCAGTGCCCGGCTATGACCTTTGCACCGGCTGGGGCACGCCGCGCGGCGGCAGCCTGCTGACCGCTCTCGCATTGCCTGAGCCCCTGCGGATTTTCCCCGCGGGACCGCTCGTATTCTCCGGGCCGGTGGGCGGTCCTTTTAGCCCGGCCTCCCAGACATATGCTTTGACTAACAGCGGCGGCGGTGCGCTGAGTTGGAGCCTGGCCAACACATCCTCCTGGTTCAATGTTTCTCCCGTCAGCGGCAGTTTGGCTCGGGGCGGTCGCGGCGCCACCGTCACCCTCTCGGTGGCTTCCGCCGCAACCAATTTTCCTCCCGGCGCATTTCCCGCCACGTTCGAATTCAGCAATCGCACGGATAAATTTGTCCAAGATCGTTCGGCGCTCCTCGCCGTGGTCACGCCACCGGTCATTGCTGGCCAGCCCGTCAATCAGGCCTTGCTGGAAGGACAGACGGCAACTTTTGGCGTGAGCATCGCCACCAACGCGCTGATGTATTATCAATGGCAGTTGAACGGCGCCAATTTGATCGATGCCGGTGAGATTTCCGGTTCCCTGACCAGCACCTTGACCGTCAGTAATGTGACTTTGGCCAGTGTGGGCGCTTATTCTGTGATTTTGAGCAACGCAGCGGGTGTGCTTGCCAGTTCCAATGCCCTGCTGACGATCGTTCCCTCGGCGCCGGTCATTACCGTGCAACCGGCCAACCAGACCGTATTGGCCGAAGCTCCCGCCAGCTTCAGCGTGGCGGCGGTTGGGAACACCCCTTATGCCTACAATTGGCGGCTGAATGGAACCAACCTCATTAATGGAACTGTGTTCTCCGGAGTCACGCGCAGTACCTTGGTCGTCAGCAATGTGACCACCGCCAACACCGGCATTTATACCGTACAAGTCGGCAACTCCCTCGGAACGGTCGTCAGCACGGGCGCGGTGTTGTCAGTCATTCCGGTCACGGCCTCCGGCGTGGCGATGGCAACGCTCTCGTCGTTTCCCGGCAACAATTCCCCGGCATACCCCTACGGTCCGCTGGCGCAGGGGACGGATAAAAATCTTTATGGCACAACCTTCGAAGGCGGTATCGACGGTGTCGGCACAATCTTCAAAATGACCACGAACGGAACGGTTACCACTTTGCATTCCTTTAACTTCAGCGATGGAGGCCTGCCTTATGCCGGATTGTTCCAGGCCAAGGGCGGATTATTATTCGGCGCCGCATATTTTGGGGGACAATACGGTGATGGAACGCTATTTGAGATCAGCCACGGGGGTGTCTTCCGGGATCTTGCGGGATTCAATGGCGAGAACGGCGCGTCACCCGCTGGCGGCCTAACGGTGGGCATCGATGGCAATTATTATGGCACAACCGAGAGTGGCGGGGATTATGGCGATGGAACCGTCTTTCGCATGACTGCGTTGGGCGCTTTGACTTCTGTGGTTTCTTTCAACGGGTTCGATGGCGATTTTCCCTCGTCGGTGCTGGTGCAGGGGAGCGATGGCAGTTTTTACGGGACGACCGAGGATGGCGGCACCAATGGCGGGCAGGGAACGGTGTTTAAACTGACGCCGGGCGGCACGCTCACACCCCTCTACATGTTCAGCGGCGCAAGCGATGGAGCCATTCCAATTGCCGGACTCGCCCAGGGAGGTAATGGCAATTTCTACGGGGTCACGTATTTGGGCGGCGCCGACGGTTATGGCACCGTTTTTGAAATTTCTCCCGCCGGCGCGTTCACCCTGCTTTACACCTTCACCGGCGGAGCTGACGGCGGCAACCCATGGGGCGGACTTTGCCTGGCCAACGACGGCAATTTGTATGGCGTCACCCAGGATGGCGGAGCCTATGGCGCCGGCACCGTTTTCCAGATTGCCCCTTCCGGAACGCTGACAACCCTGGTCCAATTCGAAAATTACAATGGCGCCAATCCTGCGGCAGCTCTGATCCAGGGTTCGGATGGGTTTTTATATGGAACCACCCAAAACGGTGGTTCTTTGGGTAACGGGACAATTTTCCGCTTCTCCCTCAGCGGGCCGCTCCAAATTACCGGCCAACCATCGGATCAACCCGTCTATTTGGGCGGAACCGCCGTTTTCACTGTGGCGACTTCCGGCAGTTCGCCCGTTGCTTACCAGTGGCAGCAGGACGGCGTCAACCTCAGCGATGGCGGCAATATCTCCGGCTCCAGTACGTCGACCCTCCGTATCACCAATGTCAGCCTGGCGGATGCCGCCCTCTATTCCGTGGTGGTCAGCAACGCGTATAATGTTTTGACCAGCGACGACGGCGTGCTGGAAGTGATCTATTCCCCGCCGGTTGTCGTTACCCAACCGGCAAGCCGGACGTGTGTCGCGGGAACGACCGCGACATTCTCCGTTACCGCGCTGGGTGATCAGCCCCTGTCGTATCAATGGCAGGAGAACGGCGTCAATTTGACGGAGGGCGGCACGGTGTCCGGCTCCAGTTCCAGCACCCTGACGCTCGCCCAGCTTATCCCGGGCAGCGGCGGCGCTTATTCCGTGATCGTCAGCAACGCCTTTTTCGGAGTCTCCAGCGCCAAAGCCCTCCTGACCGTTGTGCCCAGCACGACGCCATCTGTGGGCATGGCCAGCCTCCGCAATTTAAGCGGCGCGGGCGATGGGGCCTTTCCCTACGGCGGCCTGGTTCAGGGCAAAGATGGGAATCTCTACGGCATGACCGAAAAAGGTGGCTCCTCGTTCTATGGCACAATCTTCCGCATGTCCCCGGCGGGCGGTCTCGTGACCTACTACAGCTTCGATGGCGTTACCGGGGGAAATCCTTATGATCGTCTGGTCCAGGGAACCAATGGGTTGTTCTACGGCACAACCTCCCTCGGGGGCACCAATGGCTATGGCTCCGTTTTCCAGACGACCGTCAGCGCGCCCTTCAAGACTCTTTATTCCTTTACCGGCGGATTGGATGGCTCCGCACCGCAAAACGGCCTGATCCAAGGCTCCGATGGCAATTTCTATGGCGCTTCCGATCAAGGCGGTGCCTACTCGGCCGGTTCCATCTACCGGATTTCGGCCAAGGGGATCTTCACCAACTTGTACGAATTCTCGGGCCTGGATGACGGCGGCTATCCCTTCTCCGATCTGGTCCAAGGCCGCGATGGCAGGCTTTACGGCACCACCGAGTCCGGCGGCGATAATTACTATGGGACGGTGTTCAGCTTGGACACGAACGGCACGCTGACCACTTTGATCTCGTTCAATTTTACTAATGGCGCCTATCCGGCGGCCGGCGTCATCCAGGGCCCGGATGGTAATCTTTATGGCGCCACTTATGAAGGCGGCGCGTTTGGCAATGGCGCCATCTTCAGCGTGAGCACCAATGGCTCGCTCACGACACTCTATTCTTTTGATGGCACCAATGGGAGCAGCCCCGCCGCCGCCCTGGTGCCGGGTTCGGATGGCAATTTCTACGGCACCGCATCGTCCGGCGGGATCGGCGGCCGGGGCGTCGCCTTCCGCATTTCCACCAATGGCGCCATGACCCCGTTGCTGTGGTTCGATGGGCAGAACGGGGCCGGTCCGGAGTCCGCCCTGGTGCAGGCGTCCAATGGGAGTTTTTTTGGCACAACGCCGTTCGGCGGCATTGGGTTCAATCCTTCCGCCGGAGGCGGCTATGGATCGATCTTCCGCTTCACCGTGCCGCTCTTTATCCATCAGACATTCTCCGCCGCGCCCGCTGTCGCCTGCCTGCCGTACTCGGCTTCCCTCACCAATGACGCGGTAGCTCCGGCGGGTGATGTGCTGGGATACGCCAAGGTTGCCGGTCCCGCCTGGCTGCTGGTGGCCACCAACGGCGCGCTTGCCGGTACGCCCACCAATTCGGATATCGGCACTAACATTTTTGTGGTGAGCTTGACCGATAACAATGGCGTAACCGCCTCGGCTACCGTCAACCTGGTCGTCACCGCCGATCCGCCCCCTTCGTTTATCAGCGACCCCATGATCGAAACGTGGGCAAATCTCGATGAGCCTTATCTTGGGACCATCGGCACCAATGGCACAGCGCCCTATCTCAATGTGGGAGATAGTCTAACCTTTTCCAAGGTTGGGGGTCCGGCATGGCTTAACGTGGGCGCCGATGGCACACTGTCCGGCACGCCGGAAGGACCGGAGGCGGGCTCCAACGAGTTTTTGGTCGCCGTCACCGATCTGGGCGGCGCTTCCAACACGGCATCGTTGTTCCTTTACGTGAACAGTCCCCCCGTTTTCCAGCCTCAAGCCTTTGCCAAGCCGGCCGCCACCATTGGCCTGCTGTATTCCGGCACGATTGCCACCAATGCCACCGATCCTGATCTCGCGGCTGGAGACAGTTTGGCTTTTTACAAAGTCACTGGCCCGGATTGGTTGGCCGTGGCCGGCAATGGCGCGCTTTCGGGCGTCCCCACCAGCACTAATTCGGGACCTAATTCGTTCCTGGTGCTTGTTATTGATTCCAACGGGTTGGCCGGTATCGGCTCCCTGGGTATTTTAGTGAGCGAGCCCGTTCTGCCTACGATCGTCAGCAGTCCGTTTTCCGGACCGCCAGTCAATGCCGGACAACTTTATTCGGCGACGCTCGCAACCAATGTCAGTGACTCGAACTTTGGCGATCAGTTGACTTTCTCGAAGGTCACCGGCCCCAGCTGGCTTAACATCGCGGGCAACGGAGTTCTGTCGGGGATGCCCCTTTCCGCAAATGCCGGAACCAACTTCTTCGTCGTCAGCGTGACCGATCTAACGGGCTTATCGACGAATATGACCCTGCTTATCAACGTCACGGCGATTCCAATCCAAGTAATCATCACCAAACAGGGCGGGAATATAACACTCGGCTGGTCCGGTGGCATTCCGCCTTATCAGGTCCTGACCTCGACCAATCTGAACAATCCCACCTGGCAAAACTGGGGCAGCCCTGTCAATGCCACCAATCTAATGCTATCCCCCAGCAATTCCGGAATGTTCTATCAAATCAAGGGACAATAAAGGAAAGTGTTTACCCAGTAGTTCCAATTCATCCCAGTTTCCGGGTTCGAACCGGCTCACCGCCCGGAAACTGGAAAGGGCAGGGGTGACTGGGTGGGATCGGAACTGCCAGGGCGGCACAGCGCAAGATTCTTTCGCTAGCTACAATTTATTTTATGCTCAAGAGCACCCCGCCGGTCAATGTCCGTAAAAACCTGACGCGGGCTCTGGTCAAAAGCCTGCTGGTTCCATTGCTGCTGCTGGTATTTTTCATCGCGGCACCGCATTGGTTGAACACCAAAATCCGCGCGGAAATCATCGCTGCCGTCAAGGCCAGTCCCGACCTTTCGCCGGCCGAGATGAAAGATCGTTTGGATAAGATTGCCCCCATGGATTTCCAGGAGGTTTGTTTTAATCCACCTGCCGGACTCGAAAAGTTGCATGACAATCTGGTGCGCTCGGGCCTGGCGGCGAGATTTCGCCGGTTGCAATGGGGGATGACCCTCTCATCGGTGCTGGTGGCGGGTTTGGCGGCCGCCATTTGGGCAATTTGTCTGCTGAACGGGAAGGCTAAAAACTCCCAGGCAGATTTGATCCACGGTTATCGGTTGAGCTGGAAGATCGGAATGGTCGCCGCGCTGGCCAAGGTGTTCCTCTTGATACCGCTGCTGGCTTATGGAACATTTGAACTCACGGTTCTTTCGTTTGGCCAGTTCTTCCCGAAGTTGCTGTTGGTGATCATCGTGGGCGGAATGTTCGCCCTATGGCGGAGCGCGGCAATTCTGCTCAAGAAGGTGCCGTTGGAATTCAAGGAGCCGATGTCGCGGGAGGTGACGCCGAAAGAGGCACCGGAATTGTGGCAGGCCGTCACTTGGAATCACCCTGGCCTGGAAGCGCCACCGCCACGGGGAATTGACCCTGAATGCCCAGGGGATTTTTTACAGCGGCTGGACGCGCCCGCTGCACTTTCAGGAAATCGAAAAGACCTTCGCCCGCCGTTCCTATTCCAACGTTATTCTGTCGTTCCGTCTCAAGGATAAGCAACCGCCGATTTGGAAATGCAGCATCATTCGAGCAAAGACGAAGGGCGTGACCTTTTCACTCGGCGGCTTGGAGGGAAAGGCGGTCCCGAACGCCCAAACCATCTTGCGCTATCTGGCCCGCCAGACCGAACCGACCGACCCGGCGGTCAAACCGGCCAAGGCGAATTAAAAATGGGTCAACAAGGAGAAGGGGGAGAACTATGGCCCGGACCCGCCGCACAAACTTTTTGGCCATGTGTTCAGTGGGCGCTATAAAGCCTTGGTGGTGGATGGCAGCGGAATTGGTTACTTGCGGACGGTGTGCGACTACGTGCATCTCAATCCGTCAAAGGGTCCTAGAAAACTGACAACACTGAAAAATCCATTTCTGCGAGGGAGAAAAAAAGTGAATTAAAACCTAATATGTCACTTTTCTAGAACCCTTTCACTTTCATTGCAATTTTCAATGATTGAGGGCTTGGCGATAGGCGGCAATCCCGGCTAACTCCTGATTCACACGGTCGGCCAGGGGACCGTCTGGTGATAATTGAGCCGCCCAGGCGGAGGCGGCGGCGAAATCCCCCAGGCCCCACTGATGCAGCACCGACATGGCCGCCTCGTTCTGGGCCGAACCCGGAGGCATCTGGTCGATGATCAAATTCATGGCGTCCACCGGGGCGGTTTGAGACTGGACGTAGGCAAGGCGGCCGAAAATTTGATCGCGTTGGTCGCCAGCGGTTTGGCGGGTCGCCCAATCCAGTGCCGCCGGCCAATCCTTGCCGGCCCAGAGTTGCGCCAGGTTTCCCATGGTTCCGTTGGCGCCCCCGAGATCGTAGTGTTCTGCCAGAGTGATGGCTTGGGCGGGATCCGATTGGGCAATTTGAAAGGAAACATCGATCAAGGCGCTTTTTTGTTCATCGGTATTGGCAAGGCTTGCGGCCCAGGCGACCGCTCCGGTGGCATCCACGCCTGCCCAGCCTTGGGCCACCCGGCGCAACAGTTCCTGCCGCCCATCCCCCGGGTCCAGGCTTTCCGCCAATCTTCCCGCCGCGACCGGGTCCTGCGCAATGAGCGCGGGCAAGAGATTTGTGAAGACCTGGTCGTGATCCGCTGCATTGGTGGAATTTAGGGCTGATTTGATGGCTTGTGTGAGTTGGGATATGATTTCTTGGCGGGTGGGTTTGGGCGGTGCGGGCACGGGCGTGGCTGGCGCTTGAATGGCGGATGCCACTGGCCTTTCCACGTTCACGGTGTGGATGACGCGGGGGGCCACTGCCATATTAATTTCTGTGCCGGATTCGACACTGGACAGCGCGGCGGGGTTTTGCGCCGAACGGCCAAGAAAAGATACGACGCCGATGGTAATTACTCCGGTAATGACGAGCAGGCCAAGGACTTTTTTCATGTTTCTCTTTTGGTAAAATGGAACTGAACCAGGGCTAATCCATCCCTCGAACTCCCCCTTCACCACGTTGCCGCCAAGACTGCGTCAGAGACGTCGTATCAGCGGTGCGGTGGCCTCCCGATTTGATTTTTTGGTTGGGTTGGTTAGTCATTCAAGGGCGGGCGCAGCCAAGTGAGGCTGCGCCCGCCTGAAAAAATCGCTGTTGGTCAATCTGATTTGATTTTAATGGAATGTCCACTTCTGGTTGGCACCGCCGCTGTAGGGCCACTGGACTAACCGTCCGCCATTGGCCGTGGAAGCGCCCGATACGTCCAAAGCCTGGCCGCTGTTCACGTTGCTGAGTTCATACGCCCCGCTGCCAACGGAGATGACTGTCCACTGTTGGTTGGCACCGCCACCGTAGGTCCATTGATCCACGGTTGCGCCACTGGCGGTGGACCAGCCTGCAACGTCCAAAGCTTTGCCGCTGTTCACGTTAAGCAATTCGACCACGTTATTGCCCAGATTGGTGAGCTGCCATTTCTGGCTATTGCCGCCGTTGCTGGCCCATTGGTCCACCGGGCTGCCGTTGGTGGTACTCCCACCCAGATCGTCCAAGGCCAGCCCGCTGTTTACGTTCAACAAGGTGTAGGTGCCGTTGGCGATCAGATTGCCGCTGCTGTGACTCCAGCTTTGAATCGTATAACAGACTTCCCGCCAGCTTCCGTTAGGGTTAACCATGGCCAGATAATCGGAGCTGCCTGGATATTCATAGTCCCAAATGCCCAAACCCGCATAGCCGTAGCTGGCGGCGCGGTTGGCTGCGGACAGCCAGGCGGAGTTCTGAATGGAATCGCTCCAGGTAGCGGTACTCTGGCCAAATTCTCCGATATAGATCGGCTTGTCCATGCCCAAACTCGCGGCCGTGGGAAAAGAAGGGTTGTCCTCATAGTCATGGAAGTCATAAAAATCGAGGCCCAACCCCTTGAAATACTTGTTAAGATTGTTCCAGGCATGCCAACCGGACGAGCAGGTGACTAAACGGCTCGGGTCGGCGCCGTGAATGGCGGCGGCAAAGTTTTTTATGTATGCTTGGGCCTGCGCCCAGGTTGCCCCCGTCCCATAATTTCCGTCTGATCCGCCGACCGTACCGTCAATTTCGTTCATCAGGTCGATGGCGAAGATCGTGCCATTGCCTTTGTAGGTTTTAATCAATGGTATCAACGCATTGTTCAAGTAGGAGTTCGCCTGACTTGGATTTTCCAGCCAGTCCGACCGTCCGTTGTTCAGGCAGACGTATAACTTGATGCCGTTATTCGCGGCCAACTGCATCATGTTGGCAAAATTGGCGGTCCAGGTGGAGGTGACACTCGTGACATAGTCGCTGCCGTTGATGTTGTCTCCCATGTCGCCTTCATTCACCCAGACCCGCAGCACCGTAATCCCCATGCTGTGCATATTGGCCATGTATGAATTCAGATGCGTCGAATTGTAGGAGACGCCCCAACTCAGCTCAGTGGGGTCAGCCCCCAGCCAGTTATTGTATTCGCCATCAAGCCAGGCGAGATTGCATCCCTTGATGAACGATCCATTGATATACTGCGCCTTGGCCGGGGCGGCAGTGAGCGCCATCCCAATTAGTGTGGCCGCGGTCGCAATGCGCAACATGCGTTTGATATTGATGATTGTGTTCATTTTTTGGTTTATGCCGACACTCTGGAAACAAGGAGGACGACAAGGATTATGGTTAGGTTAATTATATGGTTGTGAGGCGCATCGACAATCAATAGCCACAGGCTAGGGCGTGGAATGACCTTGATTCCAAGAAAAATGGGTTTCTTGAAACGAGGTTTGACGGTGCTTGTAAAAGAGGCTACCACAAAATGCCGTGAAATGTCATGTCCGCTAAATTCACTACAATGCGGATGGATCTCCCCAATCAGCCATCCTGCGGCTTCATCGAAAACCGCCTTGTTTTTCGATAAAAACCCAACCGGCAACCCTTGGTGCTCGCATGACCCATTGTCCTTTGGGGTGTCCGTCAATCTGAGCCAATTCAAGGTTGCGCACCGGCGGTTCTTTCATGGTTCAAAATTCATACTTTGCTTTGTGGTGCGGGCGTGCATATGAGGCTTGGAACTCGTCCGCCAAACGGCTAAAATACTGGGGTTTGCACCTTCTGATTCGACAATTTATTGCCCTGGCCGTGAGGAGGTTGGATTTTCACCCCGCCCAGTGGATCGTCTGGTTCTGCCTGGGCGCCGGTTTGCTGCTGGGATGTGTCTCTGGCCGGGCCGAAACGCCGCAAACCAATGTCGCAATAGCTTCAGATGCGCTGGAGGAGTATAAAAGTCCTACGGCCGGACTCGGGTTTTGGATCTGGGCCGATGTCACCACCAACGACCAAACCGTCCAATTATGGAAGGCTTTTGAGATTCCGGATTCAATCACCGTGAGCAACGCCCGCCTGTTGATGACCGTGGATAACGAATTCACCCTGTATCTGGACGGACGCGAGCTGGGCCGCGGGGCCGAATGGCGGGAATTATTCGATTTTGATCTGACCCCGCTGCTAACTCCGGGAAGACACGTTTTGGCCGTCCGCGCTTACAATTCCGCGTTCGCCGCGGGCATGATTTTCGGTTTGCAGGTGGTGCTGGCCGACGGGCGGGTTATCAACGTGAAGTCCGATCAAACCTGGCGAATTGTCCCGGATGGTGTGCGCCGGTGGGAGACCCGGACCGAACCGCAAAGCGACTGGCCCTCCGCCATCATTGTCGGCGCCCTCGGAGTGAGCCCCCGCTGGTCGACGCCCGATAATGTCGACAAGATGCCCCCGCTGCGACCGATCCGGATTCTCTTCTGGCAAACCGGCTGGTTTCAGCTCGCGCTGCTTTCCACCTGCGGCGTGGTTATTTTGATCAGTTTTCGCCTCATGGCCCAGCTCGCGCTGCACCAGAAAGAACGATTCCTCCTGCAGCGGGAGCGGGCGCGCATCGCGCGGGAGATTCACGACGATATCGGGTCCAGGATGACCCAACTGGTGCTGCACGGAGAAATGGCACAAAGCGGACTCACCGCCGACTCGGAAACCAGTTTGCAACTTGCCCAAATATGTGAGGAAGCCCGGGGTTTGCTTTCCACGATGGACGAAATTCTTTGGGCCGTGAACCCGCGCCGGGATACCTTGCGGGATTTTGCGGCTTACGTTTGCAATTACGCGCAAAAATTTTTGAAACCCACCCCGATACAGTGCTTTTTTGAGGTGGATGAGGAAATGTCGGCCGCCGCCTTTGACCTGCCGCTGCGGCGAAGTCTTTTGATGGCGATTAAAGAGTCCTTGAACAATGCCGTCAAACATTCGGGCGCCACCGAATTGCGTCTGCAGATCCACTGGCGGGGTCCCCGGCTCATCGTCGTGGTCGCGGACAACGGCAAGGGTTTTGACCCCGGCGCGGCCAAATCCGAGCGCAATGGTCTGACCAACATGAGCCAGCGGATGGAAGAGCTCGGGGGCAGTTGTGGGTTCACCAGCCAGCCGGGCAAAGGGTGCCGGATTGAATTTAATGTTCCCTTGAAACATCCGCAACGGGGAATCTGGGCGCGAATCTGGAATCCACAACAACTGGCGGAACAAATGAGTGGACCGACTGGCGGACAAGCCGTTAAATCTTCAGAAAATCATGACCCAGCCAATTGCTAAAACCCCCAAAGCGGTAAAAACCACCCGGCCGGTGGAACCCGCGGCGAAGCGCCCCCTTAAAGTGGCCCTGGTGGAGGACCAGCCCAAAGTCCGCGAGATTTGGACCAAGCTGATCAATTCGTTCCCGGATTTCACCTGTATTTCCGCCTGTGGCACGGGCGAGGAAGCCATTCGATTGATTCCCCAGCAACAACCGGATGTGGTGCTGATGGATATTTTCCTGCCGCGGATGTCCGGGATCGAATGCACCGTCCGGCTGAAGGAGCTTCTGCCGCAGACGCAAATCGTCATTTTGACGGCGATGGATGACCAGGAACTGGTTTTTCTCGCCTTGGAGGCGGGAGCCGACGGCTATCTTTTAAAACGAACCAAGCCGGCGGATTTGCGTTCCGCCTTGCTGGATGTGCTGGGCGGCGGCGCTCCCATGACCAGTCAGATTGCGCGCCGGGTGATTGAGTCTTTCCGTCAAAAAGCCAAGATTCGAAATGAAACCGTCCGGCTGTCCGTTCGCGAAGAGCAGATACTGCTTTTGTTGTCCCAGGGATACTCCAATAAACTCATCGCAGATAAATTGGAACTGAGTATTGATACCGTTTGCAGTCACCTAAAGCATGTGTTCAATAAGCTGCACGTGAGTTCCCGCACCGAGGCCGTCGTACGTTACATGGCTTCCAAAACCCCAAACAGTTCGACCCAATAGCGGGAGGGAGCCAGTTATTCCGCACCCGGCTCCCGGGCGCGTTTTTTCGACCATCCCCTGTTTCGGTGATGATATTCCTACCACCTCCGGTTATAGACGCGCCCGCGCGCAAAACGCTAAATTGGATCGAGCTCAATCGAAAACAATGGTTCACCATAGTCATCGACGCGATTGGGCTCAGGATGATCCAGGTGGGAATCTGGCTGCCCGTTCCTGATTGGTTTTTCGGTTCCTCCGATCAACCCTCCGAATGGCGCGGCGGAACGGCTCCCTGGCTGCTTAAAAGTTTTTCGGAAAACCAGTAAAATGAATTATCTAAAACCTACGATTATTTTGGGAATCGCTCTCTTCGCGAGTGTCTGTTCGGCGACGGTTGCCACCGGGAACCTCCGCTGCGAGTACCTCGTCAACCCGCTGGGAATCGACGCCGGGAGCCCGCGGCTGAGCTGGGTCTTGTCGTCCCGCCAACGGGGAGAAAGCCAGACCGCGTACCAAATATTGGTCGCTTCTTCGCCATCGCTCCTGGCCGCGGACACGGGTGATCTTTGGGACAGTGGGAAAGTAAATTCCGACGAAACTGCGCAGGTAGCCTATGCCGGGCAGCCCCTGGTCTCCCGGGAATGTTGTTTCTGGAAAGTACGGTCGTGGGATCGCGATGGCCACGCCAGCAAATGGAGCAAAACCGCGCAGTGGAGCATGGGATTGCTTGCGCGGGCAGATTGGAGCGCGAGCTGGATCGCGGCGGGCGCGCCCCTGGTGAATTCCAACGCCACCCTCGTCATCGTTCATGCCTTTTACGAGGCGGCGGCGAACAAAGGTTCCGCTGATGTCACGGCGGTCCTGGAAAAGCGGGTGCAAAACGGACAATTGAATATCAAGGTGGACAACGAGAACCTGGGGGTTGATCCCGCCTACAACGCCGTAAAGAAACTGCGGGTGGAATATGAATTTGCCGGTCAATCCTTCAAAAAGGAAGTCGACGAACACCAATCCCTGATTTTGCCCGACCGGCCAGATCCGTTGAAATATTTCCGGAAGTCGTTTGCGCTGGATGGGCATGTGCAACGGGCGGTGCTCTATGCGACGGCCTTGGGGTTGTACGATATTCATATCAACGGACACAAGGTGGGAGACCACGTGCT
>Ga0302320_10007169_pt1 | contig 24591 bp, 19 predicted proteins | sample Bog_T0_3_FD_202130 | JGI IMG/M metagenome (GOLD analysis project Ga0302320, IMG submission 202130) | Peat permafrost microbial communities from Stordalen Mire near Abisko, Sweden - Bog_T0_3 | ecosystem: Environmental > Terrestrial > Soil > Wetlands > Peat | place: Sweden: Abisko, Stordalen Mire...
ATCCTGCACGACCATAAGGATGACGGCGCCGCGCGCATGATTTCCGTTATCGGTGGCAAGCTGACCACGGCCGCTTCGCTGGCGCGCGACTGCGCGCGAAAAGTAGGACTGCCCGTCAAAGAGCCAGTCCTGATCGGAATCGGCCCGGGCTCCGGCCCGGCGCTCGATCCCATGTTGGACGACGCCGTCCTGGAAATTGCGCGGATTGGTTCCGTCAGCGAGGAAACCGCGCGGGGCATGCTGGAGTGGCACGGCAAGCGCGCCGCCGATATCGCCCGCATGTCCCTGGTCAGCGCCGAGTTGAGGGCTCCCATCTGTCCTCACACCTCGCACGTGATCGCCGAAGTCGTGGAAGCCTATCGCCGGGAATGCGCGGTCACCCTGGGCGATGCCCTGCTGCGCCGAGTCCCGGTCGCTCTCGGGGAGTGTTGGTCGGAATCCTGCAGTCGCGAAGCCGCCTTGCGCATCGGCGCTGTCATGGGGTGGAACGATCTAGCCATAGGCGCCAACCTCGAGGCTTTTGAGATGGAGCGCACCGCGTTCTTGCGCCCCGTGGCCAGAACCGAAGCCGCGCTGGAAGCCGCCGCCGATTGATGCCTTGCACTTAATTCGGTGCCCAAAAAATAAAGCAGGCCTGATCCCTAAACAAAGAATCAAGCCCGCTCCTGACAGCCCATTCACGGCTCCGAGTCCCTCAACCCGGCGCCGGAAATCTCACCGTGAGATCGCCTATTTCATGTTTGCCATCGAATGGCTTCCTACCGTATTCGAACTGAAATACAGGAAGAAGTTCGAGGGAGCAACGATCGCGGAACCCGCGTCCTTCGCCGCAATCAACTCGCTATAAGAAGTAATGCCGGTGCTGCCGTCCTGGGACGGCCAGTCACTCTGGTTGGTCACCAGCACTGGAACCACCTGCCACCAAATGGCCGCAAGGTTGATGTCCTGGTTAATAAGAATGTGGCTATGATTCGGCGTGGGCAGGAATACGTTCGCGGTAGGCGGGCTGGCGATAAATCCCAGCGCTGCCAGAGTTTTTGAAAGATCCAGCCGGGAAGCGTGCATGGTGCAGGTTCCCGGCGCGGAGCCGGGTTCCGGGCACTGCGTATAGACCAAAGGAGTAGCCTTAAAAGCTTCCGGCACTGCGCCGAACAAGCTGACCAGCGTGGTTCCAAGAGCCGGCCCGCAGAGCGTTCCAGCGACCACGTTGTCGCAAGAAATGGCATCGTTCGGATTCTGATCGTTATTCACCGAGAACAACGGAACCAGCACAAAAAGAGGTTCCGTCGTATTGAAGGGATTTCCCACTTGTCCCGGAGGATTGATGGAAGGGTTGATGCTGGTCTGGCAAATCGGCGTTTGCAGCTCGCCGGGATCCTTGGCGGCCACGATTCCGTTGTAGTTCAGGTCATCGAAGGGCTGATCGATGCAGTCAAAGTTTTGCGTATAAGTGAACTTCAGTAATTGTTTGGCGCCATAGCCAAAGGTTTGATTGGCTTGCAGGGTTTGGGCGGATGCGGCGAGGGCGACCAGGCCCACGGCCGCAATCAACGCGGGTCGGATTATAGAAACTCTCACATTTTCCTCCACAGGCGGTTTTGGAAATCCGCTCTGGGCTATGTACGGAGGAAAAAGCAAACTGGATTTCGAGAAACGAAACAACTCGAAGCTTATTTACCGGACCTTAACTTTGAATTTCGCGAAGCGCCGCCAGACGCTCAGGATGATCGGAGATGATGCCGTCGACGCCCCATGCCGCGAATTGTTTTATCCGCGACGCCGAATTCACGGTCCACACGAAAACCTTTTTACCAGCCTTCTGCATCTCAATTAGGCTTTTCTCGCGAACCAATCTGTAATGCGGAATGACGTACTGGACGGGGAGTTCCGTCCATCGAGCCATTTGACGGGACGTTTCGCAAATCAGCCCGAGAGGGACGGCCGCATCCTTGTCGTAAATATTCTCCAACACCGCAGGTAAAAATGAAGAAACGACATAGCCCCGGGCTGGCGGATGAGCTTTCAACCAATCCAGAGTGATCCCCTCTTGCCCCACCACTTTCAGTTCGATGTCGAGAAAAGCGGACGCTTGATAGCGCGTCAAAACTTGCTGAAGCAGCGGCAACCCCAACTCGGAGCCCAGATCAGCCCTCGACCGCGCAATTTCCACGCCCCGCGCTTTCTCATCGTGGCAAATCACCGCCTGCCCCGCCGCCGAGAGACGAACGTCGAATTCAAAACCGTCGCAACCTTGTTCCAGTGCAAGATCGAAAGCAGCCAGAGTATTTTCGCGAACTGACTTATCCGATCGCGTACCTCGGTGGCCAAGAAGTAATGGGGCAGGCATGAAGACCTTCAGAAGAGCAGGACATTAATCGAGGTCGAAATCGCGGATGGGCTTTCCGGTGTCCGGCGATTCCTTGGCCTTCTTCACCGCTTCCTGAAATTTCTTTTCCAGTAGCTCCGACGCATGTTTTTGCGCCTCAACCGATTGCCGGAAGATGGATTCGCGGCGAGTATCCTGTTCCTTCATCGCGCGCGCAGCGTCCTCCATGTCGGCAAACATGCGCGGCTTCACTGCCGCAGTATGCGCGATCACCGATTGCGTTGCGACGTCCACTTTCAGCAGCGCGTTGCAGCAAGGACAAGTAATTTCGAAATTAGGAGGAATCTTCGCCATTTTGCGAATCATACCGCAAAATGCCAACCCGCCGCTGAGTGCTCCGGCTTGCGGTCGTGACTCAGTTGAGTTGCTTAGCGAACTTTGCGGCTTCTTCTTAGCGGCCCTTGCGGTTAAAGTGTTTTTATCGTCCTTACAGCAAAGATCTTGACCGCAAAAGTACGCGTAGAAAAACCGCAAAATGCGCAAAGAACCTTAAATTGAGACACTCCCCAGTTTGAGAGGAAAAATGCGGAATACGCTCAGTAATTCCCAACCCAGCAGGAAAATCGAAAGCAGCACGATCAGCACCGCCATTAACTCGCCAAAGCTAAGCCCCCGCCGGTTCGGCTCGAATCGCCGCGCCGCCAGGCTCAGAATATTCAGCGTGGCAAATCCGAACACCACCGCCCAAAGAATATTGTAGATATCGTTTCGGCGAGCCGAATTTCGCTCCAGAAATATAAGTGTCGCTACAACCGCGGACTGTATCCCCAACCAATTACACAGCTTCAGCATCGCGTATTTCCTACTCGCACACGCGGCCACGAGGCGGGTCGTCGAACGAAAAACCATGGAGAGCTAAGAGCTTAAGTTCATTAGGATGGTACATACTTTTCTTGCAGGGGTCACGGCCTGAGAGGGCCAGGGACCAGCCACGTCAATGCCTTTAGCGTTTCGCTAGGATCGTTTCGTTAAGATTGAGAAATGCTCGACCTTAGATTCATTTTCTTCGACGTGGGCAACACCTTACTCTTCCCCAACCGCAGCAAAATTCTTGCTCCCATTCCAGCCAGGCGCCAGCCCACGCTCGAACAATGGCAGGCCCTGGAACGCCAAACCAAGAAAGAATTCGATCAGGGGATGCAGAGCGGTCACGTCGATCACGGCTTCTGGTGGATATTTCACAATCACCTGCTCGCCGACTTTCCGCACGGAGGGTCCGTCGCGGATCGCGGCGCATTGCTTCAAGAACTCGTGCGGAACACGCAGAGCTCCGCCAGTTGGGATCAGATCTTGCCCGGCACCCGCGCCGCTCTCGACCGAATCCGTCGTAACTTTCGCATCGCCGTAATCTCCAATTCGGACGGCAAAATCGAAAATCTCCTCACCTTGTCTGGCATTGCGAATTGCTTCGAGAGCATCACCGACTCAGGAGTCGTCGGCTTCGAAAAACCACGTCCGGAAATTTTTCAAGCGGCGCTGCAGAGGATGGGTGCGCCCGCCCCTGAATCCCTCTATGTGGGCGACATATATTCGGTCGATTTTTTTGGAGCCCGCAACGCCGGTATGCAGGCAGTATTGTTCGATGTCGCCGGAGCCTATAGCGGACGCTGCGAGCCGCGCGTCCGGTCCATGGAACAACTAGAAACGTGGCTCACGCGCTAAGGAACTCTCTATAACTCCAATATCTGGTGGTCGAGACATTCCGTGCGAATTGCGTCGTGCAAACCTTTCAGCAAATCCAATCCATGGCGGGCCAGAAAATAAACCCCCGCGATGCCTCGCTCCTGCAGAGCGCCGTCAGGATATAACAGATTGCTCAACGAATCCGCATGCCGGGCGATTACCTCGCTGCGCCGTAATTCCGCCGCCATAGCTCGCTCCCGCAGACGTCCCAACTGATATTGCACCTTGGAAGCGCCCGTCTGGCTGGCTTCCACCAGCGTAGGATCGAGCTTCGCCAACGCTTCCTGTAGATTAGAAAAAGATTCCTGCACCGCCTGAGTCGCCCGCTCAAACGCCGCTTGCAAGTCAGCCGGAAGATTGCGCTCCGCCAATTTACGCCGCAACGCGTCAGACCCCTGAAACACATCGAGCACAGTGATTTCGTTTTGTGCCAGCCAGCGCTGGACCTTGGGTTCGACCAGCGTCGCCGAAAAACGAGGCACGATCGGCGTGACCCGCCCCAAAATCTTTTCATAGACCGCGCCCGCCTGCGCGAAATAAGCGGCCTCCGCCGCGCCACCCGCATAAGCCAGCGTCGGCAGAAGATAATCTTCCACCACCGGACGCAGCAATACATTCGGACTGAAATTTTCCGGTGCCGCTGAAATTCGATCCAGCAATTCCGCGGACGAAAGCCTCTCGGCGCCGGATTCACCGCCGATCACAAATTCGTCAGCACCGCCGTTCGCGTGCCGTTGAATCGCCGTTCGAGCGCCATTCTGCAAAATAAAAACCAGCACCGACGAAGCTGTGACTTTCACTTGCTGGTGGTAACCCGCTGCCTCCAGCGCCTTCCCGCGCGCCAGCAACGCGTCATCAATCTCCCGCACCTGCTCCACCGCTGTCCGGTAAATGGGCGCGGCAATCCGATGCAGCTCAGGATCGGAAGCATCCAGAACAATCACTCCGTATGCGCCGAACAGCCGCGCATAGAATCGCGCAAACGCCGTGCCCAGCGTTTCGCCGGGACGATACGACTCGCGTAACAGCTGAGCCGCTTCGCACTCTCCCAGCAGCGCAACCGCCTCCTCCACCACCGGCAGTATTTCGTCTCCCAGACGCACCGCGCTCACCGGAGCTCCCGGAATACTGTGGCTGGAAGTTGAGAGCGTGCGCGGAAGACCATCCGGCCCCGGCATCGAGACGTGATTCACTTCCGCCAGATCGTGATCGTAGGTCGCTAACCAGAAGATGGGAACGGAATCGATTCCCGCAGCGCTCGCTTCCTCCGCCAGTCGCACCGCCGACAGCGCCTTATAAATCGAGAACATCGGGCCACCGAAGAGTCCTACTTGCTGTCCCGTAACAATCGCAGCCGCGCCGCGCCGCAAACGGCTCAAATTGGAAATTGTTTGCGGAGAAGCGTTCCACGATGCATTCTGCCGTTCGAGAATCGCGCTCACACCTTCGCGCCGCGCAGAATCATAGTGCCCCAGCGTTGCCGCCTGCTCCCGCGACCACTCACTAAAATGTGGGGAGTGCGGATAGAACTGCCGAACGCTGGGAGAATAGGAAAGGAGATCGTCAAAGAGCCGAGTCGTGTGCGGGATCTGAGAAAACGGAAGACACTGCGCTTTCACCGGCAACACTCCTCACGTCGTCTATCTGTATCGTGTTGGACGAACGGGATCATCGCCGGTCAACCATCTTAATTTGGCAAGTTGCTTATAGTCACACGCTCACTTACAAGCCCTATTACAGATGCCGCAGATCGCCCCGAGATGCAACTTATGCGGAATTTAGGATATGAAAGTAGTGCTGGATATTTCCCGCGCGGGAGATTAATTCACCATGAACTTTCCCTCAGCTCCGCTCGACATCATAACCCCCTTGACGCTCGAAGGTTCTGTCGTCCGCCTGGAACCGATTCGTCCCGAACATGTAGAACTGTTCTGGCACGCGGCCAAAGATTCTCTGGAGAATATCTTCCAGTGGATTCCCTACCGCATGCAGTCGCGCGACGACTTCGAGCAGGTCGTCGACAAAGCCCTCCGCGAACAGGAGCGCGGCGACTCCGTAGTGTTCGCGACGGTCGAGCGCAAATCGGCGCAGGTCATCGGTAGCACTCGCTTCATGAATATCGACCGAGCCAATCGACGCGTGGAAATTGGTTCCACCTGGATCGCTCCGGCCTGGCACCGCACCGCCGTCAACACCGAGGCGAAATACCTTATGCTCCGCCACGCCTTCGAGGTCTGGCAATGCGTGCGCGTCGAGTTGAAAACCGACGCCCTGAATCAACGATCGCGAAACGCGATTTTAAGAATCGGCGCCAAAGAAGAAGGAACCCTGCGCAAGCACGTCATCACCTGGACCGGCCGCATCCGCGACAGCGTCTATTTCAGCATCCTTGACATGGAATGGCCAACCACGAAAGCCGCCTTGGAAAAGAAATTACTCTTTAATTCATCGACCACCACGACGTCGGGCAGTCCGAAGCTATGAATCCTGGCTGCTTTCACGGCCAATTCCTCCCCGGCTCGCGCGTTAACCGTAGGTGAGGGTAGTGCTCTGTCCGACCTCGATAATGTAGCCGTCAGGATCGCGGATGTAGCAGCGAATCTCGCCGTACTTGGGTATCGGCGCAGTAATGAACTCGGCTCCTCGACTTTTCCACAATTCATAGCACGCTTGAATATCCGCAACGCGGAAATTCATAAAACTGTTAATGTGATTCGGGTCGGGGACGCTGAGCGTGACCGTCGGCTTATCCGGCGTCGGCCCGCCTCCGACGTTCAGAATCATCCAGATATTTGCCAGCTGAAGGTACGGAGGCGCGTTGCCGTCACCCATGGTCAGAATGCGAGCGCCGAAGACCTTTTCGTAGTAGCGAGCCGATCGCTCGACGTCGGCGACGGTGAGAAAATGCGCGATGCTGATCCCCTCGCGCGGGGGCATCTCATAGCTCTTCTGGTCGACTTGTACGGCGTTCATTGATGGCTCCTTTCGATACAGTGCTCATTACAAATTGGGTGTTCGGAGTCCCGCTCCCACTCATAAAGAATCGATCGATGCCAGCTAGCAGCGATTCCCAATCGGCTGAAACTCTCCCTGCCGGTCTTAGTGATGGTTGATCCTCCGGGTGCGAATGTGGCGTAAGCAACTCTACACTCTTGGTCATCCCCCTCTTCTCGTAATCGTAGAACCAATCCTCACCCGGCTCGAAGCTGGCAATGATAGGATGCCCCGTTGCCGCCGCATACGTCTACGCATGCTGGCTCGGAGAACTGTCGCAACAACCGATGTGCCCACACTTCGCACACCGACGAAGATGAAACCACCAGCCTTTCGGTGACGCCAGGAATTCGACGCACCCATCGCCACTCGGCTTCGAAGCGGGGTTGATTCCGCGCTGATCTTCTGCGTTCATAGTAGCCATGGAATTTTGCGTCCAGACCATTCAGCCAGAACAAAACGAACCGCGCAATTGGACAATAGTATTGCCCATACTTTCGTATCGACTGCCGTGTTTTCATCTTTGAGGGATACGGCAATCTAGAATAAGGAGGCGAATGATCTCAACTCGCAATCGACCGGTTCAATCGGATTGGCGTGGGCGCAGATAGAAATCCGGCGGTATGGCGATGCACTGCAGACTCTGAATCGCGCTGTCCACGAACAGAAGATCCAGCCCGAAAGGCGATGGTACGAGGTGGCAAACTGGCAGGCACAGGAGCACGACGAGGCGATGCGTGACTTCGACATCGCGCTGGGCGGGCCGCCGGAGTGGAAAGTTCTCACACGTGCATGCTTCGCAACAAAGTGCGCTTCTGCGACACCTGTGACGTCGAGATCGCCGCAGGCGAGTCTTTTCGTAGCTTACCTTATCGCCTGACGCCGCCGCGGCCATCATTCTGTCACGCGGTGTAGGCACGTGTACGTCGATAACCCACAACGGCGATGACGAAACTGTGGCGATGGACGTTTGTATTGCGTGCACGATCAATGTCATAGCCTTCGCGCAGCCGGCAAGCAATTACGGCGCGGGTCGAGGTGGCGGTGGAATACAAGACGCGGGCGTGGCAAACCGTGGGAGTCGACCTCGGACCGAGCGAGGCGCGCGACGTGGATATGGTCGCGCCGGCCATTGCCGGAGTTGCCGAGATGGGACTGCCGGTGACGCCGCAGGTACGCTGCATCAGCATCCACGAGCAGGCGGCGGCAAAGCGGATTTTCGCAGAGCGTGCGACGCACGCCTTTTATGCAGGCGGTCAGCCTCAGAAGCGGGAGGCCCAAGCTGGTGAAGTTGGTCATGAAGGCCGCTTCAGCCTAACTGGACCAAATTGGACCATGAAAAAAACAGGCGATACCGCGGAACTTCTTTATTTTGTTGGCGTCCCCGACGGGATTTGAACCCGTGTTACCGCCGTGAAAGTCGTCCTAGAGTTCGTAACCGATTGAAACTAAACGGTACGGATAGCGCTCTAGGGCACTTATCGGACTGTGGAGACGGGTTATCGGACTGTTAACGGACTGTGATGGCCAGGTGCTAAGGAGCCTGAAAATCATGGACCCAACCCTTCTTTCGCTGCTGGATTCGATCCCGCAGAAACCACCTCGCTCCAAACTCGAAACTCACCGCGAGCTGATTCGCCAGTTGCGGCGAAAAGGCTGCACGTATCGCGACATCGTTCGCATTCTTCGCGAACGTGTCGGCCTCGACGTGGCAGTCAGCACGATTCACTCCTTCATCAAGGTTCGCGCCAAACACCGAAAACAGATTCAATACGAACTTCCGCCACTCGAATCGGAATCGCCCGTGAGCACTCGCAAGAATCCCGAGGACGTTGCCTCCCGAATTGCGGCGCTCAAAGCAAAGCCAGTCGAGTACAAGGCAAAACCTAAGCACTTTCACTTTGAAGAAAGCGAGCCGTTGAAACTCGTCAGCCAAGGAGAACCACGATGAACGCCGAAAAGAAGAGTAAGCGAGTTGTCTTCACGATGGGCGGCAAGGGCGGAGTGGGCAAGACTGGATTGATGGTCGCCCTGGCTGAATGGTTCGAAGCCAATGAGATTCCATTCACTCTGCTCGACCTCGACACGGAAAATAAGGCTCGGGGCTCACTCAAGCATTTCTTCAACGGGTCGGTGGCCAAGGTGAATATTCACACTCCCGCCGGTCTCGACGCGTTCGTAGATTATCTCGAATTCGGTACGCCAATCATCCTCGCTGACATGGGAGCCGGTTCCGGGCAGGTAGCGAGTGACTGGTTCGACGCGATGTATGAGGATGTCGCGGCACCGGCGCGCGCTTCACTGCAGTGGGCATTGTCACGCCAGACCCGGCAAGCGTTGAGAGTGTTCTCGCTTGGGCGAACCGACTGCAGGATCGGGCGCAATATCTGATTGTCCAGAATGCCACAAGTCCTCAGGCAGACTTCAGCTACTGGGAATCTGCCGAGCAAGCCATTCGTTTCCGCGAAACACTATTGCCAATCGTGATCCGGATGGAATTTCGTTTGGCAGAACTGGAGAACCCAGCCCGTCAACACGGTATCCGCCTTGGCCAGGTTGCCACAAGGCAAAATGCAATCAACGAACTGAAACGTGCTTCCATCGTGATGCGTGCGGAAAGTTACCGGCGGCGGCTCTTCTCCGAGTTCGACCGGGTAAAGGAGATGTTCCTCCCATGAGCGCCGATCAGGAACTCCTAAATCTGGCGGGCGCTGTGTCCGAAAAACAAACCCTGTTCGATGAACTGGCAGGGCTAGTGCCCGCTGAACGACTGGCGGAATACTACAGGGTCATCGCGCACACTCGCACCCTCAGCCCAAACGACGAGGTGCTCCGCGTATTGGAAGCGATGGGTATGCTGGCGCTTCTCACGAGAGAAACGCCTGCGGCGATCGCGGTAGAACGGAAGTCTTTGCAGAAGATTCTGGAAAATGCTCTATCTAAGGCTGGTGAAGTCGAGAAGCGAATGGCAGCATACTCGTCACGGCTTGAGTCACGCATTGCGCAATTGCCGAAGGAATTGGAAACAGGTTTGGACCCGCCACGCATAGCGAAGCTTCTGGGCGAGAGCCTGCGACAGTGCTTCCAGCAGTCCGGTCTGCCGGATACGGCCAAAGCGCTTGACCAGTCCTGTTCTGAAATGAACTCCGTTCAAGAGCAACTTGTGAACGTGCTACGAGAAGTAGCTCACCCTGACATCGGAGTGATCGAAAAGGTCAGAAGCGCCAATGACTCGCTCCTGCGGAGCATGACCACTAGGGCGCAGCAGATGGACGATTTCCTTGTTAGGCTGGAAAAGCAGGTCTGGGCGATTTGGCTGCTTGTCGTTGCCGGCGCCGCGCTTGCATTGGGCTTCTTCTTGGGTAGTTGGTTGGCCAGCGAACGGCAAGCATCACCTGAGACGCCAAGCGTGGCCCTGCCACAGCGGGGCCTGGCGCCTTCCGACACACCGGTCCAGACCCTTCCGCAGCGAAGTGCAAGGCACCATTGAAAAATAGTCAATGTGCTTGTGCCTGGTTGCTATTTTCGCGCAACCGTCTTCATCGGCTCTGACTGTGGAATTGGTTTGATGTTGAAATCAGCTGGTGGCAGTGCGACCAGTGCCTCGGGGTTGTAGTAGTCGTAGAGAACTGACGGAGCGCTTCGGGCCTTCAGGCCGTATCGAGGATGAAACGTGAACGTCAGCTGGGTACCACCGGCGTTGGGCCAAAGGTAAAGCACAAGACGGTCGGGGAGAACGTCATAGTGCGACACGGTCCAGCCTGAGTTGCTGACTACATCGTCGAGCACGTGTCGGTCGACGTCGGAGCCGGGTGGCAGGCCGATTTCGGCAATCATCATGCCCCACCCACGGCTTCCAATTCGTTCGGCGTCGATAGAACAACGAACTTCCTCTCCGGCGCGAGCTTCCGTCTTGTCAAATCTGACCGCAAGACGGAGGGCATCAGAATCGCCGGGTCGCGTCGCCTCGGTGACGGCGATGCCGGTCCACGGGATGTAGTATTCGGCGACAGCCTGAATGCTGGCAGTGGAGAGTGCACTTCCGTCCTGAACCACGATCGTGTTATCGCCTGGCTGGATCAACGCCGAGATGTCGATAACCGCCGGAGCGTCTGAGGTGGGAGACCAACCCCCATCTAAAGGTACGGCTTTGCCGTTGACGGCAGCCGCGAGTCGGGCGTCGGGGTTTCTGTAGGCGTTAGTGTCGATCCCTTTTAGTAGCGCGGCTAGAACATCGACGGTCGCCTGACCGGAGTACCACACTCCGTAGCGATCTTTCTGCTGCAGCAACCAGAGCGTACCGGCATCCACGAGGCGGCGCGTTTCGTCAGTTGGATCGACGGTAGCCAGCGCTAAGACTGCCATCGCGGTGCTCTCGACGCGCCCAGCATGTCCCCAGCCGTAGAACGGAGTGTTGTGTTCAAGCACCCAGTACATCCCACCATGTTCTGGAGTTGCCATTTTGATAAGCTTCGAAATTGCTACTGAGGCGCGTTGTCGATCGCCGAGATTAGAGGTCGCGATGGCAGACTCTGCGAGGGCATACGGTTCACTCAGATCACGGTGAGCATCGGACAAATAAGCGAGAGCGCGCGAGACCGACTCGTGAAGAATCTTCTTCAGTGGGTCGTTCGTGCTATTTTTGGATTCCGCCAGAGTGACGATGATGTAAGCGGTAAGCCCGCTGTCATCGTATCCATATTTCGGCTGCCAGTGGCCATCTTTCGCCTGTTGCTCAACGAGCCATTTCTCGGCACCGTTGATGACCTCGGGGTTAACATCGGTGAAAGCGGAGACGTCCGACAGGAAGCGCACGGCATAGGCAGTGAGCGCCGCATCCGGCGAACCGTGGCCCCAATAACTGAACCCGCCGCCAGGCTCGCGGTAGTTTAGTAAACGGTGATAACCGAGGCTGACGTAGCGACTGGCCTTTCCCTGCATCGGAGCATTCGTGACGCCGGAAACTTTGTAGTATTTCAGCAACATGACACTGGGATATGTCGAAGATAAAGTTTGCTCACCGCAACCGTAAGGACGCTCAAGTCCGGCCTCGATACTTTCCGTGACATGCGCCAACAGGTTGGGATAAATCTTCAGCCGTGCCCTCACGCTGCCCGGAATTAAATCGGCAGGTATGTTCAGCGAGAGCGTAGAGTCGCCGTGCAGAATGCCTGCCACGGTTGAGGTTTGGTCCCGGCCGTTGGGGTGAACGGTGACTGTCTTCTCGACAGCATCGCCAGTGGTACGGTTGGCGCCATGGACCTGCTGCTTGCCGGCCGTCACCATTGCAGTTGCGCGGAACGGGAATGTGGCAGTCGTCGATTCTCCAGCCCCGACCGAGATCTCCTGTTTGCCGGGATGCTCCAGCTCGAACCAACTCGCGGGCTTCATCTCCACGCTGAGTTGCTGCGCTTGTGGAAGGTAGTTGCGGACCACAACCGGAAGGTCGATCAAGTCGCCAATAGTGAGAACCTTGGGAGGATCATGCTCCAGGAAGAATGGTTGGAAAGCCTGGATTTCGCGGTCCGCTGCACCGATCTCTCCAGTTTTGTTGGACGCCAGCACCGTCATCTTCCAGGTTGTGATGTTGTCCGCAAGTTTGAATTTGACCAGAGCGCGACCGTTGCCATCGGTGATGACAGAAGGCGACCACAGGAGAGTTTCCGGAAAGTAGTCACGCAGCCGCGGCGTAAATGTCTCTTCGTGCACCTGAACCTTTGTTCCTTCGGCGGACTTGCTAACCGCCACGGATGAGCTCGTTGTCTCGACGTTGGCTACCGCTGCTGACACCTCGACCGTTTCCGACACCGAGCCAACATTGAGCATCACATTCACAGCCGTAATGCTCGTTGAGTGAACTGGCACAGTGCGTATCTGTGTCGCCCGGAATCCAGGAGCAGAAATGCTCATGTCATATGTGCCGGGCGGGATATTACGAATAATGTAGGCGCCGTCCGAGCCCGTGGTTGCAGAGAATTTCTGGCCCGTCTGGCGGAGCGTTGCAACAACACTAGCGTTCGAGACGACCGCGCCGGTCGGAACTGTCACAACGCCGTTGATAGCACCTGTGTTCCCGCTCAGAGGTTCAGAATTTACGGACTGAGGGATGAGGTCTTTACCGCTCTGCTCGGCAATGTCACGGGAGAAGCTGGCGACGGGGAAGTCATCCGGCGTGTTCGCTTTCCCGTCCGGACCGGGACTCATGATCCGAATCCACGCGAGCTTCCGAGTTACGGGAGTGCCGGTTTGGACCCTCGCATCCGGCTGATAAATAATCCGTGTGGCATCGCCGTATTCCGACTCGACGCTGTATTTGACGTAATACGGGTGTCCCCAAGGATCAACCAGCTGACGGAAGTTCACGCCATTGTCGATCATAGCTTTGTCGAACGTTTCATCGTCTTGAGGAAAAGCCCCCGTTGACCGAGAAAGTTTGTAAATCGCGGAATCGATCTTCCCGCGCGCTTGCTCAAAATAATCGATTGCACTGGTCCATACCGCAAATGGCCCGTAGAATTCACGGGGCATGTTGTGACCGGTACTCTGGACGATGACCTGATACAGCGAACCGCTGGGCTCAAAACTGAAAGTGTAAGGATTACCCCAGGGATCGCGCAGCGTTTTGAGATCGAGCCCTCGAGAAAGCAGAGCAGCACTGAGTGCATCGATGTCGCGGGTGTAGGCGCCAGAGGATGCGTAGGTCTCTTTGACAACTCGGTCGATAATCTTACCGACCGGCTGGAAATACGGCCAGCTCACCGTAAGCGCCTCGATGTCATCCGCCGTGCCCAACTGCTTGTCAGGACCGGCGGAAACAACACTCAGCGTTCGGTTACGGTAGTCGATGCCGAAACTGTAGTGATAAGGCGTGCCCCAGGGATCGACGACACTTCCCGTGTCAAGCCCTGCTTTTCGCAGCACCGACACCACCTCATCGTCATTCGTCGCGAATTTCCACCCGATGGCGTCTTCGTTTAGTAGAGCTTTGCGAAGAGGTTCAAGTTCATTCCGCATCTTCTCCGAGAACAGCCCGCGAGTTTCATATCCGTAGTTGTTGCCTTCAATCTCTGGCAAACCGACCCAGGAGTTGCTATTCCCCTGAAGAAGCATCTCGGCGACGAGACCCATGCCGTCGGGTAACGGTTTCGAAATATCAAGTTCATCGAGGTCTTTGAATGAGATTCCGCCAACCGACTCTGCCGGATACCACCAGCTCCAGTCCCAAAAACCGTAATGCCCTTCCCCAAATTCCTGGTCGGTGCGAATGCGTTCTTCTACCGCCTTGTCGACCACGACGACTCCCATGGCACTGGCCGAAGAGGAGCCAGATGGCAGGCTGATGTTGAGGATGGCGGATACGTCGTCCCCCGGTTTGTAGGTGGCTCGGTCCGTCTTGACTTTCACGGCCAGGGTTGACGGAGTCGGAAACAGAATGGCTCGGGCACCGGAGGGGATTTCATAGCGCTCTTCACTATCTGTTTCCAATGAATACGCTGCAAGTGTCAGCTCGCCTTTGAACTCGGGGGCATACGGGATGACGGTGAATCCTCGATGATTGTGCAGACCGATCCGGCCAGTCCACAGGACCGCTCCGTCGCGCGAGAGATCAAGGATGATGTTTCCCGAGAGTGCCTTGGCAGCGCGAACAGAGACGGTGATCTGATCCTTTGCCTGGTACAGTGACTTGTCCGTTGTGACTTGAATCAGCCTGTCGGAGTCACTCCAAAATACCTCGTCATAAGAAACAGCAGCTCCGGTCTTGTCGTGAACGTCGAAGACAAGCTGATAACCATAGTTGCGATTGGAGTCGTTGCCTTCAGTCAAGAGTTGTAAGCCGGAAACTTTGGCCACGCCGAATCGGTTGGTCTTGATCGCATGAAGAAAATCCCTGATGCCGGAGGAATGCTCCTCGCCGTAGTTTCTGTCGTGGTTCCGGTCCTCGCTGACATTGATATGGCACTCCGCCGGCGTGCCGTCGGGATAATAGGTGGAGACATAGAAGGAAGCCCGATCCCCACTAAGGTTCATGCCAGAAACATAGACGTGAATCGGCTGGTGACTGAGCCGGACATGGAAACGGCGCTGCCCGGTCTTCCCGGTGCTGGGATCCGTTACATAGGCTGCATAATTAAGGTCCGTGAAGCGTCTGTAGGTCTGCTCCGCGAGTTCGCCGTGGAGCTTTGTAAGGTCGAGCGCAAACGTTGCCCGACCGGAATGGTCAAGTTCTCCCGCTTGACCATCAGCTTCGTCGACTACCCATTTGTGTTGTGCCGAGTCCCAGTGGCCCTGCTCTTCGCGAACCAGTTTCACCCCGCCGTGGGTCAGTTCTTTGCCAAACAGGTACTTGGCGGTTATGGCAACCGATGCGTTCTGACCAGGCAAATAGTAGGAGCGATCCGGCTGGGCTGCGACGATCGAGCAGATCAACGTAAAGAGTCCCGGAGACGGCTGTTTCGGACTCGTTCGAAATGGGTGCGGTTAAGGCGATTTCCTTTTCGGAAATGACTGCACTCATCTCTGATTCGTTGATCCGAAGAGGCGCGGAACTCGCGAGGAGATGCGTCGAGATACCTGCGAGGAAAATGGCCAGCAAACGAATGCGTTGCGGAGATCGCATATGTCAACCGTCGAGCACCAGACTTACGCGAATAGTAGCACGGGAGAAGACTCACTTCTGTGCGTTGAGGGTTCGCCCAGTCCAAACAGTGGCCGTTTCTACTTCTTCAGTGAAGGATGATTTTTCGTAATCCAGTCTTCGACTTCGCTGTAAAACTGGGATGCCTGGATGAGGATCTCCTTTGCTTCCGTCTCCGTCGCAACGTTGGAAAAGGTGTAGTCGATCGTATTTCGCTTTCGCCGACAGGTTTCGAAATAATCGGCGTACTTGTGCATGGGTTTGCCGAACACAAGTTTGGTACTCTCCAACGACACCCGGTGATGTCCAACCTTGCTCACGATCCGATATCCCGCACAGGCAATCGCCATGTTCGCGGCCTGGAGTGCTGCGTTGTAAGCTGTCGCGAATCTCCGATCTGCCGAAAGACCGGCAATGCCCGCGTCTGCGAGGTCGCGAGCGATGAGCGCTCGCATGTTGTCCAGTTCCTTCTTGGAGGTCTTGTGTTTCTGGGCTTCGTTATTTGCCAGCAAGTTCGTCCAAGTCACTCTGACCTCCTTTCACAAAATGCTTGCGCCCCTTCAAGACGGTTGTCAGGAAATGATCATGAGACTTCACCTTCTCACGAAACTCTTCCAGGGAATAGACCGTCGCATTCACTTCCCTCCCTAGGCGTTGCTCCGCCTTGCGCAGAACTGGAGACAGGTCAGCGAGACCAGTTTCGCCGACGACCATCAAATCTACGTCACTCGTGGCATGTTCTCGGCTTCGCGCTAAGGAGCCGTATACAAAGGCACATTGGATTTTGTCCCCGAACGGCTCCAGAATCTGCTCCACAATTGGAATCAGTCCTACGGTCTTCTCAAATAGTTGCTGCAGTTCCCGGAATACTGGAGATCTGGTCTCTGCTTTGAAATAGGCCCTTGTCCCTTCACGGCGATGCGACAATATGCCGCTCGCCACCAGGGACGACAGTTCCCGCTGAAGGCTGGATGGGGTCGTCCCTAGACGATCAGCAAGCTCCGACAGGTACCACCACTTGCTTGGCTGCGCGAGCGTAGCCGCGAGCACACCTTGGCGCACCTGTGGGAACAGCGCGGTCAGCACAGATGAGTTACGCATAATGCGTATATTATTACGCATATTGCGTAAGCTGTCAAACTAAGCGCCTGGCCAGCGGTACGCTCAGGCACGAGCCGCTTCCAGTCGGGCGGCAGATAGAAACTGCAACAGTCGAGTCTCCTCATGCCGCTTGTTCTTAAACCAGTCTGTTGACCAGATTCTATAGATGTTCCAGCCATGGCTCTCCAGGATCTCCTGGCGTAGCCGATCGCGATCACGGGCTGACTTCGCTGAGTGATAAGCTGCGCCATCGCACTCGATTCCTGCGAGGTATCGACCCGGATGGGCCGAGTCTCTAACGCCGATGTCGATGGAGAATCCTGCGACTCCTACCTGGGGCACAATTTCATACTCTGGCGATTTGAGAATATAGCCCACTGAAATCTCGAAATCGCTGTCAGGTTCGCCTCCCGCTCCGGGCATCTCGGGGATTGTTCCATTCTTGGCAAATTCCAAGTATTGTCGGAGGACCTTCACTCCCCAAGAGGCACTGTCCGTCATGATGTTGTTAGCTTGTAGGGACGAAAACACTTCGACTCGCCTCTTGGCGCGCGTGAACAGGACATTCAGCCGTCGATGGCCCTGTGGTCCGTTGATTGGTCCAAACCTCTGGAATTGATTGCCCTGCTCATTCGGCCCGTAGGTCGTCGAAATGAAAATCACGTCTCGCTCATCGCCTTGCACATTTTCCAGATTCTTGACAAACAACGGTTCCGACTTCCCCCGCCAGTCCGATACAAACGCCTCCGCGTGGGGATCATTCATATTTCCTGGTCAAGCAAGTCGTCTATCAGTTCACGTTGTTCAAAGTTTAATGCCACGATTCCGAGGCTCTCTTGCGGATGTACGCGCATGTGTTCGACCGCTGCGCGAACCACGTTCTGTGCTTCAACGACATTCCTGCGATTCACAAATCGTCCATCTGGGACTTCGATGAGCTTCACTCCCAATTCTGGATGATCCGAATATGCCGACGGAAACACGACTAGGTTTTTGCAGAACTCGTGGTTTGAAAACTCTATTAGGCTGTGGTGCCGTGAACGATAATGCCAGCGCAATCGCCTGATCGGTTGGTACACCGACGTAGCGACATCAAGAATGCTCTCGGCATCTTCAGCAGCCGTAAGGTCATCGTCGGTCACGTCCCCGTCTTCCATTACTCGTTCAAAAAACGTGGTCGGAGGAAGCTGCTTCGGATCTCCGACAACAACCAATTGCCCTCCGCGTGCGATAGCGCCGAGAGCGTCTTCCGGCTTCAGTTGGGATGCCTCATCCATAACCACGAGATCGAAAAATAGCCTGCCCGGCTCTAGATATTGAGCAACTGACAATGGGCTCATCATGAAACATGGCTTAAGCGCTTTCAGAGCATCTCCCGCGCGGTTCACGAGCTGCCGTATTGGCACATGGCGTTTCTGTTTTGCCAGCTCGTGATCGATAAGCGAGAGGTCGCTCCACTGACCTACGGGTCCCGATCGAGAGCCCATTGGAGCAGAACGGGCGTCAAGAACCGACGCCGCGTACTTGGCATTAAGCGACATAATCTCCCGGTCAAGCCCAGCAAATCTGGCCCGGACATTCTCGTGAGCGAGCCCTTTAAACAACATCAGATCAGAATGAGCGTTAATGCAACTGGTGGCCAGAGAACTGTAGAAAAGGTATTCGTAGACTCTGGGCACCATGTCAGTCGTTACCGCACTGCTAAGAACCAGGCGTGGCAGCGCAGGCAAAGTCGCCACAGAGCACTCATCCCATGAGCGAAGCCAGTCGACGAACATGGAGAGGTCGTCCGGGCAATGCAGTGCGCGTCCTAAGCGGGCGGCAACTGTCGTATACGGAACTTCGTAGATCGTTTGACAACCCCAAAATCCCACGACATCCAGCTTGGCGATTTTGGTCATAGTCAGCAGTGTTCGCTGAAGTTCCGACATCGAGTCGATATAGCTGCTCATCTCGGCATGAACTAACTGAGAGTTTGCGTCGAAATCTTGCAGCAGCCAACAGCGAACAGAGGGCGGAAGTACACCAGAGTCGACTCCGGCAGCGAAGTCCACTGCTTGCCCTATTGCGTCAATGTCTGTGTCTGGGCCTTCACAGACTTTCGCTAATCCGAGCTCTTTGGTTAAGCGATCAACCTCACGCGCATGTAGGCTTTCGTCGCGGCATAAGTCATGCAGCCTTCCCACGTGAGCCAACTTGAGAAGATTCTTTATCCCGCTCTGGGAGGCCAATGTGGACAGATGGGACAGTTTGCGGTCTACTCCATGGAGATTGGCGCCGAATTCTTCCAGAGACCCATCCCACGAACACCTCATGGAAGCCGGTAGAGCATCCATGGCAGGCTTGGCCAGATCGCAAATGCTGGTCAGAGCGTCGATCTCCTCGCCCCTTCCTTCGAGCTCTCGGCGCAAAGTTCGAAAATCTGCTACCGGCATCGCGGTGAGCACGTCCAGGAATTCTTTGCCCGCTGACCCTAAACTGAGACCTGCGCCAGAAAGCCATTCCGACACACGCAGTAAGGCCGGCCACGGAGTGTTGACCCCGTCATAGTGAACTCCCGCGACTTCGCTAAAACGCTTGTCGGTATTGAAAGATCTGAGCCGATCCTCGTACTCCGCTAGGTCCCTGAGTCCTGAGATAGCCTCTGAGTGGCCAACCCTCCTAGGCGTTTTCAGAATCCGGCGGAAGATTCGCTTTGCATTTCGACAATCTCTTCGAAACAGACGGCTGACAAAGTTGCTTTCCAACAGATTGGCTGCATGATCATGCAGTTCTGCGGACGAAGGAAGGTTGCTCAGTTCAAACTGTTCTCGGAGCTTTGCGCTTCTGGCGCGGATATCAGCAGCTTTCTCTTGGGCCAACCGGATTATGGTCGGCGAGTATTCACGCTGTAGCGCTGAATGCCGGTAGATGAGTTCCTCATCGGGAGCAGTAGCGAGCGCTCTGAATGCTTCACGCAGCAAACTGAAGCCCTCACGGCTGCTAGAAACCTTCGGTGAGAGACTAGACTGCGCCCAAGACGACAAATGTGTGGCATAAGGGATCTGATGAAGTAGCTCTTTGACTCTCGTAGCATGGGCATTGATCTCCGAAGCGGAAAACTCTTCGATGCCATTCCCATCCACCATGCGAGAAAGTTCGTGAAGAGAAGAGGGATAGCTTTGGGTGGCTGTGCTTAGATCGGCCAATTGCGAAATCTGAGCGCGAATCTTCCGCCAGTTTGATATCTGGTCGCAAAAGCCGCCAATAATCCGGCGTGACGTATCTGAATGAAGCCCAGGCAGGAGAGCAAACGTAGGATTCGGGCTAGCAACAGGAAGGCCCGCTTCAACTGAACGACACCACTCCAACTCGCCCAGCGTCCCGGCAAGTACGAATCCGCGTCCATGGAGCTTCGCGACGGCATCTGCACAGGCGTTCGCCAAATCACTGCCGCTGCGGACCAGTCTGAGCAACTCGGCCTGTTCTGCATATCCGATGTCAGCTGATTCGACACCGTACCAAGGATGTTCTTTCAGTATGGGCCATTTCTGGAACATCTCCTTAGTAATAACAGCGAAAAGATCCGTGGCATGCTTGCCTCGCTCATAAGCAGGACGGCTAAGTCGGTCCTCGTCACGAATCATTAACGAATCTAGCTCCGGGATGTCGCCGGGGAGGGCCATCGCCGCGCGGTGTTTGGCCCATATGATTTCGAAGGTTGTGCTTCCAAACTGAGGGTGGGGTAGATTCAGCAGGCGAACGTACTTGTTGAGTTGGCCTCTAGTTTCCTTGGCCTGACTCAGTTTGTATTCCAAATTCGGAGCACCCCCGAAAGTATTGCGCGCGCTCAATCTTCGTTCGAGACCGTTTAGCAATTCACGTTTCTGCGTCTTGTGGCTATGCAAATTCTAAGCAAAACAGACCTAAGCCAATTGCGTCGAGACGCCGGTAGACGACCTCTAGCGCGGCCAACTTCTCCGCAATGAACAGGACTGATTTCCCCTTCAGAAGCGCCGCGGCAATCAGGTTCGTGATGCTCTGGGATTTACCTGTTCCAGGTGGTCCCTCAATAACCAAATTCTTGCCATTGAGGGCGTCAATCAAAGCACTGTGCTGCGAACTGTCCGCGTCATAGAACAATCGCGGAACCGGCATCTTGAGATCCTCATCATCGATTGGATACTCGTCAGGGAACGTAACGCTTGATGCCTTAACACCTTCAAATAGGTTCTTTATGACGGAATGATCTGTGATCCGCGCCTTGGCCGGCCACCGCGTGGGATCGAGATCCAGGAACATCAGAAGTTTCCCAAAACTCAGGAGTGCGAGGGTCAGGAAATTCTTGACCTGCCATCCTGGCCGACTCGAAATTGCTTCTCGAACAGCGTCGGCATAAGAAGATGGGTTATCTTCCTCACGGAGGTAGGGCACGGCCACGCCAAAGTCTCGTTTCATTTTCTCAACGAGAGACAAGTTGGTCGTCAGGTCCTCACTTGAATACTGGATTTGGTAAGCCCAGCCCTGATTTCGAGGGGCCTTTTCCCGGTCAATTGTGACCGGCACAATAAGAAGGGGGGCGTGTGAAACTTGAACGGTCTCCGAATCCTTCCACTCCAGAAATCCGAAGCACAAATAAAGCATATTCGCGCCAGATTCCTCGATTGAGGTCCGCGCTGTGGTCGTAATCTTCTTTGCAGTCCTGTCTAGATCGTCTTGGTATGCCAGTACGCGGAGTCGCGGTGGTTCGTCAGGGGAATCCAGATCAAAGTCCGTGCTCCAGCCAAGCTCAGCAGCGTAGTCCTTGGCTGGAATCTTGTCTTCTTCCTGAGCGTCATCGGTCAATAAGTGGGGATCGCCCGAACGTCGTACGACACCATCCGGTTCAGGAACGGCCTCGATAGTAAAGGCATTCCCCTCCATTAGGTGCTGAAACACTGTGTCAAGTGCGGTATCCACGAATCGCAGACATGACGTCTTCGGATGTCGAAAATTCAACAGCTTGTTGCGAGCGGTTAGGTCCAACAGTCGCGTCCGGATTTTTTCAAGGCCAGTGTGAACGTTCCCGAGAGAAAACTCCTCGCTGATTTTCGGGGCGTCAGACGTACCGTGTTGGGTTTCTTCCGAGGGCATATTTGGAGCGAAAGCGGATATTAGCACGTGAGAACGGCCCCGCATCGATTGCGCTCGGCACGCCTCACGGTAATGGAAAAGCCCTGCCTCCCCTGGGGGAAGGCGCCGCATCCTCGGCATTCTCTCGTTGGCCAAAAAGTACGGAGCGGCAGCGGTCGATGAAGCCTGCGCCGCCGCGCTCGAAATGGGAGTGCAGGAATACCGCTTCGTCCGCCGCTATCTGGAACGCTGCCCGCAGGCTCCACTCAGCTTGCAGCAAGTCGATCCATTGATCCGCGAACTGGTGCAGTACCGCGACTTCATCAACTACAGAACCAAGGAGATAGAAGAATGAATCTGATCGAACTCGATCGTGCTCTCAAACAACTTCGCCTGGGCGGAATGGCCGCCGTGCTGGAGACCCGTCTGCGCCAGGCCCAAGCCGAACCGCTCGCCCCCATTGACCTGCTGTCGTGCCTGGTCTCCGACGAACTTGCCTTGCGTGGAGAGCGCCTGCTGGAGCGGCGGAAAAAGCAGGCCCAGTTCCGCGATTCGCAGAAAACCCTCGACAACTTCGACTTCGCTTTCAACAAGAAGATGAATCGCAGCCTGGTCTTCGATCTCTCCACCGGCGCTTTTATCGCACGCCACGAGGACGCCTTGTTTCTCGGCCCGCCCGGCACCGGCAAAAGTCACTTGGCACAAGCCATCGGCCAAGCCGCCATCCAACAGGGATACCGCGTACTCTATCGCGAGGCCCACGCCCTGCTTGATGATCTCGCCGAAGCCACGCTCGACGGTACCCGCAAAGAGCACATGGAGTTCCTGGTCACCGTGCCCCTGCTCATCCTCGACGATCTCGGCATGCGCAAGCTGCCGCTCACCGCCGCCGAAGAACTGCTGGAGATCATCATGCGACGGTATGAGCGGGCCAGCACGATTCTGACCTCGAACCGCCCGGTGGAAGACTGGGGCAAACTGCTGGGCGACGCGGCCGCCGTGAGCGCCATGCTCGACCGTTTACTGCATCACGGCCACGTGCTCAAATGCGGTCCCCGAAGCTGGCGCACCAAAACCGACTTGCCACCACAGGAGGCGGCAGGATAAAACATTCTCAGTCCTGGTCGGCCAATCCCGTTGGCCGGTTTTGAAGTGATAACCGTTGGCCGCTTTTGAAGTGATCACTGAGGTGAACGCAAGGTAAGCGTCCGAGTTGCACCGTAGTAATAAGTGTCCACGAATCAGTTAAGTGGACACTTCAGCAGATGTGGGATTGAGATTCCAAGGCAACAGTTGGTCGATGCGGTTGATGGGATGGTCGGCGATGCGCGTCAGCACCTGACGCAGATAGGCCTCGGGATCGAGACCATTGAGTTTCGCCGAACCGATCAGGCTGTAGATCGCAGCAGCGCGTTCTCCGCCCGCATCTGATCCGGCAAACAGATAGTTCTTCCTGCCCAAAGCTACGCCGCGCAAAGAGCGTTCGGCAGCGTTGTTGTCAATCTCGATGCGTCCATCTTCTATATAGCGCGTCAATGCGTCCCAACGGGAGAGCGCGTATCGAATCGCCACCGTCGCCTCCGACTTGCGTGACAGCTTCGACAAGGTCGCCTCGAACCACTGTCGCATGGACGCCGTGAGCGGCTTGGCCTGTGCCTGGCGGACGGCTCGGCGTTCATCCGGCGGTCGACCGCGGATCGGTTCTTCGATTCCGTACAGCGCGCCGATCCGCTGCAGCGCCTCCCGCGCCACCGGCGAACTGTGCGCCTGCTCCAAATCGTAGAAGTGTCGCCGCACGTGCGCCCAGCAGCAAGCTTGTTGGATGCGACCATCTTCATAGAGCTGATTGAATCCGGCGTAGGCATCGGCCTGCAGTGTGCCGCGAAACTTCTTCAGGTGCTGTGCGGGATGTTCGCCTTTGCGATCCGGCGAGTACGTGAACCACACGGCAGGCGCAGCGCCGTCGCCCGCAGGCCGGTCATCGCGCACATACGTCCACAAGCGTCCCGTCTTGGTCTTGCCCTGTCCCGGCGCCAACACCGGCACCGGCGTGTCGTCGGCATGCAGTTTGCCCGTCGCGATCACGTAGCGATGCAACGCCTCCACCAGCGGCTCCAGCAACCGGCTACTTCCGCCGACCCAATCGGCCATCGTCGAGCGCTCCAGTTCTCCACCTTGACGCGCGTAGATCTCCGACTGGCGATACAAGGGCTGATGATCACAGTACTTCGACACCAGCACGTGCGCCAACAGCCCAGGACCGGCCAAACCGCGTTCAATGGGACGACTCGGTGCTTCCGCCTGCACAATGCAGTCGCATCTCGTGCAACTCAGCTTGGTGCGAATATGCCGAATCACCACGAAACTGGCGGGCACGTACTCCAGCATCTCCGACACATCCTCGCCCAACTTGCGTAACTCGCCCTGGCAGTGCGGGCACACCGTTTCTTTGGGCTCGTGTCGGCGCGTTTGTCGCGGGAGATGATCGGGTAGTGCGCGGCGCGCGGGTTTCCCTGCTGCGGTCGAAGAGGCGTTGACGGGAGCCGGTTCTGGCAACGTGGGCTCTTCCTCGCCGCGCTTCGATTCCAACTCCTCCAGCCGCAACTCCAACTGCTCGATCTGCCGCTGTAGCTTCTCCGATTTTCCGACCAAACTGCATGCGGTGCAGTTTGACCAGCAGCAGCTTCAGATGTTCGATCTC
>Ga0302320_10007174_pt1 | contig 24579 bp, 20 predicted proteins | sample Bog_T0_3_FD_202130 | JGI IMG/M metagenome (GOLD analysis project Ga0302320, IMG submission 202130) | Peat permafrost microbial communities from Stordalen Mire near Abisko, Sweden - Bog_T0_3 | ecosystem: Environmental > Terrestrial > Soil > Wetlands > Peat | place: Sweden: Abisko, Stordalen Mire...
AACCGACCGGCACAAGCGTTAATTCCGGATGGACGACGGTGCACTAGTACCTCGAGTCCATTGAACCGAGGGGTTTCGCTGTCCATCCGGGCAGATCCGTGCTCCATGCTGAGGAATGAAGAAGCGGTACATCGTCAACCTCACTCCGGAGGAGCGAGCCTCGTTGGAGGACATCGCGAAGCGGCAGCGCGTGTCTGCTCTGAAGCGTCAGCGCGCCCTGATTCTACTCAGGGCCGACGACGACCTCACCGACGTGGAAATTGCGGAGGAATTGGAGGTCGGGCGGGCCACGGTGGAACGTGTTCGTCAGCGGTGCGTCGAGCGTGGCATCGCTGCCGCGCTCGATCGCAAGGCTCAGGAGAATCCGTCGCGCCCGCGGAAGTTCGACGGGGTGTCGGAGGCGAAGCTCGTACAGATCGCCTGCTGCGCACCGCCTGAGGGGCGTACTCGGTGGACGCTCTCGTTGCTGGGAGAGCGACTGATCGAGCTGAAGGTCTTCGAGACGGTGAGCAAGAGCTCGGTCCAGCGCACGCTAAAAAAAACGAGCTCAAGCCCTGGCGAGTCGAGCGCTTCTGTATCCCGCCGGAGAAAAATGCACCGTTCGTGAGTGCGATGGAGGACGTCCTGGACGTCTACCAGCTGCCGTACGACGAGATGCGCCCCGTCGTGTGCTTCGACGAGACGAGCAAACAACTCGTCGCCCATGCGCGCACGCCTATCCCACCCCGACCCGGGAGCGCCGCGCGTGTCGACGACGAGTACACCCGCGAGGGCACGGCGAACATCTTCGCGGCCATCGAACCCATCACGGGCAAGGCCCTGGTTCAGGTGACGGAGCGCCGAACGTCGATCGACACGGCCAGGTTCTTCAAGCGCTTGTCCGACGAGGTCTACGCCGCCGCCACGACGATCCTGCTTGTCATGGATAACCTCAGCACTCACTCGATCGCGTGCCTCTACGAAGCGTTCCCGCCCGCCGAGGCCCGTCGCATCGCGCGACGCTTCGAGATCCATCACACCCCAAGGCACGGCAGCTGGCTCGACGTCGCCGAGATCTTCCTCTCCACCATGTCCATCGAATGCCTCGATCAGCGCGTACCTGATGCTCCGACCCTCCGAGCGCTCGTCGACGCGTGGCTGCGGTCGAGGAAGAGCGGCAAGGTCAGGTGGAGGTTTCGCGCCGACGACGCTCGGATCAAGCTCCACCGCCTCTACCCATCGCTTCCGTAGATTCGAGGTACTAGTCGAGACATCGTGCTGGCACCCTAACATCGTCGAGCACGTTGCGGTGTCGCGGACAGAACCCGCGACAAAGGAGATCCCCGGATCGCCGATTTTCCTCGTTCGGACCGCACCGCATGCAGGTAAACCGCTCGTCGGTCGATCGTTTCGCGACGCTATTGAAGTCCAGGGTTGACGTGCTTCGGAACGCCCCGAGCACGAGGAACGCGACGCGTAACCCTTCAATTACCTTAGTCGCGATCATCTGGGCCACGCCCACACGGCGCGCTCCGTTGACACGACGGCCTGCGGCGGCGCTAACCTGATGCCGTGAAGTGCGTGCAGTGCGCGGCGAGCCTGGATGCGGGTGTGCGCATCTGCCCGCGCTGCCGCGCGCTGCAGCCGCTCCCCGCGAATGCCGGCGCGATCGGACCCGGGGCGACCCTCGACCTCGGCTACGGGCGCGTCGTCATCCAGGCGCGCATCGGCGAAGGGGGGATGGGCGTCGTCTGGCGCGGCTGGCTCTTCTTCGCGCCCGACGGGCCGCGCGGTGCCGAGGCGCCGACGCCGCTGGCGCTCAAGGTCCTGCAGGCACGCGGGGGGGACCAGTCCACGCTGCGCGCGCTCTTCGCCAACGAGGCCGAGGCGCTCCGCAGCCTGCACCACGCGAACATCGTCCGCTTCCACGACTTCTTCGAGTGGGGCGGCGCGCTCGTCCTCGCGATGGAGCTCGTCGAAGGGAGCACGTTCGAGGATCTCGTCTCGCGCCACCGCGCCCGCGCCCGCATCCGAGGCACCACCGGCCACGACGGCGTCTCGGTCGCGCGCTCCTGGTACTACTTCCAGCAACTCCTCGGCGCCCTCGCCGCGACCCACGCGATCGGCGTGGTCCATCGCGACGTGAAGCCGTCCAACGTGCTGATTCGCAAGGACGGCATCGTGAAGCTGAGCGACTACGGCATCGCTCGCCTCATGAGGAGCCCGTCGGCCTCTGCGGAGACCCTCGCTCCGCCGTTCTCGACGAGGTCGATGGCGGTGGGGACGGGCGCATACATGGCGCCCGAGCAGGTCCTGTCGCGACCGGTCGACGCCCGCAGCGATCTCTACTCGGCGGCGATCGTCTTCTACGAGCTCCTCGCGGGTCGTCCGCCGTTCTCGCCCGACGAGCACAACGAGTTCTCCCTGCGCCAGGCCCAGGTCGAGGGGACTCCGCCTCCGCTGAGCACCTTCGCCCGCGATCTGCCCGCGGCCATCGAGCCGCTCCTCGCCCGTGCCCTCGCGAAGGACCCGAAGTACAGGTTCACGTCGGCCATCGAGATGGGGGACGCGCTGCGCATCGCGCTCGGCGAGCGTGACACGCCGGAATGGCGCGCGCAGGGCGAGATCGCGAGCCGAGCGCCGATGCCCGACGACGAACCTGCGCAGACCGCACGCGATGCCAAGCTCCGGACGCTCAGGGAGCTCGTCGTCGTCGGATACCAGGCGTCGAACCCGACGAGGTAGGCCACGGAACCGCGTCTTGTTTCGGTCCCGCCCGCAAGGGATCCCGACGAATGTGGCGACCCGCGCCTCTCCGGAGCGGTCGAGCCGAGCAAACCGCACGACCTTCGCTTCCCCGACGACCGGGAGGCGAACATCATCGAGGTTGTTCGAGCGCACCGGCAGGGACGCGAGAGCAAACCGCACGACCTTCGCTTCCCCGATGACCGGGATGCGAACGTCGTCGACGTTGTTCGACCGTAGCCGCAGGTCCGCGAGAGCAAACCGAACGACCTTCACTCCCCCAAAGGCCGGGACGCGAACGTCGTCGAGGTTGTTCGAACGTACCGGCACCTCCGCGAGAGCAAACCGCACGACCTTCGCTTCCCCGACGACAGGGAGACGAACATCGTCGACGCTGTTCGAACGTAGCCGCAGGTCCGCGAGAGCAAACCGAACGACCTTCGCTTCCCCAATGGCCGGGACGCGAACATCGTCGAGGTTGTTCAAACGTACGGGCACCTCCGCGAGAGCAAACCGCACGTCCTTCGCTTCCCCAAAGGCCGGGATGCGAACATCGTCGAGGTTGTTCGAACGTACGGGCACCTCCGCGAGAGCAAACCGCACGTCCTTCGCTTCCCCAAAGGCCGGGACGCGAACATCGTCGAGGTCGGTCGAACGTACGGGCACCTCCGCGAGAGCAAACCGCACGTCGTTCGCTTCCCCAAAGGCCGGGACGCGAACATCGTCGAGGTCGTTCGAACGTACCGGCACCTCCGCGAGAGCAAACCGCACGTCCTTCGCTCCCCCAAAGGCCCGGACGCGAACGTCGTCGAGGTTGTTCGAACGGACCCGCGGGGACGCGAGAGCAAACCGAACGTCGTTCGCTCGCCCGCGCACCGGGAGCCGAACGTCGTCGAGGTGGTTCGAAGGTCAGCGCGTCAGCGTTTGGGTGACACGTCGGACCGCGCGCCCGTCGTACGTTTCCGCGGTGAGCGAGCCCATCACGTATCGCATCGAGCTGACGCCAGGGCACATGGGCGCCACGGTCCGTCACTTGTCTCGTGTGTATGTGGACCAGTACGCACGAATGCTCGAACCGTCCGCGAAGCGAGACGAGCTTCGACGGCGGGCGCGGACGCCGGTTCTGGTCCTCCTGATCGCGTGCCAGCCGATCTGCCTGTTCGCCTATGTCTTCAATCCCGAGCTCGCGTCGCTCTTCGCCGGGCTCAGCGTGTACGCCCTCGCGCTGACGCTCTTCGTATGGAGCAGCCCTCGCTGGGTTCCCCGCCTCGTTGCGTGGACGCGACGGTTCGGGGAGCGGGGCATTCCGGCGAGGGTCGAGCAGGTGCTGCGCACGTTCCTGACGGGCCCGCCGCGGATCCTCCACTACCGGCTCACGAGCGAGGCGTTCGTCGCGGCCGGACGCGCCAGGTTCCCTCGCGCCGTCCTGGCGCCTGGCGTGCTCTTTCTCTACGCGACGCGAAAGTCCTTCGACCCGTCCACGGTCTTCCTCTTGCCGATCGACGATGAGGTTGCGGGCAGAGTGCGCGACTGGTTGCTCGCGGCGGGGTCGGACGTCGAGACGCTCGTCGCGGACGAGCGCCCAGGGGATTGTTCGTCGCTGCGCGACTCGGAATGAAATCTACGGCGCCTGCATGATCGTCACTGCGGGCCCGAGGCCGAGAGGCGCGACGTCGAGCTCGCTGCTGTTGCCGACGAAGAGCACGTGGAGAGCCTCGGCGCGAAGGTAGGTGTTGGCGACGCGGATGACGTCGCTGCGACGGATCCTCGCGAGGCGCGCGGGGAAATTGCGGACGCGCTCGAGATCCTGCGCTCCTCCCTGCGAGTAGAGCGACGCGGCGCCTTCGACCGTCGCCATGTGCGCGCGGAAGCTCCCGAGCAGCGCCTCGCGCGCGGTCGTGATGTCGCTGTCGGTGACGGCGCCCGTCCTCACGGCCCGGATCGCGCGGAGCACCTGTTCGACCCCGTCGACGGCCTTGCGGGGGGCGTAGTACGCACCGAGCTCGAGCCAGGTCGCGGTGCGCTCGACCTCCACGCCGGCGCTGAGGGAGAGGGCATCGCCGTCCTGGCGGAGACGCTCGTAGAGGGTCGACGAGACCGCGCCTCCGATGAGCTCGACGGCCAGGCGAAACGCGTCGAGGTCGGCGCTCGTCGGTGCGGGGCCGCGCGCGATGACCGCTCCGTAGCGCTGGTCGGCCGCGGAGTTGCTCACCACGGAGAGCCGAGCGAGGAGAGGGCTCGCGGCCGGCTGCGGAGCGCTCGGCGAAGGGGACGCGCGTCTGCCGTTCATGACGTGCCGAGCAGCAGGGACCGCCGGCGCGGCGACGAGAACGGGCGTCGCCGGAACCTCGGGCGGGGCGACTCTCACCTTCGCGACCGGCTTCCACCCTACCCACGCGCCGAACTGCCGCGTCACGCTCGCGTCGAGCGCCGCCGCATCGACGTCGCCGACCACGACGAGCGTCGCGTGCGCCGGCTGGAACAGCTGGTCGTGGACCTTCTGCGCGGCCTGCTGGCTGATCGGTGTCGCGCCTTCGCCGCCGTACCCGTAGGGGTGCCTGGTCCCGAAGAGGATCAATCGCTCGGCGTGCTCGGCCGTGATGGCCGCGGACCCTGCGACGTGGGTCCACTCGCGACTGCGCATCTCGTGCTCGGCGGGGGCGAGAAAGGCGTGGACGAAGCCACGCGAGAGGGCCGCGACGGCCGCGTCGAGGCCCGCGCTCGGGATCTTCACCGCGACCCAGACGCCGTCGTGCGAGTGACCGCTCTCCCAGCACCCGCCGACGGCCGAGAGCTTCGTCGAGACCTCTTCGTAGACGGCGTCGTCGCCGAGGCGTCGAAAGAAGTCCTCGGTCTCGTTCACCGCGAGGCCGCCGAGATCGCCGAGATCGAGCGCGCCGCGATCGATGACGAGGCGAACCTCGGCGAGCGGGACGGCGTGTCGTGGGAAGAGGACGACGCGAAGACCGTTCGCGAGCGTGGTCACACGCGGAGGCGGGTCGAGGACCTCCACGATCGGTGTGAGCGCGGGGGCGTGAGCGCGGAACGGCTCGTCGGGGACCGGCTCGCGAGGCTGCAGCGGGGGCTGGCGAACGGGCTCGGGCTTCGCCGCGGCGCGCGGTGGAGGCGGCGGGGGCACGGCGACAGGTGGCGCGACGACGGCGACGGCGGCGACGGGAGGAGCGACGACGGCGGGCGCACACGCGACGAGCGCGAGCGGCACGCACGTCCAGAACGAGCCTCGGCCTCTTGCGGTCACTGGGACCCCTCTCGCCGCTCGAGGCGGCCGCGCTTCGGGGCGTTGCGGTCGACGGTCACGGTGGCGACCGCGCGGTGATCCGGATTGAGCCAGCGGTACGCGACGGCGCGGACGTCGACCTCCGTGAGCGCGTCGTAGCGGCCCACGCCCCACGAGGCCTGCGGCCCGACGGGCTCGCCGATCTTTCCCATCTCGATGAGCCTCGCCGCGCGCCCCCAGGTGGACTCGAGCGTCGTCAGCGTGAGGCTCCGGAGCAGCCCGCGCGCGTGGGCGGCCTCGGCGACCGTCGCGTCCTTGGCGAACTCGTCGATGGTCTGCTGGATGGTGCGAACGACGAGCGCGTGGTCGACGCCGGGAGCGCAGTTCGCCGTGACGTTGAACACCGATCCGTCGCGCCGCGAGACCTGCCGAGCAGACACGGTCGTCGCGAGCCGCTGACCGAGGAGCGCGCGGGCGAGGCGCGTCTCGCCTTGCGAGCGTCCGAGGGCGCTCGCGGCGAGGTCGAGCGCCGCGTCCTCCGCGGTGCCGTAGGCAGGTGTCCGCCACTCGACGACCACCTGGTCGAAGAAGACGTTCGCCTTCACGAGGACCGACCTCGCGGGCGTCTCCCACGACGGGAGCGGGGAGCGCGCGGGGGGCTCACGGGTCGGGAGCGACTCGAAGTAACGCTTCACGAGCGCGAGGGCCGCGTCCCTGTCGAAGCGCCCGGCGATCGCGACGGTGGCGTTTCCGGTCGTGTACCAGTTCGCCAGAAAGAGGCGGACGTCGTCCGCGCCGACGCGCGAATAGTCGACCTCGGTGTCCTCGACCGCGGCGTAGGGGTGCCACGCCGGGTAGAGCTCGTGGCGCAGGAACGACGGCACCGCGCCGTAGAGTGTGTCCTTGTGCTGGTTGTCCTCCGCGTTCTCTGCGAGCCGCCGCGCGGCGTCGACGTTCGCTTCGGTGGCCGCGTCGACGGAGTACCCCATCCGGTCGCTCTCGACCCAGAGCGCGGTCTCGAGTCGCTCGGGCGCCACCGTCTCGAAGAAGGCGGTCGTGTCGGGGTTGATGTTGGAGTCGACGGAAGTGCCGCCGACCGCGGCGAGCGTGCGGAGGGCCGAGGGGACGTGGAGCGTGTGATCGAGCGCGAGGAACATCGAGACCATCGCGACTCCGGGCCGATCCATCGGATCGTCCGCCTTGCCCGCGCCGTACGCGACGCGGACGGACACGAGCGTCGCGCGCGGGTCGGGAGCGAGGAAGACGCGCAGGCCGTTCGCGAGGACGACGGTCTCGGCGGGGAGCGCGGGGAGGTCGGGCCCTTGCCGCACGAGCGCGTCGGCGTTCGCGCGTTGCACGGCGCCGGGCAGAGATGCGGCGACGGAGAGTGCGACGGCGACGGAGGCAACGCGCGCAGCAAGCCGACCAGGACGCATGCGCGCGAATTACAGCACTCTTTACTGCCTGCCAACCCTTCCGGGTTGTCGGTCGATGGACCTACGGCAAGGACGCCGTGCGCATGTCCGCAGTGAGATCGCCATGGTTGAACGCGGCGGGGACCTCGAAGACCGAGTCCGCCACCGCTCTGGCGTCGGCCTTCGTCGCCTCGGCTCGATACTCCTCCTTGCCGGCCTTGTCGTGGGCCACGATCCGCAGCGGGAAGGCCTTCTCACGCGTCATCGCAGCGGCCCACGTCGGCTCCGCGTCGCCCGACCTGGGAGCCTTCGCGAGATCGAAGAACGCGATCCCCTTCGCCGCGCACACGTCGACCTTCTCGGTGCCGTCGTCGATCGACCAGTCGTCGCAGGGAAGCCCGGCGACCTTCTCGGACCGGCCCGTCTTGGTGACCTTCGCCTCCGGAGCGGCCGGCGCCTTCGTCGGGGGCGAGTTCGTGTCGAAGTTCGCGAACACTCTGCGAGAGTCGTTCACCGCGTACGCGAACTGACCGGCGACGTTCGCGATGGTGTGGACGTTCGAGGTCGCGCCGCCGTACCTGACCTTGTCCCCCTTCACGTCGAAGGTGATCGACGAAGGTGCGTGCGTCGCGCTCTCGTCCTTCACGGTCACGACGATCTCGCCCTCGAAGGGCTTGGCAGGCGCAGCGGGAGCCGCGACGGGAGGCGGAGGCGACGAGGCCGCCGCGGACGCCACGCCTCCGGACGCAGATCTGCTGTCATGGTTGCAGGCGGTCAACGCCACTGCGTACGCGACGATCATTCCGAACCGTGTCATGAAGCCTCCTTCGGGAGTTTGGGTTACGGGTCGTCAAGCACCGCGCGTGCCGCCGCGGATGTGGGGGCTCTTCGCGACGCGCGCGCCGATTTCTGCGAGCTCGCGACGACTCGCCACGAAGACGGCGCGAGTCGGGACGACACAGCTGTGTCGCTTCGAAACGGCGGTCAGGACGTGGAGCCGCGTGGCCCGCTAATCCCGTGGATCGCTTCGGAGCGCGGTCAGCTGGCCTCCGACGGACGTCAGCTCTTCGGCGAGCCGAGCCTTCGAGGACCCCGCGGCTTCGAGGATCGTCTTCGTACGCGCGAGGGACTCTTCGGACACTACGAGCGCGGCCAACTCTTGCGCCCGTAGCGCCGCATTGCCTCGCGACGACGCCACCTGGATGTTGTGTCGATGGGCCGCGATGTTGTTCGTATGGATGACGATGTTCGCCATCGCGGTGTCGATGTGGCTCTGACGATCCCTCAGCGCCTCCACGGCGAGCGTGTAGAGGGATGACAGCCCTGCCCGGGCGCTCCTCCGCGCGTTCGGGTAGGAGTCGCGCAGGAGGCCGCTGGCGTAACCGAGGCCCTGCGGTCTGTCCGCGAGGATCCGCGCGGCAAGAGCGATCGGAGGAGCGCCGAGCTCTCCTGACTGCGGATCGAAGAGATTGACGATCGGCGACGTGAGCGACTCGGACCGATGCAACCGGAGCCGCGCGCTCATGCCGGTCACGTACGCCTCCACCTCCCCGCCGCGTGCCAGAACCGTCGCCGTGCGGAATGCTCCCTCGTCCGTCACCGTCCGGGCGAGCGCAATCTGGGAACGCGGGTCCGCACGCAGCGCGTGCACGAGCTCGTGGACGATCGCCTCGTACGCCTGGAGGACGGAGACGCGGTCGCTGATGCAGATGTCGGGCAGCATCGTGCGCTCGACGCGGATGAAGTCCGGCAGCGTGACGACTCGAACGTCGAGGAAGGAGCCCGCTTGCACCGCCGCGAGCTGGCGCTCGGTGCTCTCGGGGCGCGGACCGAACGCGATCTCCTCCACCGTGCGAACGACCGAGACGTCGTTGAACTCCGTGCGCGTGAGCCCGCCTTCGGCGACTTCCGGATCCGCGCAGAGCGACACTCTCGCCGCGAGCCCCTCGAAGGTGCCGCCGCCAAGGCGCTCGGTCGCTTCGCGAAGGAGGCCCTGCACGACCGGGTCCGACTTTCCCAGCGCGAGGACGGCCGCGATCCGCTCGGCGGTGAGCGTCGACGTGCCGCCGAGCCAGTTCGCGCTCAGCGGATCCTGGTCCGCGAATGCGCTGCCGGCGACGTTGCGGCGCAGCGATGCACAACCGGCGAGGAGCAGCACGAAGCCGAGGGTGGCGAGCCACTTGCGCATGCGTCGTCCCAGTAACTGACGGCGTCGCTTCTGTCGTGCGGGAATCATGACGGGCGCCTGTCACACTACGAGCTCTACCTCCGCGCTCTCCTCGCCGCCGTGCTCGTCGCCGCGCTCGGCCTGCTTGAGGAGCCGCCAGATGTGGCGCCCGAGCACGTCGATCTCGGTCGACGCGAACTGCTCGCCCCCGAAGGCGCGGATGGTCTCGGTCTGCTTCGCGAGAATGAACGCGTCCTGCTGGAACACGCGCAGGGCGAGCGGCTTCACGAACGGGCGCACGAGGAAGTGCGGGACGCGCGTGCGGAAGCTGACGACCGCGTAGATGCGCGTGACGAAGTCGCTCACGGGGGTCATCACCGAGTCGACGAGGATGTGGTTCTCGGCGCCGATGCTGTATTCGACCTGCGCGATCGACGGGAGGATGAAGCGGTCGAAGTGGGTGACGGTGCCGCCGGAGGGCGACAGGATGCGACCGATGAGCCCCGGGGGGCGCGGCTCGCCGACGTACTCGGCCTCGACGCGGTCGCTCGTACGGCGGACCTTCGCCGTGATCGTCAGGCCCCGGCTCTCGGCGCGGAAGAGGCCTCGATGGAGGAACGCCGTGTGCGGGACGTCGAGCGCGTTCTCGATGGTGGAGTACATCGTGCCGGGGGCGACGACGCTCTGGACGACCGTGGTGTAGTCGCGATGGCCCATCGTCGCGAACCGGTGCGGCACGCTGGACGGCATGGTCGACGGGTCCTGCTCGTCCTGCGACGGCGCGGAGTAGACCCAGATGAACCCCTGCTGCTCGAGCGTGGGGAGCGCGTGCGCGCGGCGGGCCTTCACGTCGCCCGCGCGCTCGCTCGGCAGCGAGGGAATGTGGGTGCAGGCCCCGCCCGTGTCGAACTGCCAGCCGTGATACGGGCAACGAAGGGTGCCGTCGCTCACCTGGCCGAGCGACAGCGGCACGTTGCGGTGCGGGCAGCGATCGAGGAGGGCGCCGGCTTTTCCGTCCTTGCCGCGGAAGAGGACGATCGGGGTGCCGAAGAGCGTGGTCGCGACGGGGGCATGCCGGAGCTCGCGTGACCTCGCCGCGATGAACCAGTGCGCTCTCAGGTGGACGACGGACGCGCCCGCGCGCTTGGCCGGTACGAGCGCGCCGGCTGCAACGAGCGCGCCCGCGGCTGGTTCCATGCGCGAGAATGTACCAGGATAAGGTGCCCCATGGTCCCTGCCCGCCGCGCGCCGCTCCTCTTCGAGGCGCTGCCCGAGCTCGAGCGGCATGTCCCGTGGATCCCGTTCGCGCACGTGCCGACCGCCGTGGAGCCGTGCGATGCCATCGCCGACTGGCTCGGCCGCGGCGGCGTGTTCATGAAGAGGGACGATCTCGTGTCGCCTCTGTACGGCGGCAACAAGGTGCGCCGGTACGAGTTCATCCTCGCGGACGCGAAGGCGAAGGCCGCGAGGCGCATCGTGACGGCTGGCGGGATCGCGTCCACGCAGGTGATGGCGACGGCGCTCTTCGGCCGCGAGCTCGGCTTCGCGGTCCGCGCAGTGCTGTTCGATCAGCCAGTCACCGAGTTCGCGCGACAAGCGGTCCTCGGGTTCGCCGACGCGGGCGTGGAGTTGATCTTCGGAGGGGGCTACGCGATGACAGCGTGGCGAGCGTGGCGCGCGCTCCGTCGAGACGCGGGCAATTACTTGATCCTGCCTGGCGCCGCGAACCCGCTCGCGAACCTGGGATACATCGACGCGATGTTCGAGCTCGCGGGGCAGGTCGAGCGAGGCCTCGCGCCGCGCCCCGATGTCATCGTGCTGCCGACGGGCTCTTCCGGGACGCTCGCGGCGCTCGCGCTCGGGTGCGCGCACCTCGGCTGGGAGACCGAGGTCATCGGGGTCCGCATCACGACGTCGCTCGCGTGCAACCGCGCGACGGTAGGCCTCGTCATCGGCGCGACCGATCGGTTCCTCGCTGCGCGCGCGCCTCGATGGAAGCCGATGCGTGGGGCCGTGCGCTACTCGCTCCACGGCGGCGCGCTCGGTCGCGGCTACGGCTACCCGACGTCCGAAGCCGTGGAGGGGGCGGCGATGGTCGAGCGGCTCACCGGTGCGCGGGGCGAGGTCACGTACAGCGGAAAGGCGCTCGCAGCGCTGCGGGTCATCGCGCGCTCTCCGCGGTACGCCGGGAAGACAATCCTGCTCTGGAACACGCTCTCGACACCGCGTCCCAGGCCGTCGGCTGGGGCGGCGGACAGAGTGCCGCCGTCGCTCCGCTGGGTGCTCGAGCGACCTCTGCTGGCTTGAGCCTCGCTAGTTGCAGAAGCCCGCCGTGCAGACACCGGAGGTGCACTGATCGCCGAACGTGCACGCCACGCCGTGCGACTCCTTCGGCCGACACACGCCCGGGCCGACGCCGTCGCAATAGTCGCCCGGGACGCAGCTGGCGTCGCCGGTAATCTGCGCACCGCACGCCGTCAGGCACGTGGTCGCTCCGCAGACGTAGGGGCTGCAGCTCACCGTGTCGTTGCAGCTGCCGTTGCCGCTGCAGCTCCCCGGCATGGTCGCTACCCCGCCGGTGCACGAGGGCCCGGTCGGGCCGCAAGCGGTCGCCGGCGAGTAGTCCTGACACGCGCCGTTCGCCGCACACAGGCCATTGGTGCCGCAGGTCGAAGGGGTCGCAACGGCGCACGTGTGGCTCGGATCAGGGACGCCCGCGACCACGGTCGTGCAGACGCCGTTCGCGTTGCCCGTGAGCGCATTCGAGCACGCCTGACATTGCGAGGTGCATGCGCTGTTGCAGCAGAAACCGTCGACGCAGTTGTTCGAGAGGCACTGACTGGCCTCCACCGCAGCGTTGCACGCGGATCCATTCGTCAGTCGCGCCGTGCACACGTGGGCGTTGCAGTAGTCCGTCACGGCCGAGGCGCAGTCGGTGTCCACGTTGCACGTCTTGGTGCACGTGCCGGCCACGCATTCGTACGGAGCGCAGTTGATGCTCGCCGGGACCGGCGCGGTGCACGCGCCCGCGACACACGTGTCCGCCGCGATGGCCGTGGGGCCGGCGCAGCTCGCTGCCTGGCAAACGGTACCGCTCGCCCACACGGCGCACCCGCCCGCGCCGTTGCACTGACCCCCCTCGTCACCGCACGTGGACGCTGGCTGCGAGGTGCACTGCCCCTTCGGATCCGGTCGTCCGGCGAGCACGGCTCCGCACACGCCGTCCGCGCCTTGCCCCTTCTTCGCTGCGGTGCACGCCTCGCACGAGCTCCCGCATGCCGTGTTGCAGCACACCCCGTCGGCGCACGTCAGACCGTTCGCGCAGTCCGAGGACGCGTTGCACTGCTTGCCCTGCGCGCAAAGGTTCGTGCACGACGACGTCATCGTCGTACCGCCGCCGCAGTCGACGTCCGTCTCGCTGCCGTCCTTCACGCCGTCGTTGCACGGCAGCTGCCCTCCGCAACCATCGGAGACGGTGCCGCAGGTAGCCGGGGGCGTCTCTCTCGCGCACGTCAGCGGCGTGCAGCCGCACACGAGCGTCGTACCACCACCGGAGCAGGTCTGGGGCAGCACACAGTCCGCGTTGCTCTGGCAGCCGCAGGCCCCCTTCGCGTCGCACAGCTCCGGGTTGGCCGCCGTACCCGCGCACATCAGCCCGACGTTGATCGTCTTCGACGGCGTGCCGTTCGTGCAGACCCCCGTCAGGCATACCGTCCCCGTGAAGGGGACGTCCGCTTCGTCGGGCACCGTCTTGGTGCCGCCCATCCCGTCGCACTCGATCGTCTGGCAGTCTGCCGCGATCTGCGGCGGGTCCGTCATCGTCGCTGTCCCCGCAGCGACGTTCGTCGTCGTGCACGCGCCGGTCGAGCAGCTCGGGTGCTGGCAGTCGGTCGTCGCTCCGACGCATTCTCCGTCCGTGCGACACTGGTCGCACGCGCCCATCCCGTCGCAGAAGCCCGCGTGGTTGCCCATGTACGTACTGCAGGGCGAGCCCGCGACGTGCTGCGCGTACGACTGGCTCGGCACGCCGCCGGCGCACGACGGGTCGCCGCAGTCGTTCACTGCGGCCGGCAGGTCGATCGGGTCGGGCTGCGCGCTATCTGCGCCGTTCTCGCACTCGTGAATGACGCAGTCGCCGGTCACCTGCGTGAACATCGGCGTGGGTGTGCCATCGGGCACGTTCGTGTCGACGCACATCCCACTCGCGACGTCGCAGGTCACGGTGACGCAAGGGCCCTTGCTCGCGCAGTCGCTCGCGGTGGTGCACCGGCCAGTCCCCGAGTCGCTCACCCCCACATCCGTGCCGGTGTCGCGCACGCCTCCGTCGAGGCTCATGCTGTGCGCATCGTGCGCGGCGTCGGGCGCGGGAGGCGGCTGGTTCGTGTCTGCGCCGACATCTCGCGCGCTGCGATCCATCCCGGCGTCGCGGACCTCGGCCTCATGGTCGGCCCGCGCATCGCCCGCGCGACCGTCCATCGCGTCCATGACGACGACTCGCGCGTCGCCGGCGCCGCCGTCGGTGCTGACCGCGCCCGCCCCTGTTCCGCACGCAGACGAGAGGGACAGCGCGACGATGCTGCTGGCGATCGACGCGAGCGTGCGTGCGTGAGTCATCCCGTCACCGAAGACGAAAACGCCGCCATTGTCCATGGCTTCCACGACGCCATCCGCCACTTCCGGCGGCGTCACCGCACCTCGATGCCGGCCTGCCAGACGCCGCTCGCGTTCGGCGGCGTCGCGATGTGGAACTGCTCTCCCTCGTTCGTCTGCGGCGCGAGGTTCGACGAGCACCCTTGCATGAGGGCCATGTCGAACGTCGGCACGGTCGCGCTGAGCGAGACGGTCTCGTTCATCTCGAAGAGCGCGACGGGGATGGTCGGGCCGAGCGCGTCACGACTGCAGTCCGCCGGCGGTCCGACGCTGTAGGCGTAGCTCCCGCCTGCCGCGAGACACTGCGCCTGCGCGCTGAAGACGTAGCCGACCGGTGTGAGCCCGGCGTCGACGAAGTACCATCCCTCGTAGGACAGCTGCATCGCGGTCGGCAGGCCGTCGACCACGAAGTCCATGCTGTTGGCTGACCCGCTGTTCGAATACGCGAAGTCGACGAACTGGACGGTCGTGACGGGGATGGGTGGGACGAACTGCATGTACGTCAGCGAGAACGCCGTCGCGCTCGACGACTGATACTGCCGGTAGTCGCCGCCGTCGTCCTGCACGTCGATGGTGACGCAGGAGGTGCCCGGGTGGGTGATCGACCAGTAGCTCGGGTTGTCGAACAGCAAGGGGAGCACCGTCCACCCGCCGCCGGACGTCGTCATGTCGCAATACACGTCGAAGGGAGCCAGCCCGCCGGGCCCATCCGGGTCGATCGCGTAGACGCCGCTCGCCGCCATCGTGTTCGACGCTTGGAGCGTGAGACAGCTGGTCGGGTCGACGCACGCCCCCCGGCTGCAGACGGTCGAGGCACAGTCGACGTTCGCGCCGCACGGACTGCCGGCGATGCAGGCAGGAGCGCAAGCCGGCGTTGCGCACGTGCCGTTCGTGCAAACGGCGGAGCCACAGTCGGCGCCCGCGCCGCAGAGGTTCCCGTCGACGCAGCTCGGAGAGCACGCGGGAGGGGCGCACGAGTTCGCGGTGCAGACGCCCGAAGCGCAGTCGGTCGCGACCGCGCACCGAGCTCCGTCGACGCAGCTCGGAGAGCACGCCGGCGGCGCGCAGCTGCCGAGGGTGCACACGCCCGAGGCGCAGTCGTCGCCGGCCGCGCATGCGGCGCCGTCGAGACAGGCGGGTGTGCACGCGGAGAGCGCGTCCGCGCGGGCTCCGTCTCGCGGCTGGAGCGAGTCGTCGGCCGCATCGAGCGCGGCGGCAGAGACATCGATGCCAGTCTCGACACGAGCGTCGCGGGGCGGGACATGCCCCGCGTCACGACTGGTTGCGTCGGCGACAGGTCTTCCGCTGTCCACCGCCAAGCCCGACTCCCGCGCGCCGCTGTCGGTCGAAGCGGCGGTCGTCCCGCTCGCTCCGCAGCCCGCAGCGGTCGCCAAGGCGAGAAGGCCGAGCGAGACACCTGTCGCGCGCCAGGGCATGTCAGCGGAGACCATGCTTCTTCAGCAACGTCAGCAGGTACGGCCTGTCCATTCCAGCGCGCCGCGCGGCTTCGGACGCGTTCCCGCTCCATCGCAGCATGAGCGCGCGAACGTACGACTCCTCGAAGCGCGCCACGGCGTTCGCGCGCGCATCGCGGTATCGTGGTGTCGGTTCGTCTTCGAGGGCTCCTCCCGCCGGCGAAGCCTCGGGCTCTGCGGTCGCGAGCCCTTCGAACAGCGCGCGCTCGACCGCGTTCCGCAGCTCACGCACGTTGCCTGGCCATGACTGCCGGGAGAACGCGCGAAGAATGTCCGCAAGGCCATCGGGCTCATCCCCTCCCCCCGTGATTTCCGAGGCGAAGTGGCGCACGAGCACCGGGATATCCTCGGGGCGTTCGCGGAGCGGGGGGACGACCACGCGCGCGCCGGCGATGCGGTAGTAGAGATCCTCCCGGAACGAGCCGTCGTTGACGCGCGCGCGGAGATCCCGGTGCGTCGCCGAGATGACGCGCACGTCGATCGCGATGTCCCTGTCCCCTCCGAGCCGCCGGATCTTCTTTCGTTGGAGGACGCCGAGCAGCGCGGGTTGCACGGCGATCGGCAGCTCGCCGATCTCGTCGAGGAAGATCGTACCCCCGTCTGCGCGCTCGAAGGCGCCCAGCATGCGCCGATCGGCGCCGGTGAACGCGCCCCGTTCGTGACCGAACAGCTCCGACGCCACGAGGGTGCTCGGCAGGGCACCGCAATCGAGGATCACGAGGGGGCGTCCTTTCCTCGCGCTCGCCTCGTGAATCCCGTTTGCGACGAGCTCTTTTCCCGTGCCCGTCTCCCCCTGCACGAGGACGGCGCCCGGAAAGGACGAGAGTCGCTCGATCGACCGCGCCAGCTCTCGCATTCGCGGGCTCGCGTAGACGAGCCCCGCGATCACCGGACCCTCCTCGTGCGGCCGCGCCGCCTGCACGGCGTCCACGACGAGCATCGTGTCGCCGACCATGATCTGCGCCCCCTTCGCGACGATCGCGTCGCGTACCCGGGTCTTGCCGACGAAGGTGCCGTTGAGGCTCCCGAGATCGCGGACGGAGATGCCCTCCTCGGCGGGCGCAAGCTCGAAGTGGTACCGGCTGACCTTTGGGTCGACGAGCACGAGGTCGCAGTCCGCCGACGTCCCCACCTGGGCGCTCGCGCCAGCCTCGACGTCGACCGTCTTGCCCGCGTCCGAGCCTCGGGCGACGACGATCGAGAGCTGGTGGACGGTCTCGGTCTGCTTGAGTGCTCGCTGCGTGCGCTCGTCGGTCATCCCGCGACCAGGGTAGTCGCTACTGCGCTTCAGGACGAGTTCGCCGGGAGAGGGAAGTGCACTACGCTCGCGCGTGATGACCCCGCGCGTGCTCGGTGAGCGCTACCGCCTCGACGCGGTGATCGGCGAGGGCGGAATGGGGGTGGTCTACGCCGCGTTCGACCTGACGATCCAGCGGACGGTGGCCGTGAAGCTGTTGCGACGCGACGCGGCGGCGTCCGCCGATGACGCCCGTCGACTCCTGCTGGAGGTGCGGTCGACCGGTCGGGTGAAGAGCGCGCACACGGTGACTCTGTTCGACGTCGGCCAGACCGACGAGGGCGATCCGTTCCTCGTCATGGAGCTCGTGGCAGGGGAGTCTCTTGCAGAGACGCTCAAGCGAGAGAGAGAGAGAGAGAGAGAGTGCTCCCGCTGACACGCGCCGTGGCGATCGCAGTGCAGGTCTGTGCGGCGCTCGACGCGGCCCATGCGGTCGGCATCGTCCATCGCGACGTGAAGCCACCGAACATCATGCTCTCGCCGCGCAGAGAGAGTGAGCAGCCGCACGACCACGTCACGGTCCTCGACTTCGGTATCGCGAAGCACCTCGCGCAGCCGACCGCCGTCACCGAGCCAGGCGCGCTCGTCGGAACGCTCGAGTACATGGCGCCGGAGCAGATCGCCGGCGAGGCGCTCGACGGACGCGCGGATCAGTATGCGCTCGCGGCAACGCTCATTCGCATGATCTCGGGGGAGTCGCTGTTCCCAGGGGCGGGTGTGGCGTCGATCGTCCATCACCATCTGCTCAAGGTCCCTTCGCCGCTGTGCGACCGCGTCCCCTCGGCGCCGCGCGCGCTCGACGCGGCGCTGCGGCGCGCTCTCGAGAAGAAGCCCGACGCGCGCTATCCGGACATCCGGGCCTTCGCGACGGCGCTCCGCGCGGCGGCGGGGCTGACCGAGACCTCGACGGACGCCGAGACGCCGCAGACGAGACGACCCGAAGTCGCGTCGCGACGACCGCTCGTGCGCACGCAGGAGATGGAGCTCGTGATTCCGGGGGACGCCGCGGGGCTCGAGGTCGATGCTCCCGCGGTGCTGCTCGTGAGGCCGGCGCCCGCGCCGCTCGTCCACGCCCCGCGCCGGACGGGACGGACGTGCCTGCGGACGCTGCAGCGGAACGACGAGCCCTGACGCTTCGTTGGCTGGCGCCTGGGGTCTGGAAGCGCGTCATGGCCTACAGCGCGCTCGTGCTCCTCGTCGGAAACGCATGCCTCCATTTCTCGACCACATCCAACGTCATCGGAGCGCTCGGCGTCCTCCTCGGAGCTGGCGCGCTGGCCGCGCACGCGTCGTTCTCGGAGAAGCGGCCGTAGAGGGCTACCTGTTGGGGCCACCCAACATGTGAGCACCAGCCACGGATGGCGCACGAGTATCGCCGCGCTTTCGCGGGCTTCGTCACGGGCATGGCGGTTGCTGAAGGGGGTGCATGACCACATACCGAGCTGGCTCCGGTTCAACGCACCCGCTTCCGACAGTGAGAGCGAGCGAGGCGTTCTTCGACGAGCCGCTCGACGGCGCCGCGCTGGAGCTTGACGCGCCCCAGCGGGTCCTCGGGAGCCCGTTGGCACCTCCGGCCCCATCGCCGCGCGTCGTGATGCCGCCCGCCGCAAGCTCGACCCGATCGATCGATCGCGGGCTTGAGATCGTCGCGGACGTGCCGATGGGCATCTGGAAGCGACTCGCTGTCTACCCACCGCTCTTCCTCTTCCTCTGCATGGCCTTCCTGCCGTGCATGGTCCGGCGCGGGCACATGACCTCCGAGCTGCTCGGCCTCGGCGCGATCGGCGTCGCGGGGGCCTGCATCAGGCTCTACGCCCGTGGGCTCGATTGAGGCGACGCCGAGCTTCCACTCGATGGTGCATGGCCTACCGAGGATTGTGCGACATCGGCGCACGTCCGCTTTAGGCTCGCCCTTCGATGACGCGACGAAGCCTCCTGACGATTCTCCTCCGCCTCGTCGCTCTCTACGTCGGCGTCGTGGCTCTCGTCTGGCTCTTCCAGCGCAGGCTCCTGTACGCAGGCATGGGTCGACCCGACACGGAGGCGCCAGAGGACGCGCACCTCGTCGTCTTCCAGGCCGGAGACGGCGTCGCCGTGCATGCGCTGGAGTGGGACGCACAGCATGATGGGCAGGGGCAGGGGCGGACCGTCGTGTACTTTCACGGGAACGGCGAGGTCATCGGGGATGACGTCTGGATCGCGCGCGAGCTTGTTCGACGCGGCCTGGGTGTCGTCCTCGTCGAATACCGAGGTTACGGTCGATCGCGCGCAAGCGAGCGAGGCCCGACGGAGGCCGGTCTCTACGCCGACGCCGAAGCCGTGCTCGACGGGATCGCGGCGCGAGGCATCGATCGGTCGCACGTCGTGCTCTGGGGCGCTTCACTCGGTACGGGGGTCGCGGCCGAGATGGCGACACGGGGTCGCGGCGCGGCGGTCGTGCTCGTGGCGCCGTACACGTCGATGGCCGCGGTGGCATCGGCCCACTTCCCGTGGCTCCCCGTGACCCTCCTGCTCGAGGATCGCTACGACACGCTCGGGAAGGCGTCGCGGATCACGACGCCGACGCTCGTCGTTCACGGGACGCTCGATGAGGTCGTGCCGTTCGAGATGGGGAAAACGCTTGCAGACGCGATTGCGCGAGCGCGCCTCGTCACTGTCCCTGGCCGCCACCATATGGATCTCTTCCTCGGCGCAGGAGCCCGCCATCTCGATGAGCTCGCGGCGTTCGCGCGGGGGGTGCGCGGCCAGGGATGACAGTGGTAGACGGAGCCATGCGAGTCGACGCGCTCAGCCCGGAAGACCTTCGAGGATTCAGCCAAGGCGTGGACGCGCGGGCGTACGAGAAGCTCGGCGCCCACATGCTGCCCGATGACGCCAACGGACCGAGTGGCGTGGCGTTCGCCGTGTGGGCACCCAACGCTTCGCGCGTCACCGTCATCGGCTCCTGGAACTCGTGGGACGGCGAGCGCGACGCGCTGACCCCCGTCGGAGATACCGGCGTCTGGCATGGCGTGGTCAGAGCCGCTCGGGAGGGAGACCTCTACAAGTTTCGCGTCGTGTCTCGAGAGACGGGGACGGTCTTCGAGAAGGCCGACCCGTACGGGTCTCTGCACGAGACTCCGCCCTGCACCGCGTCGATCGTGTGCGCCTCGCGCCACGCCTGGGGCGACGGCGATTGGATGGCTTCGCGCTCGAAGCGAGACGCCCTCGACGCGCCGATGTCCGTCTACGAGATGCACATCGGCTCCTGGCGTCGCGTCGTGGAAGATGGCAACCGATCGCTGCACTTCCGCGAGCTGGCGCCTCTGCTTGCCGACTACGTCGAGAAGCTCGGCTTCACGCATGTCGAGCTCATGCCGATCATGGAGCACCCGTTCTTCGGCTCCTGGGGCTATCAGGTCACGGGCTATTTCGCGCCGTCGCACCGGTTCGGATCCCCCGACGATCTGCGCTTCCTCGTCGACACGCTCCACCAGCGCGGTATCGGCGTCATCCTCGACTGGGTCCCCGCGCACTTCCCGACCGACGGCCATGGCCTCGGGCTCTTCGACGGCACGCACCTCTACGAGCACGCCGATCCGCGGCAGGGCTTCCACCCCGAGTGGAACACGTTCACCTTCAACTACTCGCGCGACGAGGTGAGGAGCTTCCTGCTCTCGAGCGCCCTCTACTGGCTCGACCAGTTCCACGTCGACGGCCTCCGTGTCGACGGTGTCTCGTCGATGCTCTATCTCGACTACGCGCGCGAAGGCGGAGGATGGATCCCGAACGCGCACGGCGGCCACGAAGACCTCGCCGCCGTGAGCTTCCTGCGCGAGCTGAACGAGAGGGTCTACCAGGACCACCCCGACGTGCAGATGGTGGCGGAGGAGTCCACGTCGTGGCCACGAGTGTCGAAGCCCACGACGATGGACGGGCTCGGCTTCGGGCTGAAATGGGACATGGGCTGGATGCACGACACCCTCCGGTTCTTCTCGAAGGATCCCATCCATCGGCAGCACCACCAGACCGAGCTCACGTTCCGCTCGCTCTATGCGTATACGGAGAACTTCGTCCTTCCGCTTTCCCACGACGAGGTCGTCTACGGGAAGCGCTCGCTGCTCGAGAAGATGCCCGGCGACGATTGGCAGAAGTTCGCGAATCTCCGCTTGCTCTTCTCGTACATGTGGTCGCTACCCGGGAAAAAGCTGCTCTTCATGGGAGGAGAGTTCGCTCAGCGGGCGGAGTGGAACCACGACTCGAGCCTCGACTGGCACCTCATGCTCGCGCCGGCGCATGGCCAGATCGCGCAGCTCGTCGGCTCGCTCAACCACCTCTATCGAGCCGAGCCCGCGCTCCATGAGGGTGACAGCGAGACGCACGGTTTCGAGTGGCTCGACGGGAGCAATGCGCGCGAGAGCACGCTCGTCTTCCTTCGCCGCGGGCATGCCGATGTCGACACCATGCTCGTGGCGCTGAATTTCACGCCGGTGCCGCGACACGACTATCGCATCGGCGTGCCCGAGGCGGGGCTGTGGCACGAAGTGCTGAACAGCGACGCGACCGTGTTCGGTGGCAGCGGACACGGGAACCTCGGCGCGACGCGATCCTCTCCGGTGCCCTGGAACGGGCGGCCGCACTCGATCTCGATCACGCTGCCCCCGCTCGCTGCGCTATTTCTCAAGCCGCAGCGTGGGGTCACCGCGCCGTAATAAGCTCGGTGGCGGCGCATGCGCCTCATGCTTCGGTTCCTCGCGCAGCGCGTGAAGTGACCGAGATTCATCGTGGATTTCGTGTCATCCGATTGGCGGACGCGCGTTCGATCGGAAACTGGTAGATAGCGTACGTCGACTCGAGGGCACGACGCCGATGCACGGCTAGTCCGTCGAGAAAAAACGTCTACGAGGGTCAGTCATGCATACCGGAATCCGTCTCTTCAGTGCTCCCAGCTCGCTGCTTTTCATCGGCCTCGCACTGCCCTTTTCGACGGGCTGCGCCCTGCTCAACCCTGGCGCCGCCTGGGCCATCAGCGACCCCGCATCGCTCCAGGTCGTCGTGCGCCGCGCAGACGCCGCATCGATCACGAGCGTAGAGGTGAACCGCCTGCTCACGGCCACGCCGACCGGCAAGGACACGGACTGGACGCTCAAGGTGAGCCCGGACCCGAAGGAAGCGGCCGCCGACATCAAGGCGCTCCAGGCAGACCCCGACTATGCCAAGACGAAGGCGCGCGTTGTCGCTGCCGAGGTCTGGATCCGCACGCTGCCGAACGTCGTGGCGCTCACCGGCGAGCACCCGAACCTCCTCGCGGCGATCGACCAGGGCCTCGCCGACAGCTACGCGGCCATCATCGCCAAGCAAGGCGAGATCGCCTCGCTCAACACGCAGATCGCGACCGAGAAGGCCGCGGCGAGCGCGGACGGCGTGACCCCCGACGACAAGAAGACGCACTCCGACGCGGCCACAGCGCTCCAGAAGCAGGAGGATGACGCGGAGAAGGCGGTCGACCCGCTCAAGAAGACGTTCCTCGGCAGCGTGAAGGATGCGTGCGCGAAGCTTCCGCCGGACGATCAGAAGCGCTACGCCCCTGCCGTCGCGAGCCTCCTCGACGCGGTCAACGACGCGACCATCGCGAACGCCGCAGCGCTCATCGGCTACCCGAAGACGATCAAGACGATCGGCGACGCGATGAAGTCGGTCGTGCCGACCGTCGCTGGCGACGTCATCGAAGAGCAGACGGGCGCCCGCCCCAACCTGGCGGCGCTCAAGGTCAACATCGACATCAAGGGGAGCGGCGTCACGGTGTCGCTCGACGGCCTCGGCGACATCGGCGCGCTGAAGCCCGCCGACGTGATCACCGAGACGACGAAGCGCTCGGTGCACTGGTTCACGCACACGCTCACCCTCCTCGGCACGATCTCGAACACGAACGACACGCTCGGCTTCGAGCGCGAAGTCCTCGGGCAGATGCAGTCCGCGTTCGCGCCGTCCGGCCCCGCGATCATCGTCGTGAAGATCCCGGCGTTCGACTCGCCCGAGGTCACCGCGGCCGCCCCCGGCGCCTCGATTTCCCTCGCGGCGCGCGTGCACGCGAAGGCAGCGGCGTCAGCCCCCCCGCCGGCAGCACCGGCCGTCGCCGCCAGCGTCACGGTCGACGCGAAGGTGGATCCGAAGGCCGCAAAGAAGGGCGCACCGCCGGCGAAGGGCGCACCGGCAAAGAAGGACAAGAAGTAGTCGTTTCAGCTTCACGCGTGCCGTTGACCGCCCATTGCGACGGTCAACGCAGGGAAATTGCCTGCTCGGGGCATGCGGCGACACAGAGCCCGCATCCCTGGCAGGCATTTCTGTTTGGGGTGTACGCCGTCTGCTTTCCGTGCGCCCAGCTCTTGAGCTTGCCGAGGATGCCGAGCTGCGCAAAGTCGGCGTCGGTCATGGTCCTGACCTCGAAGACATCCTCCGGGCAGACCCTGACGCAGTCGTTCTTTCCTTCGCACCGGTTCCTGTCGACGACGGGGAGGAGGCGCTTGTCGGGGGTGATGGCGTCCTGCATGAATCGCGACCTTAGCCGCACGTGCGGCACGAGTGCGTGAAGGCATTGTGAAGAAGTAGGAGCCGCGTGGCTGCGCGCGGATGTGTCAGCCCGCCGTCGTGGCGCCCCGCCCCTCGACCTGGGTCTCCATCTCCGACTCGGCGCTCGCAGGGCGCGTTGCGCTACGAATCAGCTCGGGCGCTGGCTCCGGGAGGGCGAGCGCCTGCGTGACGAGCGCGCAGAGGTCGTCGGCCGCCGAGACCTGGACATCCGCGAGCGCCCCGATCTCGGCCGACATCGCTGCGGCGGAAGGGAACCGGAGGTCTGCGTCTCGCGACAGCGCGCGCAAGATCACGCGATCCCAGGCAGGATCTAGCGCCGTTTGAACCAGCGACGGCGCTTCGATCTCCGAAGAGAGGACCGCGACGAGCGTCGGCCCCTCCGCGCCACGATGGAAGAGCGGCCGTCCACACGCCAGCTCCCACAGCACCACGCCGACCGCGAAGAGATCACACCGTTCGTCGATCGGCTGAGCGAGCGCTTGCTCCGGCGCCATGTACGCGGCGTGCCCCGCGACCGTCCGCGTGTGCGTCGAGTCGGCGTCTCGCAGCGCCCGCGCAACTCCGAAGTCCGAGATCTTCACCTCACCGTTCTTCGACAGGAGCACGTTCGCCGGGCAGAGATCGCGATGCACGACCTTGAGCCCCGAACCGTCCGCCGCGCGTGCCGCCCCGTGCGAGTACGCCAGCCCGGCGAGGATCTCCCGACCGATATAAGCGATGACGCTCGCAGGGAGGGGGATGCCAGCCGTAGACAGCCGCTTCATCAGCGAGCGCAGCGTGAGGCCGTCGACGAGCTCCATCGCCAGGAAATACGTGCCGTCCACGCTCCCGAAGTCGAGCACCTGCACGATGTTCGGGTGAACGAGGCGCGCGGAGAGCTCGGCCTCGTTCCGGAAGAACGTGACGAAGCTCTCCTCCACCGCAAGGTGCGGATGGATCCTCTTGATGGCGACCGGTCGCTCGAAGCCACCCTCGGGGCAGTAGATCGCTTCATAGACCGTTCCCATCCCGCCCGACGCGACGTGCCTCACCATTCGGTACTT
>Ga0302320_10007175_pt1 | contig 24574 bp, 17 predicted proteins | sample Bog_T0_3_FD_202130 | JGI IMG/M metagenome (GOLD analysis project Ga0302320, IMG submission 202130) | Peat permafrost microbial communities from Stordalen Mire near Abisko, Sweden - Bog_T0_3 | ecosystem: Environmental > Terrestrial > Soil > Wetlands > Peat | place: Sweden: Abisko, Stordalen Mire...
TTTCGTAGTGCTCGGAACCTCGCATTATGGGGAGCCCGACAGGTTTGGATTGACACGAAAACCCTTCGAGACACCCTTCGGTAAAACGAGAACCGACGATGCACTGGTATCTGAGCTAGCGCGCCAGCCTGCGTCGTTGATGGAGGATTACTGCCATTCAATCGAGCATTCGATCGAATTCCAAGTCGTCTTTCTTCAGTCCATCTATGGTCCGGATGTTCGCATCCTTCCCATTCTGTGCGGATCGTTCGCCAGGAGTATTTATCAAGGCGGAATGCCGGAAGACAACGACAGCGTCAACCGCTTTCTGGGGTCGCTCGGGGACATCGCTGCGAGAGAAACGGACCGGCTGTTTTGGGTGCTCGGCGTGGATATGGCACACATGGGTGTGCGCTACGGCGACAGTTTTTCGGCATTTGCCGATCGGGATGAAATGGCAGCGGTAAAGGAGCGGGATCAGCTTAGGATTGAGCGCGTCAAGGCATCGGATGCGCGTGGCTTCTGGGAATTGGTTAAAGAGAATCAAGACGATTTGAAGTGGTGCGGGTCTTCGCCGATCTACTCGTTCTTGAAGGTCATGCCGAAGGCACGTGGGACTCTGCATCGCTATGAACAATGGAACATCGATGATCGGAGCGTCGTCAGCTTCGCCGGAATTTCCTTTTGCGGTTGATTCAAGACTCGACCATGACTTTGAAGGCCCTCTTATGATTCCGGCGACTGTTCACTGAATCGGTAGCCGACATAAGCGTCGGTCAATAAATATTGCGGATTCCTGGGGTCGTCTTCGATCTTCTTCCGCAATTGACGGACAAATGTTCTGAGGTACTCAAGTTCGTTTCCATACTCCGGACCCCACACGGATTTAAGTAGCCGTGCATGTGGGATCGGTTCGCCGGCGTGCATCATCAGATAATGCAACACCTCAAATTCCTTTGGAGTGAGGTGAATCGAGCGGCCACTCTTCAGCACACGGTATTTGACCGGATCAAGTTCCAGCTCGCCATGGCGAATAGGCGCATCGCGGTTATTATCCTGTGCGCTTCTTCTGCGGACCGCCGAGCGCAAACGCGCTGTCAGCTCGCGCAGCTGAAATGGCTTGGTGATGTAGTCATCCGCTCCGGCATCAAGGGCCAAAACCTTGTCGTCCTCGCTATCCATCACGGTCAGCATCAGGATCGGCAAGCGCGCAATCGCATGCCGGATGCTGCGGCATGTCTCCACGCCGCCCATGCCCGGCATGTCCACATCCAGCAGTACTGCATCGAACCACGTTACGCGGACCAGCGACAGGGCTTCCTCGCCTCGGGCTGCTTCGACAATTGTGAAACCCATTCCAGACAACGTCACACGAAGTGCTCGCCTCGTAGAACTGTCGTCGTCCACCACCAGGATGGTGCCCTGTCCTGCAGTTACCGGTTCCGTCATCACAATTTCCTCCTTGCGGCGAGGGGAAGTGAAAGAAAGAAAGTCGTTCCCTCCCGGTCATCGCTTATAACCCAAACGTGCCCATGATGCGCCTGCGCCGCTTTCTTCACGACGGACAGACCTATTCCTGTACCCGGAACAGAATCCTTTGAGTCTCCGGAACGGAAGAAGCGATCGAATACCCGCTCCCTGTCTTCGATTCGAATGGTCGGCCCAAAATTATGAACAGAAAAAATGATTTCGTTACGACTGATGCGTACTGCAATTTCAATGATCGTGTCCGGCGTCGAATACTTGCGCGCGTTGTCGATGTACTGCGCAAGGATCATGACCAGCAGTGCGCGGTCCACTCGAACAACCAAGGCGCGATCTTCAATCGCGAATCGAACTCTGTCATTCCCATTCTGCTCAGCCTGGCCAGCCACTAACTCCATGAGCAGATCTTGAACATTTACGTCGTCGGCGTTCAGGCCAATTTGGCCGGCCTCGAGCTTTGCAGTCAGCAGCAATCGAGTGCACAGATCGTTCAGGCGAATAGCCTCGTCGTTAATAAGGGAGACCAGGTCGTGCTGCGACTCGTCGAGCGCGCCAAGCTCAAGCAAACCAGAACTGGCAGTCTGAACCGCTGTCAAAGGAGTCTTGAACTCGTGCGCCAGCGCATCCATAACCGCGGCTCGCAGGTGTTCGGCCTTGCTCGCGTTCTCGGCCCTCTCCTCCTTCTCAAACGATTGGTAGCGATCGATTGCCATCGCGGCAAGGGACGCCAGTGCATCCACAATCAGCGGGCTCAACTCACCGCGCACGACCAATGCGCCGACTGGCCCAGCCCCCGCTGACAATATTCGCCGCCAAGTACCGTTGAGCGGTTCATCCTCGGCTGTTCCTTTCAGATAGCATTCTCTTGCCAGGTCGTCCTCGCCCTCGTCCCATTCTCCGGCTTTGTCTTGACGCCCCAGATTCAGATCGAACAAAGCGACTGCCTGGACATTAAAAATGCGCTGAATCAAAACCACGATCTGCGGTCCCGGAGCCTGACTGAGATCCAGCAGAAGCGAGTGCCGGCTCAACTCATAAAGCTGCTGCATCCCTGCTCGATTGAAAGCCGCCTCCGTGGAACTCTGCAGTTCCTTGCGGGATAGCCGGCTGATCACAATTGCGGAAATCTGGAATACTCCAAGAGCCGCCCACTCCTTCGGGTCTGTGATGTAGAAATGAAAAATGGGTCGGGTGAAAAAGTAGTCGAGACACGCAGCCGCAAGCACCGATGTTAAAGATGCTTGCCAGAAGCCAAAGTACAATGCCACAGGTATCACAATCAGCAAATAGAGAAGGCTGATCGTCGCCAGGTTAACCTGCAAAACGAATCCAGCGCAGGTTAGTATGGCGATGCCTGCACAGGCGGCCAGGCACTGTCCGGCAATTTGAATGGTGCGCAGCCGATACAGCCGTCCAAGTGCGTTCTGAATTACCATTTGCCGGCATCTCGCTGTGCTACTGCTCCAGCTATCTTAAGTTGAGTCTAGCTAGCCCGAGATGAAGAAAGCATAAGGGATACATAGAGAGCGCATATGGAAAGAAGTGCATTCAGTCCAGGTTCCGGATAGCTCAATGGCCAGAGGTCGCTATTGCGCGGGCGCTGCAGCCCCAGAGCTCGCCAGCAGACAAGCGGCTCCTACGTTCCGCATCATCCCAATTGTTCCCCGCAGCCCGAGTATCGTGGACAATGCATGAGGGAGGCATGAGGAAATCGGTAGGAAGAGAATGAAGTTAACGTTATTAATTCGGAATCCTATCCTCGGTATTTGTTGGGCTGCGGAAAAACCTCAAACTGCCTTACTTCCGTTGTTCCTTATCTCATCCTTATTCTTTGGTGGCTACCATCGGGTTGAGAGATAGTCCTGTATGCATCGAGTTACATTTGACCGGTGATTGGAGAGGTAAATGAAGCGGGCAAAATATGCATTCTTACTTGTGATGCTCGGATCCGTTGGCGTTTGGGCTGAAAGCAATGAATCGGTGCGCCCTCAGGTTCACCAGGCGCCGGATCAGGATGGCGTGTACTATGCAGGTCCCGAGGTATCGGCGCCCAGTCTCGTCAGCACTGTACTGGCGCTCTATCCCGATCACACGAGCGCGAGAGACCTTCAGGGTATGACCGTTATGGCCATGGTCATCGGCGCGGACGGCAAGCCATCCAACATCCAGGTTCTCCATCACCATGGAGACTTCTTCGACCGGGCCGCAAGTGCGGCGGTGATGCACTCAACCTTTGAGCCTGGCCGACTCGCCGGGAAACCGGTCCCCGTTTGGATCGATGTACGCGTGGTGTTTCACTCGGATCGCAGCAAGGCCATTCCCCAGGTCGTGATAACAGAGAGAGACCTGCCGCCTCCGGATGAATCGCAATTGGAAGACAAACACCACAACCCACTTTCATACACGCCGCCATTCCCGATTCACACTGTCGACGCGGACTTCGCCGACCCCTTCGCGCAACATCCGTTCGTGCAGGTAGCTGTTGTTACGGTGTTGGTGGGCGAGGATGGCTTGCCGAAAGATGTTCATGTTCGGCGCGGACTTGGGTTTGGCTTGGATGAGAAGGCTGCGGCGGCGGTGAAGCACTATAGATTTCTTCCGGCAACACAAAAGGGCAAAGTGATTGCCGCAAGCAGAGATGTCATGGTCAGTTTCGTCAAGTTCTGAAGCACCGAACGGAGCGATTGATTTTCGATCGATTCTTAATCCTCATCGCCGCTGTCAGGCATGTTTTCCGGCTTCTGTTCGAGATTAATCACCGGCAAGTGCGCCGCTTCAAGCTCACGATTCAAAGCGGGAATGGAAGTTCGTCTGGTCTTCTCCCACCGCTTCAGGGCCTCCATTACTTCTTCGTTCGCGTGATTGGCTGCCTTCAACTGCGCCACCGTTGGCGCGGCATCTGCCATCCCTACTTGTTCGTACAGGCCAGCTGACTCGCCGGCTACATCATCGAGGCCCGGCTCCGTCTCCCCGCTGGTTGACCTCGCTCGCCCGCTCAGTACACCAGCAAGCTCCTTATCGAGATTCTCGATCGCCATCTTGATTGCGGGAGGGGCGGACTTCGATAACGTCCCCAACTGCTCACGTGCCGAATGAACCTCAAGCGATGCGGACGCGCTTTTTGTGACCATTGCAGCGAGCTTTATCTGCGACGCAAAAAGGACTTGCAAATCAATCGGCGTGGCGTGCACCCTCGGGTCGATCTTTACAGTCAACGACGCCGTCAGGGTCTTGCTTCCCGCAGTTAAACGAACCGAGTATATTCCCGGCAATGCAAGCGGTCCCTCTGGTGTGCGCGGTGTGTCATGCGGAACTGCAGAGATGGGGTAAGAATAATTGGTGGCTGTTGGCGTTGTGTAATGCAGGTCCCAAACCCAGCGATGCATCCCCGGCGTGCCCGGCAGAGTCTTTGGCATGCGCAGCCAGTAAAGAGGGATGAGCTGTTTGGAGAGCGCCTCTATCGTCACCTCCGGCGCATCATTACTTGCATACTTCCGAACTAACTTGCCGGCGCTATCAAGTATCTCCAATGTCACGGGTCCAGCAATTCCTTGCGGCAACACATAGTCGATCACCGCGCCGTCTGGAGGATTTTCTCCCGCGGGTTCGTCGATCGGCAGTGGTGTATCGGAATATGTGCTGCGACGAACGCGATAAGCAGCACCCGGCTTGAAAAGAAATGCACCCGCATCTGCCTTTATTCCGGCAATCTGGCGCAGCGGAGAAATGTCGTCGAGTATCCAGAACGAACGCCCGTGCGTGGCGACAATCAAGTCGTTGTCTTTGATCAGCAGATCGCGCATCGACGTATGCGGGAGGTTAAATTGCAACGGCTGCCAATGGTCGCCATCGTCAAATGAGGCCCACACCGCTGTCTCGGTTCCTGCGAAAAGCAGTCCCTTGCGCACCGAATCTTCCCGCACCGTGTCGATCGGCGAATCGTCCGGAAGGCCTGTCGTTATGCTTTCCCACGTGGCGCCGCCATCGCGCGTACGGAGAAGGTAAGGATGCAAATCATCAATACGCATGCGGCTTACGGACACATAGGCTGTGGTGTCGCTGAAGTGCGAAGCACTAATCTGCGTGATCTTGCTCCAGGCTGTCAAACTGAGGGGCGTAATGTTTTTCCAATTTTTGCCGTGATCGCGCGTGACCCACACAAGGCCATCATCGGTGCCGGCCCACAGCGTATCGATTGACTTGAACGATGCTGCCACAGAATAGATGACCCCACGGCGCCTTGCCGTGTCCTTCTCTGAATGGACTTGAAGCGACGCTGGCTGGGTGGAGTGTTCCCGGCTCAAATCTGGGCTTATTGTCTGCCACGTCTTGCCGTAGTCCTTCGTTTCGAACAGCTCATTCGCGGCGTAGTAAAGGTCATGTGCGTCAAGGGGCGAAAAAAGGATTGGCTCGGTCCGATCAGAGCGATAAGCGGGGCTGCGCACCGGGATCGGTGTCACATTCTGCACCTGTCCAGTGGTCATATCGAATTTCGATACTTCTGACCTTCCGGCGCCAAACACAATTTCCGGATGCAGCGGATCAGGGGCGACATAGCCATACTCGATCACTGCCACAGGATGCCATTCGCGGTACGTGATTTCGCCGTCGTTGCCGCGGCTCGATATGCACACCGAACCGCTTTCCTGCTGTCCCGCGCAAACTTGATAAGGAAACGCGCTTGTGGCTGCGACGTGATAAAGCTGAGCTGTCGGCTGGTTGTACCACGAACTCCACGTCGCGCCGCGATTCACGCTCACCACTGCGCCTTGATCGCTCACCAGCAAGATAATGTTCGGATTCTCCGGATTGATCCATAAGTTTTGATAGTCATCGCCGCCCGGCGCCCCGCGCAGGCTCATCCAGGTCTTGCCGCCATCGACTGAGCGCTCGGTGACAATACTCGCGCTGTATATGACATCTGGATTCTTTGGGTCAACCTTTGCGATGGGCAGGTCGCCGCCTCCAATCTTCAGCGCAGGCCGCGGATCGTCGGTCGCCTTCGACCAGGTCTCGCCGGCATCATCGGAGCGATAGAAACCCAGGCCGGCTCCAGAGCCATATCCGCCTTCACGTTTTGTGGCCAGTGTCGCATAGAGCCGATTCGGGTCGCTTGCGGAGATCACCACCTGGATATGAACGAGTTCATCGGGAAGCCCTTTCGTCAGCAGCTTCCACGTAATGCCGCCGTCCGTCGACTTGAATAGTCCGCCCTCTGTCCCGTCATAGGAATTGCCGTCTTCCCATGGCCCCAAAGTCTCCTCCCACATGGAGGCATAGACCACGTCCGGATTGGTCGGATCGATCTGCACATCCGAGCCGCCCGTATTCGCATCCTTGTAAAGCACCTTGGTCCACGTTGAACCGCCATCGGTCGATCGGTAGATTCCGCGCTCCTCATTCGGTCCGTAGGGATGTCCGAGGACTGCAGCGAAAAGCTTGTTGGGGTCGCGTGGATCGACGGCTAATGCAGGAATCTGCTGGCTGTCGCGAAGACCAAGATGTTCCCAGGTTTTTCCTGCGTCGGAGGACTTGTAAATTCCATTGCCCACGGAAAGATCGGGCCGATGCAGCCCCTCACCGCTGGCCGCATAAACAATATTTGGGTCCGAAGGCGCAACAGCAATAGCTCCGATCGACTGGGAAGGTTGCTCATCGAAGATCGGATTCCATGTCCGCCCATAGTCATCGCTCTTCCAAACCCCGCCGTCCCCTTGGCCCACATAAAACACATTAGGCTGGCTCGGAACACCCGTAGCCGCGCGCGTGCGTCCCCCGCGAAATGGGCCAATCATGCGCCAGTGCATGTCCGGCATCGGCGTTGGAACGTATGCCTGCCCGAACAGAGATGCGGGCGAGAAAAACATAAATGCAAGCAGAGCAAAACCAATGGAACGCAGCATCGAACAACGCGGATTCGCAGGACAAGGAATCATTGTTTTGGGGAACTCCTGACAGAAGCAGAGATGTATGCCATCTTAGAGCGTTGCAGGCATAATTCACAATCCTTATGCTTCTGCGGTTCAATTTAGCTCCACAGGTCATGCGAGCCAGCCGTGTGAATGGTTCGCTGTATATGGTCCATCCTCCAGGAAATTAAACCGCAACGAATGGCAACGCTTGGAAACATGACCAGGGAAACGCAGGTTTTTGTGGCAATATGAGTAATAAGGAGTCGCTGCGAATGAGAATCGGCACGCTGCTGGCGGTAATCTGGCTGACAACAGTTGTGTCGAGTGCGCAGACCCTGGGTGGGTCGCTGCGCGCGGTTGTCGAGGACGCCAAAGGGGCTCGAGTCGCTTCCGCCGCCATTGCCGTGCACCTGAACGCTTCGTCGCTGGAACGCACAGCACGATGCGACGATCGCGGGAATTGTCGAATGGACGACCTCAAGCCGGGGACTTATCGGGTGTCGGTGAGCTCCCTTGGTTTTGCCGAAGCTGTGGCGGATGTGACCGTCGCTGTGGGCTCGGTTCGCGACATCACTGTCACGCTGCAGCCGCCCGCGGTTTCCCAGACCGTTGATGTGCGTGCGCAGAGTTCTTCAATCACAACGCAAGCAATGGAAATTGCCAGTCAAGTGCACCAGAGCATAGTCAGCGGCCAGGACCTTGAAGCATTACCGCTCCCGGCCCGCAGCTTTGCCAATATCGCCTATCTCGCCCCTGGCACCGAGCCTGTTGAGCCGTCAGATCCGACCAAAGCGCGCATAACTGCTGTCTCCACAGGCGGTAGCTCAGGGCTCAACAACGAGTTATCTGTCGATGGCGGCGATAACTCCGACGATTACATTGGCGGTTTCTTGCAAAACTTCTCACCTGACTCCATCCAGGAGTTTGCAGTTCGCACGTCTCAGGAGGATGCCGATACAGGCGGAACGACAGCGGGTTCGGTCATGCTGACGACGAAAAGCGGCACCAATGACTGGCACGGAGATGCTGCGTTCTACGGGCGAGCTGCCGCATTGAACGCTCGATTCCCCATCGAGAATCCGGCTCCCAATCCCAAGCAGCCCTTTTCGAGGCAAAACTATGTCGGAACTACGGGAGGACCCATCGTCAGGAACAAGCTTTGGTTCTTCACGGCATTTGAGGGTGTACACGAAGACGCAAGTATCGCCTACAGCCCGTCGAGTGCAATTCAGTTCGACGCGTTGGCAACTCTGGCTTCAGATGGATTGATCCCTGGAGTCAGTTCGATAACTGTCCCGGAAAATGTGCCAATACCCTTTCGCGATTATTTCGGTTCGGAACGCCTCGACTGGGCCCAATCAACTAAGTCGCAGTGGTATTTGCGCGGCTCATCCGATTCGTATACAACGCACAACGATCTGGTGCAACAGGGCACGTTGCCTTCGACCGGCCTGTTGACGCATAACAACTATTTCAGCCTCGTTTTGGCCAATCAATACAGTTTTACGCCGAAGCTTCTTGGTCGGATTCTGTTCAATGCCAGTGGCCTGCATCTTACCCAGACACGTAACTCCGATTTAGGGTTTGCGTTGGCCTTCCCATTCAGTTCGACATCTTTGACGGTCTCGGGATTTGAGACTTTCGGGGATAACCAGTTTGCCACGCCAATAACCTTCTTTCCATCGGAGCGCAACCAGGAAAAGTATCAGCTCCGATACGACTTGACACAGGAATTTGCACGCCACGCAATTAATGTTGGAGTGAATTTCATCCACGAGCCGGTACTTGGGGGCGCATTCCCAGGAAACACCGAGACCCTCTATCAGTTTCCGCAGAATCCGACTTATTATGTGAATAACACGGCCCAGTTCATTTCCGATATGAGCGCCGGAGCGAGCTCGTCGAGCTTGGGCGGAGGATTTTCGCAAAACATTCAGCGTCTGGCGTTCTACGCGCAGGATTCCTGGCGCATCACGCACGGCCTGACGTTTAACTATGGATTGCGATACTCAACAACCAATGGGCTATTTATCGGGTCGGGACAAAGTCAGACAGAGAATCCTGGCTATATTACACTCGCTGCGCTTGGCATTCCGCTCGTTAATGGAGCGCCACAGGATGATCGTAAGCAGATAGCGCCACGGATTGGGCTTGCGTTTTCCCCTGGGAGCGGCGGCACGACGGTGATTCGTGCCGGATTTGGCCTCTATTACAACGATCTGGCCCAGAACGGCTGGGCAACAGCATTCCAGGCTGTAAATGCGCCGGCAGGAACGTGCGTCGATCCCGTTGTGAACCCCGCTGGACCGGAGAATTCAGGATGCATTCCGGGTAACTCCGCAGGCGGAACGGCAAATCTTATCGATTCGGGATACAGAACTCCATACGCGATTCATATTTCCGGCGGCGCGCAACATAGCTTCCGTGGGAATTGGTCGCTAAGTGCCGACTATGTCCATGAAGAAGGCAATCATGCCTATCGAGCGTACAGTTACATTGGTGGGACGAACCTGTTTACGCCGCTACTTGCGCAGAACGACCCAACGCAGGCTGTGGTTGTTCCGAACGTCAATGTCTTTCACTCGGACAATCGTTCGAGTTATAACGGGTTGCTTGTTCACCTTCAAGGCAATGTAAAGCGCAGGCTCAATTTGGTTGCGAACTACACCTTGTCGAAGGCGCAGACCTGGGGCTGCGTACTTGGTGAACTGTTCGACTACGTGAATGGCGTTTGCAATCCGCTGGATGCATTTGGGCCAGGAGATTACGGACCTTCGGGTGAGGACGTCCGTCAACGCGCGGTCGTTGCGGGAACCTGGCATGCGCCGGGAGGCATTGAAGTGAGCGGACTGTCGCAGGCTGAAACTGCACGGCCTTTTACAATCACAACCGCGGACAATCGCGAACGCATTGAGATCGACGGAATTCCAACTGTTTTGGATCAGTTCCGCGGTACGCCCTATATTCAAACGGATCTGCGTGTCAGTCGCCCGTTAAAATTTGGAGAGAGATGGACGGTCACGCCGTTCATTGAATTCTTCAATATATTCAATCGCAATAACTCCGGCGCAAATTATGTGACGAACATCGCTACGCTTCCGGTGCCCGCGGCCGAGGCGGCAGCCGGGAATGTGACAGATATTTGCGCGAATTCGGACTGCTCGTCCACTATGCCGATTACCAGTCCGAATCAACTGCGGCTAGCTGGTGGCGCGCTCGGCGACTTCTTTGGGCCGGGAACGACGGTCGGCATTCCATTCGCCGGTCAGGTGGGTTTCCGTCTCAACTTCTAACGCCCGCCTTCGCGGTGTAAGATCAATTTGAATAAATGAGGTAGTCGAGATGGTTACTCGGAGAGACCTGCTCGTTGCCGCAATTGCGATTCTAGGCACTGCTGGAGCATTTGCAATTGCCGACCAGGGACCAGTGATGGGCTCTGCGGCATTCGATTGGAATTCCATTCCTGCGAAATCAACAGACGTGGGCTCGGTACGGTCGTTCTTTAAGGCGCGCACCCCGACCGTTGAAGAACTCGAAGTCCATGTAACGACGCTTGACCCAGGCAAATCTCCCCACGCACCGCACCGTCATCCAAATGAAGAAATGGTCATCCTTCGGCAGGGAACTGTCGAGGTGCTGATCGATGGCGACTGGAAACGCGTAGGCCCTGGATCCGTGGTTTTCTTTGCATCGAATCACCTGCATGGGTTGAGAAATGTTGGCACCGATCAGGCGATCTACCACGTAATTAATTGGAAGACCGCAGCCACGCCTGCTGCAGTGACACCTTGAGTGGGTTGGGGAAGTTGATTTAGTACAGTGCACGACCGAGAGCGATGAAACCGGGTTCCGGGCAGGAGTGGAGTCGATGCAATTTGACAATGCAGACCGGCGATCCTTTTTAAAGACCATGGGAGCTGCTGGGATGCTTTCCGCAATACCTCAGAGTTCCCTCGGATTTCATGATGGCAGTGCGCAGGTCTTACATGAGATTGCCGCGGCTGGTAGTGTGTTGGATGAGAAGCCAAAGTACTCCATCAAGTTCGGTGTGATTGGTCTGGATCATAACCACATTATGGGCATAACTGCGGCTGTGATCCGGGGCGGTGGCGAACTCGTTTCTTTTTATTCAAATCTTCCCAAAGCGACAACAGACTTTCAGAAGATCTATCCGAATGCAAAGCTGGCCAGGAGTGAGGAAGAGATACTAAGTGATCCGTCCATTCAACTGGTCGCAAGCGCGGGTATTCCCAATTTACGCGCACCCCTTGGAATCCGTGTGATGCAGCACGGTAAGGATTATCTGAGCGATAAACCGGCCATCACGACGTTGCAGCAACTGGCGGATGTGCGCAAGGTATCCGCGGATACAGGCCGGATATTCGCGATCATGTACTCGGAGCGGCTTGAGGTGCGCGCAGCCGTACAGGCGGGCTACCTGATCAAGGACGGAGCGATCGGGAAGGTCGTGCAAACCATAAACATTGCGCCCCACCAGGTAAACGCGCCGAGCCGGCCCGACTGGTTCTGGGATCCGAAGCAATATGGCGGAATATTATGCGATATCGGATCGCACCAGGCTGATCAATTCGTTTATTACACAGGTTCGACCAAGGCTGATGTTACTGCATCGCAGATTGCAAAAGTTAATCATGCGAGTCATCCAGAGTTTCAGGATTTCGGCGATATGATGCTCCATGGAAATGGCGGGGCTGGGTATGTGCGTGTGGATTGGTTCACCCCCAATGGTTTGGGAACGTGGGGCGATGGGCGGCTCTTCATTCTTGGAACCGAAGGATACATTGAGTTGCGCAAGTATCTGGACATAGCTGGCAGACCCGGCGGCAATCATCTATTTATTGTCGACCAGAAACAGACACGCTACATCGATTGCAATAACGTGGTGCTGCCGTTCGGCCCGCAGTTTGTCGCGGACATTGTGAACCGCACGCACGTTGCGCAGGATCAGGAACAAGCGCTGCTGGCGGCTGAATTGGTGCTAAAGGCGCAGAGGGATGCCAGGGTGCTCACCTTCAACGCATAACTGGCAGTGAAGGGCGATATAGCTCCGGCCTGTCATTGAGGAGATGTTATGAGCAAACCAAGCAAGGGTTCCAATTCGTCGCGCAGGGCTTTCTTGAGAATGTCGGTAGGAACGGCTGCCATGGTTGGCTTTCCCGCTATTGTCCCAGCAAGTGTGTTCGGTGAAAACGCTCCGAGCAATCGTATCAATGTCGGAGCGATCGGGGTGGGGCGTATCTCACGGGTACACGATCTTCCCGGGATATGGCAATTCGACCAAGCGCGGGTTATGGCTGTCTGCGACCTCGACAGCCATCGCGTGGAAGCAGGCAAGACGCTGATCAACGAATACTATGCAAAGAAAACAGGGAAGGACTACGACGGTGTAACTGGCTACCATAACTATCACGAGCTCCTGGCCAACAAAGATATAGATGCGGTAGTAATCAGTACACCCGATCATCAGCACGCGATTCTTGCCGTGGATTCGGTCCGCGCCGGCAAAGATGTATATTTGCAGAAACCAGCCTCGCTCACGATTGCCGAGGGCCGTGCAATGAGCAACGCGGTAACGGCCTCCGGCCAGATTTTGCAGGTTGGTTCGCAGCAGAGATCCTGGAAGCAGTTTTATCGCGCGTGCGAGTTAGTGCGCAATGGGCGCATCGGCCAGGTTAAACACGTGGAAATTGGACTTCCTGGTGACCCAAGCGGACCGGATGCGCCACCAATGCCAATACCGCCGAATCTGAATTACGATGCATGGCTCGGTTCTACGCCCGAGGCCTATTACACCGAGATGCGTGTCCATCCTCAACGGGGCTTTGACCGCCCCGGCTGGTTGCGCTGTGAACAATTTGGTGCCGGCATGATTACAGGGTGGGGAGCGCATCATGTGGATACCGCGCATCTGGGCATGAACACGGAATATACCGGCCCGGTTGAGATATGGGGAACGGCGGAGTTTCCGACGCACGGATTATGGAATGTCCACGGTAAGTTCCTAACTCACGCCGTCTATTCGAACGGCGTAACAATGGATTTAAGCGGGGACTTCCCCAACGGAATTAAGTTCTTTGGGACTGAAGGCTGGATTTTTGTGACACGCGATAAAGAAGTCACGCCGGCGGATCCCGGAGGGAAGCCGGTTACACTTGACCCATTGATGGCGAGCGACCCAAAGATACTGGATAGCGTGATCGGCCCGGATGAGATTCATCTATACCAGAGCGATGATCAGCATGGTAACTGGCTGGAATGCATCCGCAGCAGAAAGGCTCCAATTGCCCCAGCCGAGGTTGGGCACCGGGCTTGTTCAACATGCCTGCTACATCATATCGCGATGAAGACAGGTCGCAGATTGTATTGGGATCCAATCAAAGAGCGCTTCAAGAATGACGATGATGCGAACGCCATGTTGTCCCGTCCGCAGAGGTATCCGTACAGAATGGCTGTCTGAAATGACATTCTTCGGGCTATGCCCAGTTTCATTGAGCTGGCGTCGGGTTATGCGAATTCCAGCATTAGCTGATGGGCAGCGAATCCTTCTGCAACGATAACTGCATAGCGCGAGGACTCAATTGTTCGCGTCTCCACCTTTATTTCATTTCCATCGAGTATCGCACGACGGATCATTTTGCCTGGTTTCAGCAATAACTCGACGTCAAATTGTTCCGCACTTCCAGTGAAGTCCATAGCTATTCGCCCGCTTGCGCGATCGCACTCGTAGTTGTAGCGCACATAGCCTTGCGATGCTGGATAACCTACTGAGACTTTCGCTGTGTTGGTTCCAGCGGCAGGCCAGCGCGGAGCGATGCGAGCCCTGCTGAATGCAGTTCCGCGGTCCTGCACTCCTGCCAGTCCTTCGACGATGGCCGCAGTCAACGCAGCCGCCCCCCAGTTGTTGGGCATGCCATAGGAAACATCGTTCCATGGTGGCAGATAGATTGGGGCATCGCAGAGTGTGAGGCCCGCGACCATCCATTTGGCGCCAGTGTCGAGGCAGTCGAAATCAACTGCCGCAATTACCTTCTCTGGATGGGGATGTTCGAATCCCACGACATAGATACCAAGGTTTCCGAACTTCTGATTTCCACCACGCCATGCCACCTGCATGCGCTCTGATCTGCCCGGGCCGGATCGCTCGTTGAACTGGCTGTCCACAGGCGCCCACCAATGGTTGATGTTAATGCCTGCCCGTATGTACTCCCAATGCGTTGCGCCATCTGCATAATGAAGAGTTAGCTTGCCGACTAGATCGTCGCCGCCCTTGGTGTGCAAGAGATACAAACTGCGAGCCGTTCGATTGATTGAAATCGATGCGTGACGTTTAAACCGTTCGACACTTGAGATGGCCAGGCACGCGCGGCACCCATTGCTTGCGGGGTCAATAACATCGAAAGGAATCTCACGAAAGACCTGGTGCCCTCTGGGCATGCTGGCTAGGTCGTTGCTTGGCTCGTTCATCCAACCCAACACCTCTGAAGTGCCCGGCCCAAAATCGGCATTAGCCACAGAGCGGAGATCTACCTGCACGAATTGCCTTGTCGGCGCAACTGGTTTCTTTCCGCGCAGAATTGCAGGAACAAATCCGTGGTGCGCTGCAGCTATCTTTGCATAACGATCGAGGATATCCGCGCCATACTCCTCAAATCCATGATCGAATGCACCCCGCGCCAATTCTCCAGCAGTGCAAGACATAACTCCGCTGTTCATGTACTCCCATTTTTCGTTTTCTTCCGAAAAGCCCCTTTCAAACGGCGGGAAGATAGCATAGAACTCTCCCGGCGATGTGGCAGGCATTTCTTTTCGAATACGTTGATAGGTGCGAAGAATCGCCGCACATTGCTCATGGCTGATTCCGCGATTCAGGCTGTAAGCGTTGGAGAGCGAAACCTGGCGGTCCATATCGACGCCCAGATCGAATGTCAGGTTGCGGTCTTCGGGAATCCAGTGGACGAAGAAATCGCCATTCCATGCCAGCGCATTCAGGCGTTGCTCCAACCTATCTGCTAATGCAGTATAGGTTGGCGATTCCTCGCTACGCCCGGCAGCCTTCAGCATTTCGGCGAGGCGTCGAAGCCCGGCGATCATGTTTGCATTATCGCCAAAGAAAACTCCGAAGTGCGTTTTGTTCAGATCGATGACCATGAAGTCACCGCCGACGAGCTTTGCTTCGCTCTCGCAGAGGAAGTCCCATGTGTCGATAGTGAGCCCGCGCTTGAGCAGCTTGTATTTCTCCGACCAGCGATAGGGATCGGTGGTGGAGTATTTCACGGCGCGAATGGCTGCATCCAACTTGGTTGCCATCCAGGCAGTGTCGCCGCTTGCCTTCCATGAAAAGTAAATCGCTTCAAGGAACATGTGTTCGACGTGGTTTTCGACTGGAGATCGTCGCAGTAAAAGCCAGCCGTCTTCCGCGGGCCGCGTGAAGTCGCCATAATTGAAGCGGCGCTCCCAATCAGTTTCAACCGTCGTACGCGGTTCGAAATTCTCAAAGACCATGCCGTCTTCGCGCTGGGATGCTGCATAAAAGTCAACGTTGGATTTGACCTCAGGCCAGAAGTATTTCATGCCCTTGAGGGAGCTTGTGTTATCCAGCAGCCATGTATCCCAACACGTAAAGACCTCGCCCTTGTAGCGCATCGCGCTGACCGGACCGTCGGTGGCCATTGTCCAATAGAGGTCTTTCAGCAGCTGTCCCATGGCACCGCCTTCGTCTTCAATGGAGGTACGGCATTCGACGCGAAAGGTGCGCATTGCAAGAGGTGCTCCGTCCGCGGCAAGGAGGGCTACGCTGTGGGCTCCAAGCGCGCCCGCAACTACAAAGTCTGTCGCACCATCGAGCTTTCCCTCGAAGTAAACCTGGTGGTTGCCATCGCGCACTTGAAAGCGGCCAACGATGCTGCTCTTCACACGCAGATTGTCCAGCGGAGCTAAAGGCCCCGCTGGCTCGGGATCGAACTGCAATTGCGCGGATTCTCCCGATTGGGTTGCACCGGATGGGAGCTCTGTGGCTCCCACGTTGAGTGCGACAGCACAGCCTGTGAGAGGTATGCGTTTAATGAAATCGCGGCGTGACGTCATGCTGAGAACCTCGTTCACTCGTTACCGGTCGTATCTCGATGTGCAAGCAGGATGATTCTATAGAATGCAATTCATGTAGGTCTAAACGCTCCTTGAAAGATGACATCGAAAACTTAATTCATAGTTCAGATCCAGGAATTATTGGAGTTAGCGCCCTAGCCAACCTCCATCGACTACAAGCACATGTCCGCTGATGTAGTCGCTGGCCGGAGAGGAGAGAAACACTGCGGCTCCGGCAACATCCTGTGGTGAGCCCCAGCGTGCAGCAGGAATACGTTCCAAGATCTGGCGAGAGCGCGTCGGGTCATCCTGAAGAGCCTGAGTAAGCTCTGTTGCGATATAGCCCGGCGCGATGGCGTTGACTTGAACGCCGCGCGCGGCCCATTCATTTGCGAATGCTTTGGTAAGTTGTGCGACACCGCCCTTGGCAGCCGCATACGCGGGAACGATGATGCCGCCTTGAAAGCTGAGTAAGGAAGCGATGTTGACGATCTTGCCGAAGCCCTGTTCGAGCATGGGGCGAGCGGCGCATTGACACAGGCGAAACACACTGGTGAGATTGGTGGCGATAACATCGTCCCAGTCGGTGATGGAGTAGTCGACGGCAGGCGCGCGACGCGTGATGCCCGCATTGTTAACAAGAATGTCGATGGATCCTAATGCGGCGATTGTCTTTTCGATAAGCTCGGGCGCCCGATCGGGGTGACTTAGATCAGCGGTAAGTCCGACGTGGCGAACGCCCGTCGCAGCAACTGCTTGAATCACATCTTCAGGGACGGATTGTGAAGCGTGGACGGCGACGTTCGCGCCTGCCTGGGCAAATGCGAGCGCGATGGCGGCGCCCATTCCGCGGGATGAACCAGTTACCAACGCATTCTTTCCGGTAAGTCGAAAGGAGTCGAGGATCAACGGAGTCTCTCCTTGTTAGTGATTAATTTCGGTCGGTAAGTTAAATAAGATCCGAGATACGGAGCGCATCCATATCGGTGTACACCTGGTTCTCGCCGCCCATACCCCAACAGAAGGAGTAACTAGCGGTACCGACTCCTGCGTGAATGGACCACAAAGGAGAAATAGCCACCTGCTTGTTGGCAACGAAAAGATGGCGTGTCTGGTTTGGCGGTCCCATAAGATGGACAATGCGCTGCTCGGGTGCAAGATCGAAGTAGAGATAGACCTCGGATCGCCGCATATGAGTGTGTGGCGGCATGGTATTCCATACGCTGCCGGAGTGAAGTGTTGTGAATCCCATAACCAGTTGACAGCTCGCTACTCCTTCAAGATGGATGAGCTTGTTGATTGAACGAAGATTGGCGGTAGCAGGATCGCCGATAGTTAGTGGAACAAGGTCGATCGCGCTAACGAGGGCTGTTGGATGCATAGCATGAGCTGGATAGCTCAGAAGATAGAATTCGGCTGGGATGGCTGCGTCCGAACTCGAAAAGGATATGGAGTGATGACCGCGGCCAATGTAAAGTGCATCGCGATTGCCCAGGGGATAGATCTGATCGTCGACCGTGACGGTACCCTGAGCTCCGATGTTAAAAATCCCAAGCTCGCGGCGCTCGGTAAACGATGTCGCGCGGAGCTGATCGGGGCACGGAAGTTCCAAGGGCTCGGCCAGAGGTACCGCGGAACCAATGACGGTGCGATCCAGGTCGACATAGACAAGCTGGATGGCGCCGGAAGCAAAGAGGTCTTCGAGGAGAAAGCTCGAACGCAGCTCTTCGGTAGACATTCGAGGATATCGGACTTCATCGGCGAGTTCAAGAATTCTCATGGTGTGGCCTTTGATTGCGAATTGCTGAAGCATGTGTGAGTAAGTTGATAAGTTGAATTTGCAAGAAACGAAGGTGACTGCCGGACGCCGAAACCATCGAGTTTTTCAGAACAGCTTGATGCGGCTATTCTTTCACTTTGATCACTAATGCGCTGTACGTTGTTCCAGGAGCAATGAGCAGTTGATGCGGTGTCCCTGCCGGAATGTGAACCACGTCGCCGGCCGAAATGGGCTGGACGGTTCCATTGCGTATGCCCGAGCCTGTCGTTTCTCCATTGCTCTCGGCATGCGGATCTATCACTTCACCGCCAGTTATGAGCGTCGCTTTTCCTTCCATGACCAGAAAAACGTCATCGAAGTGGGCGTGGATTTCGGCTCCACCACTGGTAGTTCGCTCATTAAGTTTCAGTGCATGTGAGCCATAGTCCCCTAAAGTAGTTCCGCTGCTGCCATTGGCCTTTGCTTGCGGAGCAAGCTCAACGAATTGGCCTTTAATCCGGGCTGCTGCGAAGACCTCCGCTTTGCCCGGTGATTGCGCAATGCAAGGCAAGGAAAAGAGTGTAAGTGCAATTATGATTGCGAGCTTCATTCGGGCCTCATCTTAATGCAGTTGTGTACCATCAAGGTTGTCATGCTTTGTATCTCAATCGAGGTGGAAGACTTCCTCAAGAGGGAAAATACGATCGTCCGGTGCGGCTTCCTCGAGCGCTTCGAAGAATGGAGACATTTCCGCCTGCCACCGACTGTTTATAGGGTGTTCCTTCATGCCTGCACAGGCGCGTTCAAAGTCATCGGTTTCGAGATAGCCGACAAGGAGTCCATCCTCCCTTAAGAATAGCGAGTAATTGTGCCACCCGGTCGATCGAAGCGCGTCCAGCATCTCCGGCCACACCTGAGAGTGACGCTGCTTGTATTCATCCAGCCTTTCTTTCCGAACCTTCAAGAGAAAACAGACTCGCATTCTAAACTCCAGTCCTTCTTCGCGGGCGGCACGATATTGAAAGCTGCGTTAAGAAACGAACGTGAGTAAAATCGTCATAACAAGGTATCATGCATTACGAGGGCTACGGCGCTTCGCAATCGAGCCTTGTTTCCTTCCTGTGCAGGCCTAAGCTGGGGAATTTTGGCCAATGGGTGTCGAAGCATTGCGGTCTCGATGAGTGGGCCCGCGAGATGCCAAATTGTTGTGATCTCTCCAACAACAACAATCTCGGAAGGCGCGAGCGCAGAGGCGATCATGTGCATGCCGCGGCCAAGTGCTTCGCACATCTTCTCAATCGCGTTTCTTGCTGCGGGATCGCCGATCTCCACCAGCTTAAGCAGGTCCTCAAAAGCCGGCGAGGAGATATTCGCAGCCTCCGCGTAGTAGCGCATTCCTGCGCGGTTAGCGGCCAAAGTCTCCCAGCAACCCCTGCTTCCGCAACCGCAAGGCAAGCCGTCTGGGTCCATCTGTACATGGCCGAATTCCCCCGCAGCGCCTCCCTCTCCGCGGAGAATGCGGCCGTTGGCAAAGATGCCTGTTCCTAATCCTTCAGAAACGTTAACGACTACAAGGTCATGCATTCCATCGGTATCGCCAAACCAGACTTCTGACAATGCGCACGCGTTTGCCACGTTGTCTGCTACAACAGGCATTCCCGTTGCCTGCTCTACGCGGGACTTGATGTTTGCAATTGGCCAGCGGACGTTGGGTGCGAATATAGGTTTATTCTGACGTGACCGGGCGGTGCTGGAGTTAGCGAAGTTAAGATCAAGGCGTCCGGGCAGGCTTATGCCGATGCCATCGAAAGACCGGTCTTTGTTCGCAGCAATAATCTGTAAGATCGCACTTACAATGGCGGCAATTACTTTCTGTGGGTCTTCCGGCAGAGGAATCAGACTTTGAGAAACAATCCTGCCACCCAGATCCGTAACGGCCAACGTGGTTTGCGACGGGTGAATGTCCAATGCGAGTACGCCACGCTGGCTGTTTACATTCAGGAATGTTGGCCTTCTGCCACGAGGAAGGCGACCCATCGAACCTTCCACTATCCAACGTTCGGCAAGCAACTCCTCGACGATGAGAGAAACCGTGCTTCGCTGCAGTCCCGAAACTCGTGCCAGGTCAGCTCGCGAGATAGGTTGTCGGGTTCGGATCTGGTTGAAGATGAGATTCCTGTTAATTTGGCGCGGTATCTTATTTGACGCGCTTACTTTGTTGGTAAAGGAGAAGCGTGGCGCGGGTGACTTGGATCGGCTCTCCGGTTTGTCTTGCATGTTGGGCATCATCTCCGGTGAGAAAAGGCCGCGCCAGAAACGAGCGTAACTGGCATGGGAAGGGCAGTGAAAGGTGAATCCCGGCGCACGAGCATGAAAACTGTGCCGGGCAAATGTTCAAGCGTTATAAGTGGACGATGACACTCGGCCACCGCGACCAGTCCAGTTGGTGTGGAAGAACTGACCGCGCGGCTGATCGATGCGCTCATATGTGTGCGCACCGAAATAGTCGCGCTGCGCCTGCAGAAGATTTGCCGGCAACCGCGCGGTGCGATAACCGTCGAAGAAATTGAGAGCGGTGGAAAACGCGGGTGTCGGTACGCCTAACTCAACAGCATGAACAACGGCCTTGCGCCAGGAACTCTGATACTTGTTAAGGGCACTGGAAAAGAAGCTGTCAAAAAGGAGATTGTCGATCGCAGGATTCTTGTCGAAGGCCTCCTTGATCTTGCCCAGGAAGCGGCTTCGAATGATGCATCCTCCGCGCCACATGAGGGCGATGCCCCCCATGTTAAGGTTCCAGCCATTCTCCTTGGCCGCGGCCTTGAGCAGCATATAACCCTGCGCATAGGAGACAATCTTGGAACAGTAGAGAGCGCATCGCACATTTTCAATAAAGGTCGCACGATCGCTTTCAACGGGGCTGGTGGCAGGACCAGTAAGCACCTTGGACGCGGCCACGCGTTCCTCTTTCAGCGCCGATAAGCAGCGCGCGAAAACTGACTCTCCGATAAGTGTCACAGGCTGGCCTAAATCGAGTGCGCTGAATACCGTCCACTTACCAGTACCCTTCTGTCCGGCAGTATCAAGGATCTTATCGACGATCGGTTTCCCATCCTCGTCTTTCTTGGCGAAGATATGACTTGATATCTCGATGAGGTAACTGTCAAGTTCGCCCTTGTTCCAATCCGTGAAGACTCGATGTAAGTCATCTGCAGTCAAGCCAAGGCCTCGATGCAACAGATCGTAGGCTTCGCAGATCAGTTGCATGTCGCCATACTCGATGCCATTATGGACCATCTTTACGTAGTGGCCGGCGCCGTCTTCGCCAACCCAGTCGCAACAGGGCGTTCCATCCTCAACCTTGGCCGCGATGGACTGGAAAATATCCTTCACATGCGGCCAGGCAGCCGGGTTGCCGCCGGGCATGATGGACGGGCCAAACCGTGCACCTTCTTCGCCTCCCGAAACACCAGTGCCGATGAACAGGATGCCCTTTGCGGCGAGATCCTTGGTGCGGCGATTGGAGTCGGTGAACAGCGAGTTACCGCCATCAATGATAATGTCGCCGGCTTCAAGGTATGGCAGCACATGGTCGATCATCTGATCCACGGTATCGCCGGCCTTCACCATGAGCATGACACGCCGAGGGCGCTTCAACAGTCCAACGAACTCCTCGATGGAATGGGCGCCAACGACCTGTGTTCCTTTCGCCTCGTTACCCAGAAAGTCATCCACCTTGGAAACCGTACGGTTGAAGACGGCAACCTTGAAGCCGTGGTCGTTCATATTGAGGACAAGATTCTGTCCCATTACAGCGAGGCCAATTAGGCCGATATCGCAGGATGTGTTAGGCATCAAACCTCCTATTTCTCGTGTGATTCATTCTAATTCTGGTTGCGTCGAGAGTTGTCTCAGAATCTTGAACTCATTGATTCACTCCGCTGGCGAGGAAGCCACCATCGACTACCAACACTTGTCCAGTGACGAAGGATGCAGCGTCAGACGCAAGATAAACCGCGGCTCCAATGAGTTCTTCAGTCTTACCAAAGCGACCCATGGGTGTGCGCATCAGAAGTTCCTGGCCACGTGGCGTGCTGTCGAGTAGTTGAGCGTTAAGCTCGGTGCGGAAAACTCCGGGTGCAATGGCGTTGACAGTTACCCCCTTTTTCGACCACTCCACTGCGAGTGACCGCGTAAGGGAGGCGACGCCGGCCTTGCTGGCTGCGTATGCAGCCACTTCACTGAGGGCGACGAAGCTGTTGAGTGAGGCAATGTTGACGATACGGCCGTAACCGCGTTCGAGCATGTACTTGCCAAAAACCTGGCACGCGCGAAGAGTGCCGGTAAGGTTGGTGTCGAGGATAGCGGTCCACTCATCTTCCGGCATCGTGAGCGTGGGAGTACGCTTTATGCGTCCCGCGCAGTTGATGAGGATGTCAACCTTGCCGAATTGTTCAAGCGTTGCAGCGAGGACAGCTTCAAGCGAACTGCGATCGCATACGTCGGAAGTCATGCGCAGTGTTTTGCCGCCGCGAGTTTCAATCGCAGCAGCAGTCTCATCGACCTGTTGCTGACGGCGTGCTGTGGCAATGACGCTTGCGCCTGCGTCGGCGAGTCCGAGGCTCAAAGCGCGGCCAATGCCCGATGTTCCGCCGGTAATTACTGCGACTTTTCCTTCGAGACTAAGAAGCTGCGTGCTCATATCGTTCTTTCATTTCAGAGTCTGCTGCCGTGTGCCCAGAGGCCAAGACCGGGATTGGCGATAAAAAATATCTCTTCGCCATTCACGTCATTGTATCCGTGCGACAGGGTTGATGGATTATAGCAATGAAGCATGGCGCTAAGGTCGCCATAACTGAATCCGACGGACTCAACCTCCTCACGAGTTAGGTGTCCTGGGCACCAGGTGATGTTAAATCGGCCTTCAGACGAGCCGTGGATGAGATGTGCAGCGGCACTTAGATCGCTGGCGAGATCCGGATTTGAATCGACCGCGGCCAAAGTAGCCGGAGTACCGCGATAGCCGTATTTACGAATCAATTCGTCGATTGTTTTGTCTTCTCCAAATTCTTTTACGCCGGGAGCAAGGATGATGAGGTCGGCGCCGTCGGCCAGAGCCATGCGGGTGCGATAGACAGCCTTGTTGCCAAGCCACGTGGAATGAAACTCTTGAGGATCGAGATAGACCACAGCCTTTTGAATAGGCTCTTCGACTATCTCAAAGTTAACCTTAATGCTAAGTTCGGCAGCGAGATGAAAACATTCCGAGTCATCGCCAATGAAGAGACCTCGTACCGCGAGACCGCCGTCCTCTCGTCGCGCGACGACTGTCAGTACATAGACAATTGGCAGGTGGCTGAGGAAGTGGTCAGAAGCGTAATTCAAGACCGAGCGCACGGGGTTCTCGGCGCGGCCCATGATTCGTTCCATCCCATAGACAGCGCCAAGGTAATGGCTTCGGTTGATGCCCTCCCGGCCGCCGGTGCCGACAAGAATGTTCTTGGTATAGTTCGCCATTCCGATAACTTCATGAGGCACGACTTGGCCAAGGGATAGGATTAAATCGAAGCATCCTTTTGAGACGAGACGATTGACCTGAGCCGGCCACGCATAACCCAATTTGCCTTCGGATTGTTCTCGAATGAATTCGGAGGGGACTTCGCCGAGGGTCTCAACATCCGTGCGCCAGTTATGAACATGGAAGAGGTTCTGCGGGACATCGCCGAACATGTGCGCAATCTGGTCCGGCCGCATGGCCGTGTGTGTCCCGAGAGCAGGGAGCACAGCCTTCAGGCGATCGCCATAATATTGCCAAGCGTAGCGAGTCAGTTCGCCGGCGCGGGAATGTTCGCGGCTTTGATCGGGCGGAACTGCGAGAACCCTGTTGCGAGTTCCGAGTTTGCCAAGCGCACCCTCGAGTAGGTGTCGTAACTGCTGGGCCGACAAATCGGTGTCTGGGCTTCCTGCCGCACAGAAAAGGCTCATGCGAGAGACTCAACTTTCCTTAGTCCAGGTGCGAGGAGGACCATAATCAGCAGAGCAACAAGATAGGCGCTGGCTGCCATCGCAAACAGGCTGACATAGCTCCCAGTCAATTGGAGTATGTAGCCGGTGAACGTCGCAAGCAGGAATCCGCCGACTGAGCCGGCCATACCTCCGATGCCTGTAACTGAGCCGACAGCGGTGCGGGGAAACATGTCTGATGGGGTGGTGAAGATGTTTGCGGACCAGCCCTGGTGAGCAGCGGCGGCAAGGCTCAACAATGCGATAGCCGCCCACTCTGAACTGATGAAATTGATCATGAAGACAGGCACTACCGCGCACGCGCACGAAA
>Ga0302320_10007178_pt1 | contig 24570 bp, 16 predicted proteins | sample Bog_T0_3_FD_202130 | JGI IMG/M metagenome (GOLD analysis project Ga0302320, IMG submission 202130) | Peat permafrost microbial communities from Stordalen Mire near Abisko, Sweden - Bog_T0_3 | ecosystem: Environmental > Terrestrial > Soil > Wetlands > Peat | place: Sweden: Abisko, Stordalen Mire...
GGCTCTGGAGATTATTCCCACTTTGACGACGCCGAGGAGGTCACGCAGCAGTCCCGCAGTTGATGGAGCAAGAGACCACTTCCTTGGGACCAGGGCAGTGTCCAAATCGAACACGATGAGTTCTTTCATGCGTCTCCCAATGTGAGATGTTGTTGTACAAGATGTCCCATGCACAGTTAAGAGAGCGCGATTTCGAACAGGGTTGCCTCTCCGCTGGTTTGAATGGGCGGAGCCGCGAAGATAGCCAGGCCATGATCTGTTTCTGGAAATGATTGATCCTTTGTCGAGGAGAACTTAGGCGGTCGTCGGGCCAATTCTGTGGAGAGCGCATGCCGCACATTGACCTGGACATTCGCGCGGACCACAGGCGAAGTGCCGCGGTAACCAGGTATCCCCGAGGCGATTACGAGATTTCAGGAATCGGATTCAGAGGCTGCACGGATCAGCCCCGGTTGTTCGTTGGTAACGAGGGCCAGAAGGATGAGCGCCGCACCCACATATGCAAGTGGATCGCGAGTTTGATCATGCGTAACAGCGGTTGCCGTCCCTGGGCTGTCTTGTCCCTCGGCGACGAGGCGGAAGCAATGCCTCAATACAAAACACCCCACCGCGGAGAGAAACAGATCCCACAGGACTGCTCTGATTGCACGAATGTGACTGGAAATTGAAGCCCTCATCGCGCCACATTACACCGACGCAGCAGGGAAGGCTGTATATTGTTGCTCGCTGAGAAATCCTGCGCGGGCCAGGCCAGGCTCGGAAGGGTCAACAGAGGGAAGAGCGGAACCTCAATCGCGGGTTTGCGCTTTGGGCGGTGAAACGAGAATTGGCAGCAACACGCTGACAGCCAAGATGACGGCAATGACGTGCAATCCGCTGACGTACGATCCGCTGGCCTGGCGCATGTGCGCGATCAGCAGCGGCCCGAATGCGCTGGCAGAACCCCAGGCGGTGAGCATGAGGCCGTAGATGGGGCCGACGTTTTTCGATCCGAAGTAATCGGCGGCAAAAGCGGGCATGGTGCCGAAGCCACCGCCGTAGCACATGAGAATGATGAACGAAACGGTGGTGAGCACGGAGACCGAAGCGACGGACGGCAGCATCCAGAAGAGGCCCACCTGAACCAGGAACATGACAGCGAAGGTCCATCGGCGAGTGAGAGCGTCAGAGGTCCACGCCCAGAAGATGCGGCCCACCGCGTTTCCGATGCTGACGACGCCTACCATGCCGGCGGCAACAATTGCGCTGACTTTCGCGATCTCCTGGAACATGGGCGACTCTTGTGAGATGAGCGAGATTCCGGCCGACGTGTTGAGGAACAACAGCAGCCAGAGGGCCCACCATTGCCAGGTCTTGAGGGCGCCGGAGAGCGAGTAATCTTTGGCCGCGCGCTGTTTGGATTGGATGGAGCTGGGCGACCAGCCTGCGGGCTTCCATCCGTCGGGCGGATTCTTCATCAGCGAGCCAGTGGCCATGGTGACGACCAGGTAAGGAATGCCCAGATATGCGAACGTTTGCAACACGCCAACGCTTTGAATGAGCTGCGTCGCGACCGGCGCCGTTACGAGCGCGCCTGCGCCGAAGCCTCCCACGGCAATGCCGGTGATCAGACCTCGCCTATCAGGGAACCACTTGACGAGCACCGCAACTGGAACAATGTAGCTGAAGCCGAGCCCGATGCCGCCTATCAGCCCATAGCTCAGGTAGAGCCACCACAGTTTGTCGGCGGAGAAGCTGGCCAGGAAGACGCCGAGGCCATAGAGAAATCCGCCGGTAAGTGCGACAATGCGCGGGCCCGTTTTGTTGAGCCACAAGCCGCCGAAGAACGCCGAAACGCCGAGCACGAAAATGCAGACGGTGAAGGTCAGGGTGACTTCGGCGATCGACCAGTGAAACTGCCTGGCGAGGGGAATGCGAAAGACAATCCATGCATATACCGCTCCCAACGCCATTTGCATCAAGAATCCCGCTGCTGCGAGTCCCCAGCGATTTGTGTTTGGCATTCGTTCCCCCAAGGCGCAATTCGTACAGTAGTTCGGTTGCTATTTACAGCTGCCGCGTAATTTGATCTGGTTCCCGAGAGTTTCAAGAAAGCGGTTGATCAAGGCCATGCTTCTGCGCAGTTCCTTGTGGCGGAACTGGTTGAGGAGCGAGAAGAGGCTGGGAGGCTCAATGATCGGTTTCTGATAGCAGCCGAGTGTTTGAGTGGTCGCGACGGCGAAGCATTGCAGGACTTCGGGGTTGATGGAGCCGAGCATCTTGCCGAGGACAAGTGCGTTGCGCATGGCGCGCACGGACTCGTCGGATTTGGCCGCGTCGACAGCGGTCTCAATCAGCTTGTCACTCGCGCCCAGCGCGCCGCGCAGCAGTTCAAACACGCCGTGTTCATGCAGTTGCTGCAGCAGCTCCCACGAGTCGAGTAGTGCTTCCGCATGTTCGATTGGGGCCTCGTCGAGGCGTTTGCGCAGCTCCAGGCGTGGATCGCGCGGCGGTAACTCCAGAGGGATCGGTCGAGCCATGGTGCATTCTCCTTGCCGGTATGTTGGCCTAGCGCGTCTGAATCTGTACCAGGTCACTGCCCGGCTCGTGATAGTCCTTGCGTTTCCATTTGCGTTCCACTTCGACACCATTCTGGGGGGTAGGATGGCCGAAGCGGGAGTTGGTCGTTGGCAGGGGATTCCGGCCCACTTCACCGAGTACCTTGAGCTGGACTGAGGTCTCCTTGTAAGCGGGGGTGTGCGTGACTTTGTCAGTGAAGCTGCTGGTGAGCCGATTCACAGGTTCTTCGACTGAGTTCATCGGCATGTAGAGCTCTTTGCCAGTGACCCGCGTGGTGACAACCGCCTGCGCGCGCACCTTGCCATAGCGCGAGGTAAGCTGCACCCAGCTTCCGGTCTGGATGCCGCGATCGGTGGCAAGCTCCGGGGAAACTTCGACAAAGATGCAAGGGGTTTTGGCGCGAATACCCCTGGTGCGTTAGGTCATGTTGCCTTCGTGGAAATGCTCAAGAAGGCGGCCGTTATTCAGGTGCAGATCGAATTCGGCATCGGGCTGGTCCGACGGCTCATTCCAGGAGAGTGGGTAGAATCTTGCTTTACCGTCAGGGAATTTGAACTGCTTTGTGTAGAGCAGCGGCTGGTCGCTGCCGTCCTCGGCAACGGGCCACTGCAATGTTTTATAGCCTTCCAGCCGCTCATAGGTGACTCCAGCCATCAGGGGAGTTAGCGAAGCAATCTCCTCATAGATCTGGGGGGGTGCTCGTATTTCCATCCTGCGCCGAGTCGGTTGGCAATGTCCTGAATGATCTCCCAATCAGGCCGGCTGTCACCCAGCGGTTCCATCACCTGGTAGAGCCGTTGAATGCGCCTCTCCGTGCTGGTGAACGTTCCTTCCTTCTCAAGGCTTGGGCTTCCGGGCAGAATCACATCCGCAAACTTGCATGTCTCCGTGAAAAAGATCTCCTGCATCACGAAGAAATCCAGTTTCGACAACGCATCGCCGACGTAATTGGCATTGGAGTCGACCATGCTCATCTCTTCGCCAAAGACATACATCGATTTGAGGCGGCCATCATGAATGGCGTCGATCATGAGGTGGTTATCGAGCCCCGGCTTGGGGGGCAGGGCTACACTCCATGCCTTCTCAAACTTGGCGCGAATCGTTGGGTCGTCGACCTTCTGGTAGCCGGGGAAGAAATTCGGCATGGCACCGTGGTCGCAGGCTCCCTGCACGTTGTTGTGGCCGCGCAAGGGATGTGCCCCGGTACCCGGACGCATGTAGTTGCCGGTGGCCAGCAACAGGTTCGAGATGGCCGTCGACGTGTCGGAGCCCATGATGTGCTGCGTGACGCCCATGGCCCAGAGCACGCATACGCTATCGGCATCGGCAATCATGTGTGCGACCTGGATCAGGGTCTCAACAGGAAGTCCGAATCCGTCGCTTGCCATCTCAAGCGTGAACGGGGCGAGGCTCTGGAGGTAGTCGGCGGCGCCGTTGACCCACTTGTCGATGAAGGCTTGCTTGGCAAGGCCGTTCTCAAGAATGTAGCGCGTCACAGCCGAGAGCCATACGAGGTCAGTGCCGGGCTGGGGATGCAGAAACACATCGGCGCGCGTGGCCATTTCGTTTTCGCGAAGATCGCTGACGATGAGTGTCTGGCCGCGCAGTTTGTGCGAACGTTTGACGCGCGTGGCCAGCACGGGATGGCTCTCCGCAGTGTTGCTTCCGATGATCAGCACCAGGGCAGCTTGCTCAATGTCGGAGATTGAGCCGGAGTCGCCGCCATAGCCAACCGTGCGGAAAAGGCCGGTGGTTGCGGGCGCCTGGCAGTAGCGGGAGCAGTTATCCATGTTGTTGGTGCCGATCACTGCGCGGGCCAACTTCTGCATCAGGTAGCTCTCGTCGTTGGTACATTTCGACGAAGAGATGAAGGCCAGAGCATCCGGGCCATTGGCGGCTTTGATTTCGGCAAACCTGCGCGCGACAAGGCCCAGAGCTTCGTCCCACGTGGCCTCGCGAAATCTGTCGCCTTCGCGGATCAGAGGCGTGGTAAGGCGATCGGGACTGTTGACGTCGTCCCACCCAAACTTGCCCTTGATGCAGGTGGAAACGCCGTTGGCCGGTCCAAGGGCCGGTTCAACTTTCAGAATATGCCTGCCGGTTGTCCAGATATCGAAGCTGCAACCCACGCCGCAATAGGTGCAGACAGTTTTCGTCTGCTTGATCTTCGACTCTCGCATGGTTGCTTCCACTTCAGGGAGTTGAAGAATAGCTTCGTAGCCGAGTTCCGGCTCAATACCCTTGACGACGTCGATCATGCCGTTGAGCGCGGGCTTGGGCAGAGCTGTGAAGTAGCCGGCTTCGCCCAGCATCGACTTTTCCATGAGCGCATTGCATGGGCAAACCGTGACACAGTGGCCGCAGGAGACGCAGCTCGACTCGCCGATTGGAGAGCCGCCATCCCACAACACACGGGGATGCTCGTCCTCCCAGCGAATGCTCAGGGTTTCGTTCACCTGCAGATTCTGGCAGGCTTCCACGCAACGCCCGCAGAGGATGCACTGGTCCGGGTCGTAGCGGTAGAAGGGATTCGACATGTCCACTTCATACGGCTTGGCCATGTACGGAATCTCCTGGTGCTCGACAGCCAGCAGTTTGGTTGTGTTGTGTACGGTGCAGTTGCTGTTGTTGTGATCGCAGACTGTGCAATAGAGCAGATTATTGCCAAGAATGCGGTCGAAGGCCTGGCGCTGGGCGGCATCGGCACGCGGCGACGAAGTGAGCACCTCCATCCCATCCGCGGCGGTTGTGCCGCAGGCTCTAACGAGTTTGCCGTCGAGCTCAACCATGCAGGTATCGCAGGTCTGGATTGGCCCCAATTGCGGGTGGTAGCAGACCTGGGGAATCTCGACACCGCTGCGGTTGATAGCTTCAATGAGGCGCTCGCCGGGTTTGATCCCCTGGGCGTTGCCATTGATCATGATTGCCATGGGGAATTGACCTTCCGTGAGTCAATAGGGATAGCAGTACCGCAATCCTGGATCCGTAAACTGCTCTGATTTGATGCTGTGAAAGACGCCGCAGGTTTTCCGGGAATCACGGCTTGTCGCGGCTGTTTGCTTACTCTCGAGGGCGAAGATCAGGCGCCGGAATCACGCACTGGGGACGAAGCCAGGCAACGGAATTCTCCCGAATAAATGACAAACCGGCGCCCGCGCAGGAAGCCGATCAGGGTCAATCCGAACTCCCGGGCGAGCTTGACGGCGAGGCTGGATGGTGCCGAAACGGAAGCGAGGACCGGGATTCCGGAAGCAAGAGCCTTTTGGACAATCTCGAATCCGCCTCTGCCGCTGACCAGCATCGCATGCTGCGAAAGAGGTAGTTTTTTCTCAAGCAGCGCCCACCCGGCAATCTTGTCGACCGAATTGTGACGGCCGATGTCTTCGCGTAATACCACCAGCTGTCCTTCGCCATCAAAGAGCGCTGCGGCATGCAGGCCGCCGGTGCGGCTGAAGACAGCCTGCTCAGAACGAAGCGACTCGGGGAGGCGGCAAAGCAGATCCGGATCGACGCGGAAGCCGCCTTCCTTGAGGTGCAGGCCGCGTACCCGGATTGCGTTGATGGACGCTTTGCCGCAGATGCCGCAGCTGGAAGCGGCGAAGAAATTTCGTTGCAAATCCTTGGGATCGAAATCCGTATTTTGCAATTCGACTTCAACCACGTTGGCGTTGCCGCCATTTTCCGGGGGATTGATGCGCAGGACGGCAATCTGTTCCGGCGTCTTTATGATGCCCTCGGTCAGCAGGAACCCGGCAGCGAGTTCCAGGTCATTTCCAGGGGTCCGCATGGTCACTGTCAAGGGAATGCCGCCGAGACGAATCTCCAGCGGCTCTTCCGCGGCAAGCGAATCCTGGGTGGTGCGAACGTTGCCGTCGTCCCACTCGGTAACCTGCGTCAGCTGAATGCTGTGTTCCGGTGTGCGCATATTTTTTCTATCCCGCCATACCAGATTGACCTTGAAGGACGACGGTCAATCTGTCAAGCAGAGCAGGAAGGCGTGCAACCGTTACCGGGTCATCAGGTAGTAGACTTCGCGTTCAATGGCGGAGATGGCGATGGGCGCCAGGCCCTGAGCTTTCAGCTGGGTGTTCAATGCTGCAAGCGGGCCGGACTTCAATGCTGCCCACTGCTGGGTGCGCGGAGTGGATGCCACGCGCGCTTCCCTATAGACAACTAATGCCTGCGAGGGAGTAGCGCGATCGGAGCTCTCAGCCATGCTCAAGGTAGAGGTCAGCTCCTGGTTGGCGGCGTCGAGTCCGGGGCCTGCGGGGCTCTCCGTATCGGTGATGGCATCGATGGATGAAGCCAGCTCCTTAGCCTTGGCGGCAATCTCGCCGCCGGGCGTGGCAGCGATGATTTTGTTTAGCTGCGTCCGGACTTGGCCGATCTCCGCCAATGCGCGGCGGCACCGCAGCGAGTCTTGAAAGATTGCATAGGTTTGCACGAATTTCTGATCGAATTCTGTTTGGCTTGCCGGGGAACGCGGGTCTTTTTTGATCGTGAGAGTCTCTCGCGGCTGCGGCTTGCCATCGACTTCGAGCTCAACAGAGTAGGCACCCGGCGCAACCCGCGGCCCGCGCGGAATGTCGCCTTCTCCATCGTCTGGTTCATCGACTTCGGCAACGCCCGAGCTTCCCCAGGCCAGGTTCCAGACGATGCGATGCATCCCTGTCGAAGCCTCAATCTGCTGTGGCTTGGGGAACCAGCGCTCGGCGACGGGCATTGCGGCGTGGTCTGCCTCGTGCTCTTTGGCGGAGGTGATCCGCTGCACCAATTTCTGGTGTGCGTCGTAGATCTTTATCGAAACCGAATGCGCATCAGTGGGTAGAAAGTAGTCTAGAATCGCGCCATTTGGTGGGTTTTCCGCGGTTGGCTCTTCGGGCGGCAATGGGGTTCCGGGGAATCCGTCGTTGTCGATACGCACGGCGGTTTGTGGGTTGTAGAGAAACGGCGATGTGCTGCCTGAATTCTTTGCTGCTTGGCGAAGCGGCGTAATGTTATCGAGAATCCAGAAGGAGCGGCCATGCGTTGCGACGACCAGATCGTCGCCGTGCACTACCAGGTCGCGCACCGACGTTACGGGCAGGTTCAACTGCAGCGGCTGCCATTGGTCTCCGTTATCAAAGGAGATGTAGACCCCGAATTCGGTTCCGGCGAAGAGGAGATTGGGTTGCTGGGGATCCTGGCGGACGGCGTTGACAAAGGACGGTGCAGCAAAGCCAGAGGTGATGGCTTTCCACGTCTTGCCGTAGTCGCTGGTGCGGTAGAGATACGGGGTCTGGTCGTCCATGCGATGACGCTCGACCGCGGCGTACGCGACGGCCGCATCGAAGTGCGATGGATCGATGAGTGAGACACGGCTCCAGGACTGTGTTTCAGACTGCATGGCTGGCGGCGTGACGGTGGCCCAGGTTTTTCCGCCATCGCGCGTTACCGAGATGACGCCCGTGTCACTGCCGGTCCAGATCACATCCTTGTCGACGTAGGACGGAGCAACAGTGGAGAGGGTGCCGTATCCGCGGGCGATGGCGTTGGCTGGTGTGGGCGCATGCTGGCTGCTGCCAATGGCAGAGCGGGTGGATGGATTGCCGCTGGGCGCGACTGCTTCGGAATGTGCCGGCGTCGCGGTGGACCCGGTGAGATCGGGGCTGATTTCCGTCCAGTGCAAACCGCCGTCTGTAGTCTTCAAAACATATTGCGCGCCGAGATAGAGCGAGGTCTTATCGACTGGCGAGAAGGCGAGTGACGGCGTCCATGGATCGCGATACTTGCGCTGCGAGATGTCTGTGCCGAAGATGGGCACGGGCCAGGGCGTAATGTCCTGCGAGAGCGAGCGCTGCTTATCCCAGCGTGCCACCGCACCATAGCTGCCGCTTTCGTAGAGGATGTTGGGGTCTTTGGGATCGACGGCGATGTAGCCGCTTTCGCTACCGCCGGCCGGGAACCAATCGCGGGGCGTGATCTGGTTGTGATCGGTGCGGCTTAGAGCTGCAGCAGCTCCGCTATCCTGCTGCGCGCCATAGACCACGTAGGGAAACCCATCATCCGTGGTTACGTGATAGAGCTGCGCGGTGGGCTGGTTGTACCAGGTCGACCAAGTCTGGCCGCGATCGAGACTGATGGTGGTTCCCTGGTCGGTGCCGAGGACGAGGTGGGCGCCGTTGCTCGGATCAACCCATAGTTCGTGGTAGTCGTCCCCGCCGGGTGCGCCGCGAAGGACGGAGACTGTCTTGCCTCCATCCACGGAATACATGAGCGCGACATTGGGCATGTAGATGACGCTCGCATCGCTGGGGTCGACGGTGATACAGCTGAAGTACCATGCGCGGCCGGTGAGGCGTGGATCAGAATTGGCGAGAGTCCAGTTAAGGCCGCCGTCGTTTGAGACGTAGAGACCGGCTTTCTTCGCTTCGATGAGCGCATAGACGCGCTGGCCATCGGCGCTGACCGCAACGCCAGTGCGTCCCCATTCGCCATCCGGCAACCCATGCCCGGTGCAGGGCTGCCAGGTGTCGCCGCCATCCGTCGAGCGATAGATACCGCTGCCGGGACCGGCGATCGGTGCATAGGTGCTCCACGGTGGACGATGCGCATTCCACATGGATGCGAACAGCACGCGGGGCTTATGGATTGCGATGGCCAGGTCGGCAGCGCCAACGTCAGGGCCTTGGTCGAGCGTATGCTTCCAGGTTGCGCCACCATCGATGGATTTGTAGACACCGCGTTCGGGATTGGGCCCATAAGCGTGGCCAAGAGCGGCAACATACACGGTATCCGGATTGCCGGGATCGATGGCGATTTTTGCAATCTGTCGCGTGTCTTTCAATCCAACGTTGACCCAGGTTGCGCCGCTGTCGGTTGACTTATAGACGCCTGAGCCGGATGCAAGATCGGAGCGAATATCGGTCTCGCCGGTGCCGGCGTAAAGGACGTTCGGGTCCGAGATGGATACCGCAAGCGCGCCGATGGAGGCAACCGGCTGCTTATCAAAGATGGGCTTCCAGACGGTGGCGGCATCGGTGGTCTTCCATACGCCGCCATCGACACTGCCAAAGTAGAAGGTTGCTCCGTCGCCGGGAACTCCTGACACCGCAACGGAGCGGCCTGCCCTGAACGGGCCGATGAGGCGATAGCGCATGTCGCTATAGAGTTGCGGAGAGACAGTTTGCGCAGCTGCCGGCAGCGTGGCCAAAAGGCAAACCAACGGGAGGCAAGCGAACAAGACTGTCATTCGGGTTGCACACGTTTCCTTCATTCCGTCTCTCCGAGGCGAATTCGCCAGTCTTTTTTCATGGCATGTGGGTGGGATACCTAATCCTCATCCCCCGTGTCTGGCATGCTCTGAGGCTTCTGTTCCAGGTTGATGGCGGGCAAATGCGCGCCTTCCAGTTGGCGATTCAACGCGGGCAGGGACGAAGACTTGAGTTTTTCCCAACGTGCGATGGCTTCGGCAACCTCTTCGCTTGCATGATCAGCCGCCTTCATCTGCGCGCTGGTTGGTGCAGCGTCCGCCATGCCGATCTGCTCGTAGAGACCGGCGGATTCGCCTGCAACCTCGCCGAGACCTGGGACTGCTGCTGCAGCTTTGGGCTTCGCGCTGGCAGGCACGCCATTTAACACGCCGCCGAGGTCCTTGTTGAAGGCCTCAATTGCTTCTTTGACTGCGGGTGGCGCGGACTTCACAGAGGTCTGCAATTGTTCCATTGCGGAGTGCGCCTCAAGCGAGGCGGTTGCGCTCCTGGTGACCATGGAGGCGAGCTTGTTTTGCGCAGCGAAGAGGCTTTGCAAATCGGCAGGCGTGGCATGGACCCTTGGATCAATCTTGATGGTTAACGGAGCGGTCAGGACCTTTCCCGCAGCTGTGAGGCGAACGGTGTATGTGCCAGGCAGCGCGAGTGGACCCTGCGGTGTGCGCGGTGTGTCGTGAGGAACGGCGGAGATGGGATAGGAGTAGTTGGTTGCAGTTGGAGTGGTGTAACGGATGTCCCACACCCAGCGATGCGTGCCGGGTGTGTCCGGAAGCGTGGTGGGCATGCGCAGCCAGTAGAGCGGAATCAACTGTTTGGATAACTCATCCATGGTCGATTCGGGCTTGTCCGTGCTGGAGTACTTGCGCACGATTTTGCCGGCGGCGTCGAGGAATTCGAGAGTGACCGGGCCTATGATTCCGTTGGGCAGCGCATAGTCAATGACTGCACCGTCCGGGGGGTTTTCGCCTGCCGGCTCGTCGGGAGGCAGCGGCGTGTCCGGGTAGGTGCTGCGGCGCACGCGATAGGCGTTGCCGGGCTTGAATAGGTGAGGCGTCGCTTCCGAATTAAGGTCGGCCACCTGGCGCAACGGAGAGATGTCGTCAAGCACCCAGAAGGAGCGGCCATGCGTGGCGACGATCAGGTCGTTGTCCTTGATGAGCAGGTCGCGCATGGAGGTGTGTGGCAGGTTGTACTGGAGGGGTTGCCAGTGGTCGCCGTCATCGAAGGAAACCCAGACCGCGGTTTCAGTGCCGGCGAAGAGCAGGCCTTGACGGATAGGGTCTTCGCGAACGGTGTCAACGGGTGAGTCTTCTGGAAGGCCGGCTGCGATGGACTGCCATGTTGCGCCGCCGTCGCGCGTGCGAAAGATGTAAGGATGCAGATCGTCAATGCGGAAGCGACTTACCGACATAAACGCAGTGGTGTCGCTGAAGTGCGAGGCGCTGATCTGCGTAACCTTGCTCCATGGGGTGAGGCTGGGCGGGGTGATGTTTTTCCAGTTGGCGCCGTGGTTGTGGGTGACCCACACCTGGCCATCGTCGGTTCCGGCCCACAGGGTGCTGGCGGACTTGAAGGAGGCAGCGAAGGCGTAGATGGCTCCTCGGCGCCGGGCTGAGTCTTTTTCCGGAAGCGGCTCCAAAGACGCAGGCTGCCCGGAGTGTTCGCGGCTAAGGTCAGGACTGATTGCCTGCCATGTGCGGCCGTAATCCTTTGTATCCCATAGCACGTTTGTGGCGTAGTAAAGCTCATGCGGATCGAGCGGTGAGAAGTGGATTGGCTCGGTGCGATCGGCGCGAAACGCGGGGTTGCGGACCGGGATTGGCGTTACGATCTGCACCTGACCGGTGGCCATGTCGTACCTGGAAACTTCCGACCGGCCGGCGCCGAAGATGATCTCTGGGTGCAATGGGTCGGGAGCGACGTATCCATATTCGATGACGGCTACCGGATGCCACTCGCGCATGGTGATCTCGCCGTCGTTACCGCGGGTGGAGATGCAGACAGAGCCGCTCTCCTGCTGGCCGGCGCAAACTTGATAAGGAAACGTGTTGGTGGCCGCCACGTGATACAACTGCGCCGTAGGCTGGTTGTACCACGAGCTCCACGTCTGGCCGCGATTGACGCTGACGAGAGCGCCCTGATCGCTGACCAGGAGAATGATGTTGGGATTCTTCGGGTTGATCCACAGATTCTGATAGTCATCGCCGCCGGGTGCGCCGCGCAGACTCATCCAGGTTTTGCCGCCGTCCATGGAGCGCTCAGTAACGATGCTGGCGCTGTAAACGACATCGGGGTCTTTGGGATCGACCATGGGGATGGGCAGATCGCCGCCGCCGATTTTGAGCGCCGGCCGCGGATCGTCGGTTGCCTTGTACCAGTTTTCGCCGCCATCGTCGGAGCGATAGACGCCAAGTCCCGCGGCGGAACCGTATGCGCCTTCCCCTTTGGTGGCAATCGTGGCATAGAGACGGTTGGGGGAGCTGGCTGCAATCGCAACTTGAATGTGGACGAGGTTTTCCGGAAGGCCTTTCGTCAGTGGCTTCCACGTGTCGCCGCCGTCAGTGGATTTGAACAAGCCGCCCCTCGTTCCTTCGTATTCGTTGGCGTCCTCCCAAGGGCCGAGCGTTTCTTCCCAGAGCGAGGCGTAGACGATGTTGGGGCTCTTGGGGTCAAGTTCAACGTCGGCTCCGCCGGTCCGGTCATCTTTATAAAGGGCTTTTGTCCAGGTAACACCGCCATCGATGGAGCGGAAGATGCCGCGTTCCGAATTCGGCCCGTAGGGATGGCCAAGGACTGCGGCAAAGAGCTTGTTGGGATCGTGAGGATCGATGACCAGAGCGGGAATCTGCTGGCCATCGCGGAGGCCGAGGTGCGTCCAGGTCTTGCCGGCATCGGTTGACTTATAGATTCCGTTGCCGACGGAGAGATCGGGGCGATGCAGGCCTTCGCCGCTTGCCGCATAGACGATGTTCGGGTCAGAAGGCGCAACGGCAATAGCTCCGATCGATTGCGAAGGCTGCCCGTCGAAGATGGGATTCCAGGTGCGGCCGTAGTCGTCGCTCTTCCACACGCCGCCATCGCCCTGGCCGATGTAAAAGACGTTGGGCTGGCTGGGAACACCGGTTGCCGCGCGCGTGCGTCCTCCGCGAAATGGACCGATCATTCGCCAGTGCATCTCCGGCAGCGGCAGGGGTGCTGAGGCTTGAGCCGGCAGGAGAGCCGGGGAAAGCGACAATGTTCCGAAGAAACCAACGCACAGAAAGCGAAATGAGTTGTTGCGGAGAAGCATGGCAAGGGAATTCATTGATTGGAGGACTCCAGACGGAACCGGGGATGTATGCCATCTTAGAGCGTGTACTCTGGTCTTCACAAATACTTTGTAGGTCAGATGCCGGAGTTGGCAACGAACCGCCCCGGCGATTCACTGCGGAAGACCACCACCTAACTTCACTGGATGAATGCAAAGTCCGGCTCAAAATGTGCGGGACGCCCACAGTTCGGTTGTGTCAATATGGATTGCATGGGGAGTTTATGAGGCTGAGAGGCATCATTGCGGGAGCGGCTCTTTGGGTGGCCGCGTTTGCGCTGCAAGCGCAGACTCCCGCTGGATCGCTGCGTGGAGTGGTCGAGGATGGGCATGGGGCGCGTGTTGCGTCGGCCGCTGTTGCCGTCAGCCTCAGAACCTCATCGCTGCAACGCACAGCCCTCTCCGATAACAAGGGAAATTTCCGCATGGACGATATGAAGCCCGGGACTTACAGCGTGAAGGTGAGTGCAACCCGGTTTGCCGATGCGGTGGCGGATGTTGCAGTCCCTGTGAGTTCGGTTCGAGATATTACCGTGACACTTCAGCCTGCATCCGTGAGTCAGTCGGTTACGGTGCAGGCACAGAGTTCTTCGATTACAAGCCAGCCCATTGACCTGGCGAGCCACGTACACCAGAGTGTGGTGAGCGCCCAGGACCTCGAAGCGCTGCCGCTTCCGGCGAGGAGTTTCGCGAATATTGCTTACCTTGCGCCCGGCACCGAGCCGGTTGAGCCATCGGACCCGACCAAGGCGCGCATTACCGCAGTTTCCACAGGGGGGAGTTCGGGGCTCAACAATGAGCTATCGGTGGACGGAGCGGATAACTCCGACGATTACATTGGCGGGTTCCTGCAGAACTTTTCCCCGGACGCAATTCAGGAATTCTCAGTGCGCACATCGCAGGAAGATGCGGATACGGGTGGAACAACCGCCGGCTCAGTGATGCTGACAACGAAGAGCGGCACCAATGAATGGCACGGCGACGGTGCGTTCTACGAGCGAGCAGAAGTGCTGAATTCCCGCTTCCCGATCGAGAATCCCTCGCCAAATCCGAAGCAGCCTTTCTCGCGGCAGAACTATGTCGGGACGGTCGGCGGTCCGATTCTCAAGGGGAAATTCTGGTCTTTCACGGCATTTGAGGGCATACGCGAAAACGCCAGCATTGCTTATAGCCCAGCAAGCAGTGCACAGTTTGACGCGCTGGCGACGCTTGCTTCGGAGGGCCTGATCCCGGGAATATCTTCCATCGCCGTGCCGACGACTGTCCCCATCCCGTTCCGTGATTTTCTTGGGTTGCAGCGCTTCGATTGGGCTCAATCAACCCGATCGCAATGGTATCTCCGCGGATCCGCCGATACCTATACAACGCACAACGACCTGGTACAGCAGGGCACTTTGCCGTCTACCGGCCTTCTGACGCACAACAACTATCTCAGTGCCGTCGTGGGAAACGAGTTCGCTTTCACGCCCACGCTTTTGGGAAGGTTGCTCTTCAACGCAAGCGGCCTGCACCTGACTCAAACGCGAAACTCCGACCTGGGTTTTGCCCTGGCATTTCCATTCAGTTCAACGTCGCTGACGGTTTCTGGCTTTGAGACATTTGGCGATAATCAGTTCGCCACGCCCATTACCTTCTTCCCGTCGAAACGCAGTCAGGAGAAATATCAACTTCGCTATGACCTGAGCAAAGAGCTTGCACGCCATGCAATCAAGGCCGGTATCAACTTTATCCATGAACCCGTTCTCGGCGGTGCATTTCCCGGAAATACAGAAACGCTCTACCTGTTCCCACAAAACCCGACTTACTATGTCAACAATACGGCTCAGTTCACCGACGACACGATGAATGGAGCTTCGACGTCAAACCTTGGCGGCGGTTTCGCCCAGAACATTCAACGGTTGGCATTGTATGGACAGGATTCCTGGCGGGCGACGCAGGGGCTGACGATTAATTACGGACTGCGCTACTCGACGACCCATGGGCTGTTCAACAGCTCGGGGCGCAGTCAGACCCAGAATCCCGGCTTCATCACCCTGACGGCGCTCGGTATCCCGCTCGTCAACGGCGCGCCCAGAGATGATCACCAGCAGATTGCGCCGCGGATCGGGTTTGCCATTGCGCCGGGAAATCGCGGAACGACACTGATTCGTGGGGGCTTTGGTCTCTATTTCAACGACCTGGCGCAGAATGGATGGGCTACTGCGCTTCAGGCTGAAAATACTCCGTCGGGGACATGTGTTGATCCGATTACAAATCCAGCGGGTGCGGAAAATGCCGGATGCATTCCCGGGGATTCTTCCGGTGGATCTGCAGATCTGATTGATCCGGGCTATAAGACCCCGTACTCGATTCATATCTCCGGCGGCGCGCAACATAGCTTCAACGGAAACTGGTCAGTTAGCGCGGATTATGTGCACGAACAGGGCAATCACGCATATCGTGCCTATAGCTTTACCGGAGGCACCAATCTGTTTACCCCCCAGCTTGCAACGACTAACCCGGGGCAGGCCGCGGTTGTGCCGGATGCAAATGTTTATCACTCGAATAACCGATCCAGTTACAACGGACTGCTCATTCACCTGCAAGAGAATGTGCGGCGCAAAGTGAGCCTGGTGGCGAATTACACCTTCTCGAAAGCGCAGACATGGGGGTGTGTGCTGGGCGAGCTCTTTGACTATGTCAACGGAGTATGCGATCCGCTGAATGCCTTCGGACCGGGCGATTATGGCCCTTCCGGAGAGGATGTGCGCCATCGGGCGGTGGTTGCTGGAGTGTGGCACGCGCCTGGGGGCTTTGAAGTGAGTGGATTGTCGCAGGCGGAAAGCGCGCGCCCATTCACCATCACGACAGCCGATAACAAAGAGCGTATTGCAATCAACGGAATTCCGACGGTATTGGATCAGTTTCGCGGCACGCCGTACATCCAGACTGACCTGCGCGTGAGCCGGCCATGGAAGTTTGGGGAAAGATGGACGGCAACGCCGTTCATGGAGTTTTTCAACATGTTCAATCGCAACAATCCTGGCGCTAACTATGTGACCAACATAGCAACGCTTCCGGTGCCGGCCGCCGAGGCTGCTGCTGGAAATATCACCGACATCTGCACCAACGCGGACTGTTCTGCGAGCGCGCCGATCACGAGCCCGAACCAGTTACGAGTGGCGGGTGGAGCGCTGGGGGATTTCTTCGGACCGGGAACGACGGTTGGCACGCCATTTGCGGCGCAGGCTGGCGTTAGGGTTGTTTTCTAGAACTGTTTGAATTTATCTGGCTAGCCAGCCGCCATCGACCGCAAGGATGTGACCACTTATATAGTTGCTCGCGGATGAAGCCAGAAACACGGCGGCTCCGGCGACGTCTTGCGGCGATCCCCATCGTGCCGCGGGGATGCGCTCCAGGATCTGACGGTTGCGATTCTCATCGTTCTGCAAGGCCTGCGTCAATTCGGTTGCCACGTAGCCGGGCGCGATAGCATTCACCTGCACACCGCGCGCGGACCACTCATTGGCCAGTGCCTTGGTGAGTTGCGCGACGCCGCCTTTGGCTGCGGCATAGGCGGGTACTGTGATACCGCCTTGAAAGCTCAGGAGAGATGCTATGTTGACAATCTTTCCGGAGCCTTGTGCGAGCATGGCACGGCCTGCGGACTGGCAGAGGCGAAAGACGCAGGTGAGGTTGGTGGCAAGGACATCGTCCCAGTCGGAGATGGAGTAGTCGACAGCAGGCGCGCGGCGGGTGATGCCGGCATTGTTGACGAGGATGTCGATGGAACCGAAAGCTCTGATGGTATCTTCCACAAGCTGGGGTGCGTTGTCAGGATGGCTGAGGTCGGCGGAGAGCGCAACAGTTCGCGAGCCTGAAGCGGCAACTTGATCGATCACATCGCCGGGCACGCTTTGCGAGGCATGCAGTGCGACGTTCGCGCCTGCCTCCGCAAGTGCGATGGCAATTGCGGCCCCCATTCCACGCGATGAGCCAGTTACAAGGGCATTCTTGCCGGTGAGTTTAAAACTATCGAGGATCAAGGCGAGTTCTCCTGGTTGTTGTTTTGTTTCGATGGGCGCTAAAGGAGGTCGGTGATGCGCAGCGGGTCCATGTCGCTGTAGTCCTGGTTCTCGCCGCCCATGCCCCAGCAGAAAGAGTAACTCGCAGTGCCAACCCCGGCGTGAATGGACCACAGCGGTGAAATGGCGACCTGCTTGTTTGCCACAAAGAGATGCCGCGTTTCGTCGGCGGGTCCCATCAGATGTACAACGCGCTGGTCGGAGGGGATATCGAAATAGAGATAGACCTCAGAGCGCCGCATGTGCGTGTGCGGCGGCATCGTGTTCCAGACACTGCCCGGGTGAAGGGTGGTAAATCCCATAACTAGCTGGCAACTGGACGCACCCTCAAGGTGAATGAGCTTCCGTATGGTGCGGTGGTTGGCTGTTGCGGGGTCTCCGATGGATAGTGGGCTTGTGTCGGCTGCACGAATGCGCGTGGTCGGATGAACGGCGTGCGCGGGATAACTCAAGAGATAGAATTCAGCCGGGGTTGCGGAGGACGTGCTTGAAAAGGAAATCGAATGAGGGCCGCGACCGATGTAGAGGGCATCGCGGTTGTCGAGTTCATAAGTCTCACCATCGACATGGACTGCGCCAGGTGCGCCAATGTTGAAGACTCCGACTTCGCGGCGATCCGTGAAGGCGGTCGCGCGCAATTCGGGCGGGCATGGCAGTTCCAACGGTTCGGCGAGTGGGAGTGCGGATCCGATCACGGTTCGATCGAGGTCGACGTAAACAAGTTGAACAAACCCCGGCGAGAAAAGATCGTCAACCAGGAAACGGGAACGCAGTTCCGCGGTGGACATGCGCGTGTATCGTGTTTGATCGGCAATTTGCAGAGTTCTCATAGCGTGGCCTGTCAGTTGGGGTTGCGGTTGGTCATGGTTGCTAGCAGACATTCATTTGGACCTGCTGAATTGTTGGCCTAGAAACACGGGTGCGATGTGCCGCACATAAAGGTTTTCCGTGACATTTCTGGCCACGATTTCGCGGTTTGCTTCAAGCAGATCCAAATAGCGAGGGCCTAGCTTTGCGGCTATTTTGAAACCCACATGAAGCAACTGGCGAAAGCTCGAATTGTAACTCGCCGCGTGAGGATTGTGGCGTAACGCCCCTGTGAACTGTGCGGAAGACCAGCCTGCAACTTCAGAGGGTGCGGGAAGCATTGCAGGATCGATATCGATCACTGTCGCGTAAGGGGCGCAAAGTTCGGTCGCATGGTCGAAGGCCTGAGCGTAGATTTCCTTTGCGAGTTTCAGACCTTCGCCGCCGGATTCGGCGAGACCAATGACTTCTTCAAGCCATGTGGTGCCCGCAGTTTTCAGATGCACTCCCGCAGAGAACTTATGGATGGCCGAGTGAATGGCGGGGTAGATGGAGAACTTATCGCTTCCGGAATGAATACTGAGCTTGAGGTTCGACGGTAGTCCGTAGGTGGCCACAGCGTGCTGAATTGCGGCGATATCTAAGGTTATTTCGCGAGTAAATTGATCAAGGTCGCCAACGTAGTCGACCCCTTTATTGAAGCGCCCCGTGAATTTCGGAGCGATCGTCTGGATTGGGATTCCCTGGTCCGCAATGGCGGCGAGAATGATCAGCAGTTGGGCCGGTGTTTGCGCGGATTCCGTTTCGTCCATTGAGACTTCAGGGACGAATTCTCCTTTGCCCTTGGCGGCTTCAATGTGCCGGTAAATCTTGCCGGCCTCCTGAATGGCGAAGAGAAACTTTGCCGCGGTGCGGCGCAGCAAATCTGGTGCGATCTCAATTGCGTGATCCCATGCAGGGAGAGAGACCGCGCCGAGGAGTTCGGGGTGCGCATGGACGAAATCGTTGAGTGAATCTGCGTTCGCCGGCTTGCCGATATAGTCTGCGACGTCAATGGTATAGAAGTCGCAGGCAGGTAGGAATCGATCGACTGTGTTCAGGTTGATGTGGTCGGCATCGCAGAAGTACGGAAGCTTCCAGCCAAGCTCTTTGACGGCTGCGTCGGCAGCCGCTCGTACCGATGAAGGTTCAGAGCCGATGATGGTGTGCTCCCGGTTGGATTTGTTCCAGACCGGGATGATTTCAACGCCGGCGTCGGCTGCAAGGATGCAGGCGTGCAGTTGTGCCTTTGCCTGGTGGGCGAAGCGGTCGCCGATGCCGATGGAGTATTTATCGAGCTGTTTCATTTCTTGTCCTGTATTCGGATGATGCGTCGCCAAGATTATTCTTTCACCTTGATGACGAGGGCGCTATAGGTTGTGCCGGGGGCGATGATCAACTGGTGCGGCACTCCCGCTGGAACATGAACGACGTCGCCGGCCGCGATGGTCTGGGTGATTCCATTCCGGATTTCGGAGCCTGTGGTCTCGCCATCGGCCGCGGCGTGGGCATTGAATACGGTTCCGCCGGTGATGAGGGTTGCGTTGCCTTCCATCACAATCATCACATCGTCAAAGTGAGCATGAATCTCCGCGCCGCCGCTTGCCGTGCGTTCAGAAAGCTTGATCGCGTGGGTTTCGTAGTCGCCCAGTGTCGACCCGCTGCTGCCTTTGGTTTTGGCTTCGGCGGCCAATTGAACAAGCTGAGCCTGCAGTGATGCGGCAGGGAAGACTTCTGCCTTTCCATTCGATTGCGCAAGGCAAGGGGCGGCGAAGATTGCCAGCGTGAGCGCGATTGCGAGTTTCATAATGTCCTCAACTTGTTGCGAAATCGGGTTGCCGGAGAACGCGTTTGGGGTCTTTCCATGGAATTAAAGGGCCTTGTTGTCGATGGCGTTGACGTTTGCATCTGGTGCTGCACGGCTCCAGCCAATGCGCATGTCTTCAACATTGTGCAGGGCGAACGCGCCGTCAGCACCGCGTGGAGCAGTGATGGCGAAGAAGTCGGAGTGCTCGACGTCTGCGAGGTGAAAGGCGGGCCGGGAGTCTGGAACAGTGTTGGCAATTTCCAAATGACTCATCTCAATGTTGCGCACATGGCGCAGGAAGAATCCACTGGCGGGCATGGGGCCGAACATTCCTGGCTCCGGATACTTGTTTTCAAACTCGGGTGGCTGAATCTGCGCGGCGGACTCGGCCGTGCCGCCGACGGTCTCGATGTAAATGTTCGAGAGCTTCACATCTTCAATGGAATGGCCGGGAACGCCACTGAGGATGGAACTCACGTTGCGTGGTGCGTTGAAGCAGGTGAGGTTGCTGATGAGAATGCGCTTCATGGTTCCAACTTGAGTGCTTTCTTTCGGGCCGCGCAACCGCGATCCAAGGCGCATGAAGATGGGGCTTGACGACAAGTTGCGCATGGTGGTGTTGGTAATGGTGATGTCCTCCATCAGCGCGCCATCGACCGATTCAAGTGCGTATCCCTGGCAGCCTTCGAAGATGCAATTTGCGATGGTTATGCTGATGAAGCCGCCGTTGGATTCAGTGCCGCACTTGATGCGTCCTGTGCGCCAATGAGGCGAACCCTCGGGGAATCGTTTGAAGGTGCCGTCGAGGATAGAGCCAAGCTCATAGTCGCCTGTCACCCAGCAATTGGAGATGGTGACATTGCGCGTAGCACGCGCGTAACCCAGGGCATAACTGGACTTGGGACATATACCGTCATCCCACGGCGAATTGACGGTGCAGTTTGAGACGCGTACATTCTGACAGCAATCGATGTCCATTCCATCGCGATCGGTATCGATCTTGAGGTTGTCGATGGTCAGGTTGTCAACGCCTGTGAGCAACAGTCCAAAGTGGCCGCCTTTGAGGATGGAGAAGTCGCGGAAGATTACGTTGCGGCAATTTTTGAGGGCGATGGCCTTGTTGCCAACGCCGGGTTGTTCGGCAACAAAGGGACCGCCCTGGTCTTTTTTCGACCGCCCGTCTGAGAGGCCCTTTCCCCAGATGAGGCCGGGACCGGTGATGCTGATGTCATGGAGGTTTTCACCCCAGAGCAGGGAGTTATGCCAATGGTTGTGCCCGTAGTCCTGATAGGCATCCCAGGCTGCTTTAGGCTCTGCGGCATCAAAGGCGCCACCGTGATAGCCAGTCTGGTCACCGGGAAGGGGCGAGTCCGCAGCGACGATGGAACTTCCCTGAAGCAAGTGAAGGTGCACGTTGCTCTTGAGACGAATTGAGAAGCACAGATAGGAGCCGGCGGGGAAGACGACCACGCCGCCGCCCGAGGCCGCTGCGGATTCGATGGCCTTGTTGACTGGCTGCGTATCCAGTGTCTTGCCATCTCCAGCGGCGCCATAGGTGCGGACGTCGAAGAGACCGAGGGAAGGTGCTTGATCATTGGGTCCTGCCGATGCGGCAAAGGAGACGGCTGGGAAAGCAGCGGTCACTGCGCCAAGGCTTCCAGTTCGCAGAAAGCTGCGGCGAATGGAATTAAACGTATTCATTCAGTCTCTCCTCAAAATGGACGTTCCTGCATGGTGCCGGTGGAAGCGAATTGCTGAACTGCGAATCCGGGGTAAGTGCAATCATTAAAGTAATGTGTCATGCATGACGAGGGCGACGGCACTTCGCAGTCGCGCTTTATTGCCGTCCTGCGCTGCTCTTAACCGCGGGACCATTGCCAGCGGGCTTCTGCGCATCGCTGCTTCGATCAAGGGGCCGGCAATGTTCCAGATTGTTGTAATATCGCCCACCACAATGATCTCGGCGGGTGCGAGTGCCGAGGCGATCATCTGCATTCCGCGGCCAAGTGCCGAACACATCCTTTCAATGGCGCGCATCGCCGCAGGATCGTTGGCCTGTGCCCGACTCAGAATCTCTTCGAAGAACGGGGAGGGTTTGTTTGCGGCCTCAGCGTAGTAGCGCATGCCGGCGGGATTCGCCGCGAGGGTTTCCCAGCATCCTCGGCTTCCACAGTTGCAGGGCAATCCCTCAGGGTCCATCTGGACATGCCCGAACTCCCCCGCCGAGCCCCCCTCGCCCCGCAGAATGCGGCCATTGGCGAAGATGCCTGTCCCCAGCCCTTCAGAGACATTGACGGCGACCAGGTCGTGCGTTCCATCGGTGTCTCCAAACCAGACTTCGGAGAGGGCGCATGCGTTGGCGACGTTGTCAGCGACCACAGGCAAGCCGATGGCCTGCTCGACTCGAGACTTGATCTGTTCAATAGGCCAGCGAACGTTGGGCGCAAAGATCGGCTTGTCTGGAACTGGTTTGCCTGTGGAGGTTCTTGCGCTCCTGAGGTCCAGGCGGCCAGGCAAACTGATACCGATTCCATCGAAGGACCGGTCCGAATTCGCAGTGATGATCTTTTGAATTGCGGAGACGATGGTCGCGACTACCTTGTTAGAGTCTTCGGGGAGACGAATCAGTTCCTGGGTGAGAATTGCGCCGCCTAGGTCAGTGACAGCCACTGTAGTCTGCGAGGGATGGATGTCCAGCGCAAGGACACCGCGTTGACTATTGACATTGAGAAAGGTTGGCCTGCGGCCACGCGGCAGCCTGCCCATTGAGCCTTCAACGATCCAGCGCTCTGCGAGCAGCTCTTCAACAATGAGGGAAACGGTGCTCCTCTGCAGGCCGGAGACGCGGGCCAGGTCGGCACGCGAGACTGGCTGGCGGGTGCGAATCTGATTGAAGATGAGGTTGCGGTTGATCTGGCGCGGAATCTTGTTGGACGCGCTGACCTTGTTGGTGAAGGAGAATCGGGGCGGCGTCGATTTGGGGCTGCGGTCCGGCTTCTCAGTCATGGTTGGCACCGTGTTCTATGTAAATCTGGGTTTGTTGGATACATTCGGTTCTGACCTGGAAATGTTGAACTCGATGGGTCTTCAGTCAACGACTCTTCCAGCAAGGCATTCACGAAGCCCAACAGGAAGGGTCCGGATGGGTTACTGACAGCCTGCATTGTGCGCCTTGGGAATGGCGAGAAACGTAATGCTGGCGGGCGCGAAAGCAACTGGGCCGTTGTGCGTGGATGCTGCTTTGAGGTCGGGAAGTTCATCGGTGGGGCCGAGTTGGAGATCGGCGCCGTTCAACTGAATGTGGTTGTCCTGAAGGTTGGCGGCAGTAAGGGTGTAGCGCTCGGACGCAAGAGGCAGGTCAAGTTTCTGAGGGGTATCCGGGCTGGCGTTGATGACGAGCAGGGTCACGCCGCCTTGATGGTTCGGAAAGCAATGCGCATAGATGTGAAGGCTGGTCGCAGGCGGGGGGCCGGGATCAAGGACCCTAGTTCCCATCAGCCTGCGCCAAAGGAGCGCGGACAAGTAGTTGGGACGCGGCTCGAATGTGTACTCGGTGAGCAAACCGTAGTCGCTTGCTGCCAGGGTATTATGCATGTGGACCTGGACGCCTCTGCGCGCTGACAGGCCGAGCTGGTTGAGATAGCGGAAGGTGTCAAGAAAGGTGGATGCCCAGCGGTCGCCGCCGCATGCAGCCTGTGCGGTCTCAGTATCCCACAGGGGTTTGCCTGGCTCGAATTGGTCGCGAATGCCCGAGTAGAACTGGAGGATGCGATCGGGCCGGGCGAGCCACTCATCGGAAAGTGCGGCATCCGCAGTGGTAGTGGAGGCGGCGCCAAAAGAACCACAGCGGCTGGAGAACGCACCATAGGAATGAAAGGAGACAGCATCGAAAACGGGCCCAGAAGCTGTGAATAGAGCATTGCTGCTTAGAATGCCCATCGAGGAAGGAGTCATCAAGGTGCCTTCGTCGGCAGAACCTGGGCCGAGGAAGATGAGGCCGGGAAGTGCCTGCTTCGCGAACGCATGGAAGGCCAAGACGTCGCGACCGTAGTCGGCGGCGCCGTAGCCTTTGGGTGCGCCGCCAATCTCTGCGATGTTTGGTTCATTCATAAACTCGGCAGCGGCAATGTGGCCGCCGATGGAGTTGGTGAAATCGACGACCTGGCGTGCTTGATCGGATGTCCAGATCCCCGAAGCGTCACGGGCGCCGGGGCTGATGGCGAATGAGGTGACAATCTCGGCGTTGACCGCGCGCGAGAAATCAACAACTCCCTTCCACTGGCTGCGGGTGAGTATGCCGTTGAAACCTTTTGGGGGTGAGGTGAGTGCAGGGCCGTCCGTGTTCTGAAAGAAAGTGGTATTGGCCCAGGTGCCGCTTACGCGGATATATGCCGGACCAAGGGCTGCTGCAAGCTTGCGAAGACGCGGGTTGTAGAGGTCAATGGGCTTGCGGTACTCGTAAAGACCGGGGTCAATGCCGGTGGGTTGATTCGCGGCTGGCTGGCCGGGGGCAGGAGAAGCGGCTTTGCTGGCGTAGAGTTTCCAGAAGCGCCCCCCGGTCACTTCCACCATCTCGACATTGTAGGACTGGAACCGCTCGTCAATCGTGCCGATGCGGGGCAGCGTTTCGGGAGCAAGCGATGTGGCTTTTGGTTCCTGGCTCGCGAGAAACAGCGGGGCGACGATCATTGCCATTGCGGAGGGGGCGATAACGAGGATTGAATTTCGGACCATCTT
>Ga0302320_10007180_pt1 | contig 24568 bp, 7 predicted proteins | sample Bog_T0_3_FD_202130 | JGI IMG/M metagenome (GOLD analysis project Ga0302320, IMG submission 202130) | Peat permafrost microbial communities from Stordalen Mire near Abisko, Sweden - Bog_T0_3 | ecosystem: Environmental > Terrestrial > Soil > Wetlands > Peat | place: Sweden: Abisko, Stordalen Mire...
ATGCCGGACTATTCTGGTTTCCTACGGATTGGAAAATTGGTGTCCGTTTTGGTGTCCTTTTGGACTCCCGAACCTCCTAAACCATTGCTGCACTCACAGTTAGGAATGGAGGCGAGGGTCGGAATCGAACGAGAACAGGGGATTTTTTCAAAATCCACTACTCCGCAATTACCACCCTACCACCAGAGGCGAACAGCCTCATAACTAACGAACGCCAATAGAATCAGGCATTTCTGCATGTTTGTCAAGCACCAGCGATTACGCACCCAATACCAATCAACTACTCACCAATTACTCATTCATCACCCGTTCACTGGCACTTTCACTGGCACTAAAAATATTCACAGGCGTCCTTCAGAATTTCCAGTTGATGGGTAAAAAAGAGTTGGCTTGCAGCGTGTGAACCTGCCACAAGGCAGGGGATGAATAAAACCACAACGCACAAGCCAACGCGCAGCAGCTTCTCGCTCCTGCATCAACTCTGCAATCTTATTCCGGCACACTTGGTGCCCAAACTGGCGCGGGATACCGGCGTTGCCAAACGCGCCCGCACGTTCACGCCATGGAGTCATGTCGTGAGCCTGCTTTATGCCCAACTGACCCACGCCATCGGTCTCAATGATGTCTGTGATGCCCTGCGCCTGCATTCGGGACCGCTCTCGGCGGTGCGTGGCGCGACCCCGCCCAGCAAGAACGCCCTCTCCACCGCCAACCGCGAACGCTCCGCCCAAATGGCCCAAGACCTCTTCTACGCCGTCCTCGGCCATCTGGAAAAGCTCCACCCCGGCTTTGGCCGGGATCGCCGCCCTCGGTTTGCCTTCCGCTTCAAGCGGGTGATTCATCTGGTGGACGCCACGACCATCCAACTGGTTGCCCGCTGTCTGGACTGGGCCAAACATCGCCGCCGCAAGGCCGCCGCCAAGTGTCATCTCCGGCTCGATCTCCAAACCTTTTTGCCGCGCTTCGCTCTCGTGGACACCGCTGGCGAACACGAAAGCCTGCGGGCCCGCGAAGTGTGCGCCGGCGTGCGGGCCGGGGAGATTGTCGTTTTTGACAAGGCCTATGTGGACTTCACCCATCTGGCCGACCTGTCCGCCCGCGACGTGTTCTGGGTCACCCGCGCCAAAGACAATCTCCGCTGCCGAGTCGTGTGCCGGCTGCAGCACGGTGCCGACGGGAACATCCTGCGCGACGACCTGATCATCCTGACCAGCGGCCCTTCGGCCAAAGCTTATCCGGTTGAACTGCGCCGCGTCGTGGCCTTGGTCGAAGTGGACGGCGAACTTCGGGAAATGATTTTCCTGACCAACAACCTGGAGTGGAGCGCCCAGACCATCGCCGACCTCTACCGCTGCCGCTGGAGCATCGAGGTGTTCTTCAAACAGATCAAACAGACGCTCCAACTGGCCGACTTTCTGGGCAACTCCGCCAACGCCGTCCGCTGGCAGGTGTGGACCGCCCTGCTGACCTATGTCCTGTTGCGCTTCTGTGCCTGGTTGAGCCAGTGGGGCCACAGCTTCACCCGCCTCTTTGCCTTGCTGCGCTCGGCCCTGTGGCAAAAACTTGAACTGCGCAGCCTGCTGGAAGTCTATGGGACAGCCGGTGGCGGCGGCTGGTTCCTGGGCACGCCCCAGCAAGCCTATCTGGCCGGATTCAGTTGATCCTATGGGATAGCCAGTTCGCATAATCAAACAAACGCTCTGATTTTCTTAAACCCATTTTCGTTCAGGCCTCTCGTTTCCTTCGGAAATCACCCCCCGAAAGTCACGCTACGGATGACCGTGGTTTGCCAGTGAAAAATATTGCAAATTGCCTGACTCACTGCCGTATTAGCACCGCGCTGGCCCGTGCGTGCGGTTGACTGCGCTCACTTCGCTCCGCCAACCCAACGCACGCGCCGCGACGGTTTGGTTCACGGCCGGTCCGTGCCGCTTCCCGTCGCGCTTGACGGAGACGACTATGCGTTCGTTCCGCCCGCTGCTCCGTCCAGCAGCACCGACCGTCTTTGCATTTTGATTGTGTTAAAAAAACGGCCTGATTTTTTTAACAGAGTAATTTTGTTCATAGCGAAAGAACATAGGTGCAAAGATCGTCCACTTCCTGACTGGAAAGATGGGAGACATCTCCATGCAAACTGTTCTGGTTACAGGTCGTAAGCACATTCCGGATGGTTGCCGCCGAACCATTGTGCAGATAAGGTGCCGTCCGCCAGACTTCAATCAATGTGGGCGTGTAAAATTTATCCGTCGGCCCGTCATACGAGGCACGCGTGCCGACATCGTGAGGGCGTAAATCCGTGTAAAGTCCCGGCACATGGCAATCAGCACAACCAATTTTGGAAAATATTTTCTCTCCACGTTTGGCTGCCGTGGAAAGCCTGCCATTCACCAGATACGGACTCGGCATCGCCTTGAGCGATTTAAGGTATTCATCAATGGCTGCCGCCACAGCCTCGTGCGGTTGAGAAAATAAAATATGTTCAATGCCGGCCCGAACTGCCGTCGATGCGTCGGCACGCACTCCCAAGCTCATACATGGCGGCGTTTGATGCGCGAGGAGAAGGCTCTTCGTGTTTTTTGGGTTGCCGATGCCGTCGTTGGGCAAATCCCAGTTCAAGCCGTCCGCGCGTGCGTCACTGGGATGACAACTGGCGCAACTCTGCCAGCCCTGGTAACAGATGCTGGCATCGTTGAAATAAAGTTCGCCCTGACGGATCACACTCAACTCGTGTTTCGGACCGAGAGGAATGGATTCTGGGGCGAAAACAGTCGGGAAAACAACCACCGCCGTCAGCGTATCCGAAAAATAATTCGCGACATAAACCGTGCTTCCAATCATGACTGCCGCCCGTGGTCCGCGATCCGGGGCGGTTAGCTTGACCCGTTTCCGCACATCGTTAAGGAAATGCAGGTCGTTGGGAACATCCGCTTGCACGCGGGCAGCCGTCCCATAATCCGTGAGCAGCGGTTGGCCCAACGTAAAGGGCAGCTTGCCCAGCTTGGTCAGCAATGCCGGAAAATCAATGACGCTGATTTCATGAGTTCCCGCGTGCGTAATCACGACTGTCCGGCTGTCTTCGGACCAAGCGATGCCCCACGGATTGGCCGCACCTTTCTCCACATCATCCAGCAAGACTGTATTGAGGATTTTCAGTTGGGTAAGATCAATGATTGTCAGTGCATTGGCATTCATCCAACCGCGTTCCACCTGATTCGCAGGCAGGTGATACCGGGCGAGGACATGGGTTACCAACGCGTATTTACCGTTGGGAGAGGCTTGGATGTCATTTAATGAAACGCTGCCGTCTGGTAGGGTCAATTCCTTCACGACCTTTCTGGCCGCCCAGTCAACCACGCTCACGACCGCAGACACCGTGCCCGTGTCGCAACGTCCGCTCGGCAGGAGGTTGGCAACCAACAAATACTTTCCATCATTGGCGAGGGTGGCCACAACTGGTTCGCGCTGAACAGCAATTCGGCACGTTTCCTCCGTGCTTTTGAGGTCAATGACGCTCACATCGTTATTGAAACGATTGCATACCAAAAGAGTCTGGTTGTCCGGACAAATGACCGGAGCCATCGCCGTATGCCCGGCGCGAATTCGGTCAACAATTCGTCCTTTGGCCAAATCAACCACGCAAATCCAGCTTTCGGGAGCCGCACACGTAACGAACAACTTCGAACCATCCTTGGACATTGCCAATCCGGATGGCGATGCGGGCATCTTGAAGGTCTCAACAACTTTTCGCGTTTGAAGGTCCAGGCGCAGAACAGAATCGGCTGAAGCGCAGGCTACGAACAGACTTTTGCCGTCATTCGCGGCGATGAGCGATGTTGGTGAGAAAAATGATGCGCCTCCAGTCCGCTCATCGGCGAAAGCGCAAGCCGTCGCAAAAGAAAGCGACACAACAGCCAACCCTGCGGTCAGGGTTAGGAGGCGAAGCAATACGTTGGACAGTGTTTTATGGTGATGTTCGGTTGGTAACACTCTTTATGCTGCTGTAATTTACTGGAAATGAACCCGGTAAAAGCGGCGGTTGTAGTTGGTGATGGCGTTGGTCACGTTGATGGTTCCGCTGACCGGGATGGTGGAGGTGCTGACCGGACTCCAGTTCAACAGGTTTGTGGAAACTTGCAGCACGTAATTGCTGCCGGCAGGACCGGAAAGCAGAAATGTGAAATTGGTTTTGCCAACGGTTATTTGTGGCGCTGACAAAATGACCGGAGGAAGAAGCGTGACGGTCAAATTGACCACGCTGCTGGTGACGCTGCCATACGAACTGGACACCACCACATCATACGCACCGGCATTTCCGACACCCACATCTTGCAATATTTGGGTCGGGCCTGGGATGCCTGGATTGACTACTTTGCGGATGCGCTGGTTATTACAATCCGCAATGAACAGGTTGCCGGTGGCATCCACCGCAATGCCAACGGGTTCATATAATTCCGCACTGGTCGCCGCGCCTCCATCACCGGGATAATTGCCTCCACCACCCGCAACCGTGGTGATAATCCCGTTGGTGCCCACCTCGCGGATGCAATCGTTATAGTTGTCGGCTATGAACAGGTTACCGATGGCATCCACGGCTACGGCTAAAGGGTCGTCCAATTCCGCATTGGTCGCTGCACCGCCGTCACCATAAAAATTTGCTACCCCGTTCCCAGCAACCGTGACAATGATTCCGTTGGTTTTAACCTCGCGAATACGGTTATTGTTCGCGTCGGCAATAAAGATGTTGCCAAGAACGTCCACAGCCAGGAAATAGGGAAAATTTAATTCGGCATTGGTCGCCGCAGCGCCATCGCCCGAATAACCTGCTGTCCCGTTGCCCGCAACGGTGGTAATGATTCCATTGGTCCCAACCTTGCGGATGCGGTTGTTGCCTGTATCTCCAATATACAAGTTTCCATAAACATCCACCGCCAAGCCGCGAGGGTAATTAAGATTTGCGTTGGTGGCTGGCCCACCGTCACCGTAAAAACCCGCCGTTCCGTTTCCCGCTATGGTGGTGATGATCCCGTTGGTTCCAGTTTTGCGAATGCGTTGATTGTATTCATCTGCGACATATAAATTGCCGAAATTGTCCGATTGCACTGCGCGCGGGTAATATAATTCGGCATTGGTCGCCGTAGCGCCATCGCCCGAATAACCTGCGGTTCCATTCCCTGCAACAGTGGAAATGATTCCATTGGTCCCAACCTTGCGGATGCGGTTGTTGCCTGTATCTCCGATGAACAGGTTGCCGTTAGTGTCCAACGCCACGCCAGAAGGATAATACAATTCAGCATTGGTCGCTGCACCCCCGTCGCCGGAGTGGCCTGCTGTCCCGTTGCCCGCAACGGTGGTAATGATGCCGTTGGGGAGGTTGGTTCCGTTCAGTTGCCATTGGTAACTGAAGGGGCCGGTGCCAGATACCGACACTGAAAAAGTCACATTGTTTCCGACCATGACAGCAACCGAATTATTCGCCGGTTGAATAAACGAAATACTTGGAAAAACTATCAGCACCAACGCCTGCGTAGCTGTGCCGTTGGTGGCATCGGTTACTTTGACGGTGAAGTTAAACAACCCATTGGTCTTTGGCGTTCCGGAAATCAAACCATTGGCAGCCAGAGACAGGCCGGATGGTAATGACCCGGAAATCAACGACCAACTATAAGGCAATTGTCCGTAGACGGCGGATAATTGCTGGCTGTAGGCCACACCGTTCGTGGCGCTGGGCAATGAAGCGGTCGTGATATGCAACGGCACAATGACGGTCAAATTGACCACGCTACTGGTGACACTGCCATACGGGCTGGACACCACCAAGTCATACGCCCCGGCATTTCCGACAACCACATCATTCAATGCCAGTGTCGGGCCTAGAATTGACACTTTGCGGATACGATTGTTGCCCCCATCCGCAATGAACAGATTGCCGTTAGCATCAACCGCCGCGCCAGTGGGGAAATTAATTTCCGCATTGGTCGCCATGCCTCCATCACCGGAGTAGCCGTTTGTCCCATTGCCCGCCACCGTGGTAATAATCCCATTAATGTCCACTTGGCGGACGCGTGAATTTTCTAAATCCGCAATGAATAGATTGCCTGTGGCGTTCACCGCCACGCCCCAAGGATTGCTCAATTCCGCATTGGTCGCCGCACCCCCGTCTCCGGAGTAGCCTCCGTAACCGGTGTTCGGATTTACATAGCCGTTGCCAGCGACGGTGATGATAATCCCGTTGGTTCCCACCTTGCGGATGCGCTCGTTAAAGTAATCCGCAATGAAAAGGTTGCCGGTGGCATCCACTGTCACGCTGATGGGGTTATAAAATTCAGCATTGGTCGCCATGCCTCCGTCGCCCCAAAAACCGTTCGTCCCGTTACCCGCCACCGTGGTGATAATCCCGTTGGTTCCCACCTTGCGGATGCGATCGTTGACTTCATCCGAAATGAATAGGTTGCCGGTCGTGTCCACCGCCACATCATTGGGCCAATACAATTCCGCATCGGTCGCCGCGCCACCATCGCCGGAGTAGCCTGCTGCCCCCCTGCCCGCCACTGTAGTAATAATCCCGTTGGTCCCCACCTTGCGAATGACGTTGTTATAGAAATCCGCAATGAACAGATTGCCTGTGGCGTCCACCGCCACGCCCCAAGGATCGTTCAATTCAGCATTAGTCGCCACGCCACCGTCGCCCGAGTAGCCTCCATGGCCATAGCCGTAGTTAGGGTGGTAGTAGCCGTTGCCAGCCACTGTGGTGATAATCCCGTTGGCACCCACCTTCCGGATGTTTTCATTGTCCGCAAAGAATAGATTGCCGTTGGCATCCACCGCCACGCTACCGGGATATAATTCAGCATTGGTCGCTGCGCCACCGTCGCCGGAGTAACCATTTGTCCCATTACCCGCCACTGTGGTAATAATACCGTTTGGGAGGTTAGTTCCATTCAGTTGCCATTGGTAAGTGAAGGGACCGGTGCCCGCCACCGACACGGCCAAAGTCACATTGTTTCCGACCGTGGCTGCAACCGAAGTGTTCGTTGGTTGAAGCGCAACACTGGGGGGAATACCTAACGACACCGCCGCGTTTGTCCCCCCGACGGCGTTGTTGACGGAAACCGAGTAGGTGCCAGCGCTGCTGTATTGAAGATTGCTCACGATCAGCGTGTTGGTAGTGGCAAACGGGATGGCGTTGCCGTTGAGATACCACTGATAGCACATCGGCGGGCTGCCGGTGGCGACGAGGAGGAGCGTCACGTTAGTTCCCACCAGCCCGCCTATGTTCGATGGCAGATTGGTGGTGATGACTGGCGGCACATCGAATGGAACATTCCCAGAACGGCTTATCGTCCATGTTGCACTGCCAAATGAGTTGCTGGAAATTCCTGTGATTATTAGCGTCGAATTGTTGAGCGTGCCGGATACTGTGGATCCACTGGCGGTTTCCGTAGTGGTGAATTGGTTGTTGGAATCAAACTGGCTCACCCCGCCATCGTTCTCCGTCCCGTGGTTGAAAAGACAAAAGGTTGTCTGGCCGCTGGCGGACAAAACCGCATTGACTGTTCCAGACTGAGCCTGCCCATTAAAGGTGCCGGACCAGGTGCCGCTGTAATTGCCCGCCGCATTTTGGAAGGGGCCTACAGGCGATTGTTGCGATGGCTGGAAGCCGTTCAACTCCACGGAATCACCGTTGGTAAAATACAGGTAGCCATTGAACGAGCCGTCCTTGCCAATTGAGCCAGATGAGTAACCGTAAACGCCATCGACGCTGTTGCTGTTGACATTCCACCAATTACGATCCCAGTCCAAATTGAAATGCGCTGCCACGCCACCTGCCTGCCCGTTGTAGTGTTGAAAGCTGTAAATATCGTAGCCTACGATTGTGGCTTGCTGGTTCGTGCTGACAAAAACGGCAAAGTTGCCGGCGCTGGATTCGTCGTTATAGTTAAAGTCATAGATTTGCCCGGCATAAATTCCGGCATAGGAATAAAATCTCTTTCTTAACATGGCCTCCGTCATAAACGCGGGTTCATACGGCAAAATTCCCCCGAAGGTGTAACTTGGCAGGGTGTTATTCACATACGCATCACCATTGAATCGCGGCATCAGGCCGCGCAGCGAATTGGTCCCGGAAAAATAACTACCAGCATAGATGGTCGAGTCAAGCTTGTTTGTATTGAACTCCGTTGGCGCGTTTAGTGAGAGCAGGATGTTGGTCAGGTCGGTGCGAAACTCCGCCTCCTCCGGGTAGTCATTCGTGGAGAGCACGAATAAATTGGTGGTCGCGCCGGTTGGCCGCGTGTTGCGGATGAAACTGGATGCGGCAAAATAATACCCGATGGCGTTGGTCAGCGCACTTTTTGAGGATGCCAGGTCGGCCGTGTTTTGCATCGTGAGCAGATTGGGATAATTGGTCAGCATCCACTGGAAGGAGAAAGTGTGTGTCTCAAACATATTTCCCATCTGTGGCATGACGACGCTGCAATTGTTGGCGTTAAGCGTGTAGCCCATGAATTGCGCTGCCGACAGCAGCGCTCGGAGCATCTGGATGTCGCCGTAATCCAAGGTCACGGATTCAGTGCCGGTCTCGGCGGACGACAGCACCAGTATGTAGTTGGTATCCGTGACGACAGCCAGATTGGTTGCCGAAGCGGAGATGGCGGTCATGATGTTGGTGCGGAAAAACGCTACGATGTTGGTGGAATTGTAGTTCGCCGGGAAAATGTCATAGCCATTGGTGTCCTTGGGCAGCTTTGCCGTCCAGCCAAACACGCTGCGGATACCATTGGTAATGTTAAGCGTATTGAGAAAGTTGCTGCCGGCGGGCGTCTGCGGCAACGTCAGCAAGCGTGTCGCCGCCCACAGCACATTGGCGGTCTCGTTCGTGGGCGAAAGTGCGACGGCGTAGGCGAAATTTGTGTTGGCGTTCCACAAGCCTTGCTGCGTTTGCTGATTGAGATCGTTTGTGCCCTGCGTGATAAAAGTATTCGCCGTTTGTGCCGAGGCAAGCATCGTCCATGACAATGCCAGCAGGGTGATGAGTTTGCTTTTCATTGTTTCTCTCCGTTAATTTCAGTTGGTTTTTTTGAATTGTTGAAAATCTCCCCGCTGAATAAATCCATGTGCTGCTCACCGCCGTCGGCCTTCCAGACCACGCGCGGCCGGCCTCCTTCGTTGCGCAATTCAGCCTGCGGCATCCGCCACGTTGCGCCATTGGCCTCCAGCGTGACATCCTTGAACTCGCAAATTGTCGGCGCTCCTTCCGCTGCCATCTGTGCCCCATCAGCATGCAAACGCGGTGTGCCTTCCTTTTGGGAACCAATGCTGATATCACGCCATTCTATGGCACTCCGCTTCACTTTGGGCAGCCAATCGGACTGGAAACTTTGCGCCCATTCATTGGTTGGATTGGCATCGGCAAATTCCAGGCGCACCCTCTGAACCACGAGCACTGGCAGCAGTTTGACCCGGAAGAATCCCAGCTTGCGGTGATCGAGGAAGATTTTTTCCACCTTGCAGTCGGCGATTTCCTGGATCGACCTTGGCGCATAAGTCGTGAACTCAAGGTTCCGCCAAGCAACACCTGTGGGGAAATCCGCGCCCTGCGCCGAGTTGAAACCAACTAGCAGAACGGCGAGACCAGCTATCGGCATGGGCAGGAGAAATAGATTTTTAATGGGAGTTTTCATAATGGATTCAGGGTTTCGTTTTTTACGGGATCACCGCCCGGTAAAACCGTTGATTTGAATTGGTCGCCGCCGTGTCGCGGAAAGTGATCGTGGCATTGGTGCCGACAAAATTGGTCAGCGTGGCCCAGCTTGTCAGGTTCGTTGACACCTGGACATGGCCGACCAAGCCGGTGGAAACCTGAAGGACAAAGTTCAGTCCATTGCCGGCCAGCGGCTGTCCTGCGGCAAACGTCAGTTGCAGTTTGAAGCTGTTGCTTGACACAAAGCTGACACTGTTGGTCGCCGAATAATTTCCGCCCAGGTTCACCGCATACGCCTTCACCATGTTCGTGCCGGCGGCCAGCGTAAGCGTGGTTGACCAGTTGGTATAGCTGTTGGTCGTGGCGGCTTGGCTCCATGTCCCGCCGGTCAAAATCCCATTGGTCAACTGATACCAGACCGCATTGACCCCCCAGATGTCGCTGGCCGTGCCGGTGACGGTTGCCAGGGCATTGCTCATGTGCTGGCCGGAAGTCGGCGCGGTGATGGTGAGTGTCGGCTTGTTGGTTTCCGCAAAATTGGCCTGCAAGGTCAGATTCGACTGCATCATGAATAGCAGGTTCGTGCCGGTCACGGTCGTGCCGCCAATCCAGTTCGTCGAAACCGTCCAGTTGGTGAACACAAAGCCGCTGGCTGGGGCGGACGTGATGCTGTAATTCCGGCCAATCTCCAGCCAGGCATTGCTGTAATTGGGCGAGTTGGTTCCCAAACCAGTGATGCGGATTTGCAGTTGGTTGGTCACCACAAATTGGAAGCTCAAGCTGTTGGTTGTCGAATTGTTGCCGGTGGTATCGGTGGCAAAAGCTGCAATCGCGTTTGTTCCCGGCGTCAGGGTTAAAGGCACCGACCAATTCGTCGTGCCGCTTGCATTTGTCCAGATTCCGCCATTCAATTGAACCTGCACGCTGGCAACCTGCCAGTTGTCGGTGGCCCATCCTTTGGCCGTGAATACCAGATTACTCCACCGTTGGCCGGCCACCAGGTTCGTGATGCTCAAAGTCGGCTTGGTCACATCTAAAAAGTTCGCTTGTAACGTCAGGTTTGATTGCATCATGAATTGCAAGTTCGTGCCAGTCACGAGTGCGCCGCCAATCCAGTTGGTCGAAACCAGCCAGTTCGTGAACACAAAGCCGGTGGCCGGGGCGGACGTGATGCTGTAAATCTGGCCAATATTCAGCCAGGCATTGCTGTAATTGGGCGAAATCGTCCCCAGACCAATGGCCCGCACGCCCAGTTGGTTGGTCACCACATATTGGAAGCTCACACCGTTGGTGGTGGAAACATTGCCGCTGGTGTCCACCGCATAGGCAGCCACAGTGTTTGTGCCTGGAGCAAGCGTCACTCCCGCCGACCAGTTCGTCCAATTGTTGATGTTCGTCGCCGAGTTCCAAACGCCCCCATTGATTTGGCAAAGCACGTTGCTCATCTGCCAGTTGTCACTGGCCGTTCCTTGGACCGTGAACACCGCGTTGCTCAACCGCTGTCCCGCTGTCAGGTTGGTGATGCTCAACGTCGGCTTGTTCGTGTCCAAAAACGTGGCCTGCAACATCAAATTCGAGACCATTAAAAATTGGATCGTTGCCCCGTTGGTGAGGAAGGCCAGCGGCAGGCTCGTCCCGCCCGTCCAGTTGGTGAACATGAAACCTGTCCCTGGCGTGGCGGTAATGGAATAGTTCTTCCCGATCTGAAGCAATGCCTGATTGTAATTCGGGTTCAAGGATCCCAAGCCATTAGTGCTGACGGTCAGGATGGCGCTGACCACATAATCAAGATTTACCGAGTTGGTGGTGGAAACGTTCCCGCTGGTATCCACCGCGTAGGCGCGGATTGTGTTGGTGCCCGCCACCAGCGTCTCGTTCGTGCTCCAGTTCAACCAGTTGTTCGCTGTCGGCACCAGACCGAACCCGGTGTTCACCAAACTGTTGCTCAACGAGCAATATACCTCCGCCACCGCCACGTTGTCCGTCGCCCACCCCATCACCGTGAACGCCGCGTTGCTCACCATCATTCCGTTCACGATGTTCGTAATCGCCACCACCGACTTGTTTGTGTCCACAAAGTTGGCCTGCAAAGTTAAATTGGATCGCATCAGAAACTGCACTGTCGGGCTATTGGTCACCCATCCCAGTGGCAAGCTGGTCCCGCCCGTCCAATTCGTGAACGCAAATCCCGATCCAGCCACCGCCACCGCCGTCATGCTGTAGGTCGTTCCCACCTGCAACACGGCGTTGCTGTAATCCGGCGTGACCGTGCCCCGGCCAGTCAACTGCACCGTCAGCGGCGCACTGACCACATATTTGAAAGTCACCGTGTTGGTTTTTGACACATTGCCACTGGTATCCACCGCAAAGGTCGCAACCGTGTTCGTCCCGGGCACCAGCGTCACCGCCGCGGTCCAGTTGGACCAGTTATTGGCGGTCGTCGCCATTGCCCAACCCGCATTGTTCAGTGAATAGAACACACTCATTACCGCCACGTTGTCGTTGGCCGTGCCGGCAACTGTGAAAACATTATTGCTCACGCTCTGACCAGAAGTGGGCGTGGAGATGGCAACTGTTGGCGGTGTCGTGTCTACAATCTCGGTCAGACTACTGGTGGAAGAGGCATCAATTTCGTCGATAAAGCCAGCGTCGTATTGAGGTGCCTGGGGATCAATAACCCTTCCTGCGCCTGCAATACTAGCGAGAGATGTTCCGGTTGCATTAAAAGCGTAGGAGCTAGAAGCTCCCAAACCTGGCAAAGATCCATCGGAAGGCATTGGAACCTGTATTACAAAGAAGCTCAATTGAATTACTAAATAACTAGAGCCATTAGCTCCTATTACGCCGGAAGGCGGGATGGTGCCAGCGATTTCATAAGCGTCAGAATAATCATCATAATAAATTGTCCGCGCAGTGTTCATCCCTGTTAAACTCGCCGCGCTGGTGTGATTGACTTGCGTATAGTCGCCTTCGTAGATCGCCAACGTGCCCGTTTCTTTTCCGGTATATGTTGTGGTTGTAATTGATGTTCCGTTCCCAATATGCAATGTCACGGACCAAGACTCGTTGGCAGTGTAAGCATCACTCGTTGATACATAAGCGTCAATGTTCAATGACAATGCTTGCGTCACCGTGTTGTTGTTGGCGTCTGTCACCTGCACGGTGAAGTTGAACGTCCCGACGGATATGGGCATCCCTGATATTATTCCGTTGGTTGCCAAAGTTAGACCGGACGGCAATGAACCGGAAATCAATGACCAACTATAAGGTGTTAGGCCGCCGGTTGCCTCTAATTGCCAGCTATAATCTGTAAAACTCATGCCGTCGGGCAGATAAGTATCCACCTGCAGAGGTATTACCGTCAGCTTCAATGCCTGCGTCGCCGTGCTGTTGTTGGCGTCCGTCACCTGCACGGTGAAGTTGAACGTCCCGACGGACGTGGGCGTCCCGGAAATCAAACCATTGGTCGCCAGAATCAAACCTGGGGGCAAAACACCGGATATTATCATCCAATTGTAGGGTTTTCGCCCGCCGAACGCCGTCAGTGTCTGGCTGTAAGCCACGTCATCGACGCCGCTGGGCAATGAAGTCGTGATTACAACCAGTGCCGATGAAAGTGGCAACGGATAGCTGAACACCGTGCCACAGCCCGAGCTGCCGCCTTCTTGCGCTGTCCCATACAGAGTGTTGCTTGATAAAATCAATCCGGCCCATGGACCTGCCCCGTCACTGCCACCGGTAAAATTCCACAAAGTCGTGAAACCCGTGCCATCGGTGTTAATGGCAAATATTGTGCCATTATACGAACTGCCGCCCCCAGTCGCTGTCCCATACAGAGTGTTGCTTGATAAAATCAATCTGGCAAATGGATCTGCCCCGTCGCTGCCATCAGTGAAACTATACAGGGTCGTAAAACCTGTGCCATCGGTGTTGATAGAAAATATCGTGCCACAATCTGAACTGCCGCCTTCTTGCGCTGTCCCATACAGAGTGTTACCCGATAAAATCAATCCGGCATACGGATAAGCCCCGTCGCTGCCACCAGTGAAACTAAGCAGGTTCGTAAAACCCGTGCCATCGGTCTTAATGGCAAATATCGTGCCATCACCTGAACTGCCGCCCCCAGCCGCTGTCCCATACAGAGTGTTGCTTGATAGAATCAATCCGGCACATGGATAATTCCCGTCGCTGCCACCAGTGAAACTATGCAGGTTCGTAAAACCCGTGCCATCGGTGTTAATGGCAAATACCGTGCCATCACCTGAACTCCCGCCATCCCTCGCTGTCCCATACAGAGTGTTGCTTGATAAAATCAATCCGGCACATGGATATTTCCCGTCGCTGCCACCAGTGAAACTATACAGGTTCTTAAAACCCATGCCATTGGTCTTAATGGCAAATACAGTGCCCCAGCCCGAACTGCCGCCTTCTTGCGTTGTCCCATACAGAGTGTTGCTTGATAAAATCAATCCGGCATACGGAACAGCCCCGTCATTGCCATCAGTGAAACTATGCAGATTCGTAAAACCGGTGCCGTTGGTGTTGAGGGAGAACACCGTGCCATAGCCGTTGGTGCCGCCACCACAGGTCGTTCCATACAGGGTGTTGCCCGATAAGATCAATCCGGCTTGCGGATCAGCCCCGTCGCTGCCGGTGGAAGTGAAACTATGCAGGGTTGTGAAGGTTTGCGCTGTTGCCCGGCCAGTCAAGATCAAGCCGAGACAGGCGGTCAGCGCGGGCAGAAGAAATAAATGCTTAAAGCGAGTTCTCATAAAAATATTCCCCTAAAAGGCCGAGCGCTAATAAGCCGGTGCCTGCGATGCCAGGCGAATAAGGATAGCCGTAAGTTTAACAATATTTCAATTTGGTTCTGGAATTCCATAGGTATTTAATCACTGTTGCAGAATACGGTAAAACATCATTGGAACTTTTGTCGCGTTTGTGTCAAGGAATTGCAGCGATCCAAATACGGGCGGATTGGTGTAAATCGGCTTCCACGAGACCAAGTTTGTCGAGGAATAAATCACCACATTGCCCTGACCAGTCAGTCCGGATACCTGCAAGCTAAAGCCGTTTGTGGCCCATTGGGCGGCATTGGCGGATGTGCTAAAGTATGGAATTGGCTCGCACATGCCGGCGCTTCCAGCATCAAAATTGGCCGCAATTTCTGCCGGCGAAAGGGCGCGGTTGTAAATTGTCACCTCGTCAATCTCGCCGTTGAAGCTGGCACTGTCATTCGGAACCACATTGCCGATAAAGGAATTTGTAATATCAGGGTTGATGACTGGCGCGCTGCCCGCGCCCGCGAAAGCACCGTTCACATAAAAAATGCGGTTAGTTCCATCATAAACCAGCGCCACATGGCTCCATTGTCCCAATGGCACAGCTGTGGTGCCAACCAGTTGACTGGCGTTGTTGATCCAGCTTTCGAGCTTTCCAGTTCCGGCGTTCAAGCCCAAGGATGCTTCCCAATGGCCTTTGGCAAAAATCGTTGGCCAGGATGAATTGTTGAAACTCGCGGGATTAACCCACGCCTCGATGGTCCAACCTGGCATAGCGCTTAAATCGGACCTTGAAGAATAGGGAATTAAAACTGCCTCACTCGTCCCATTGAAACTGAACGCCTGCCCCACAATGCCATTCGTGTAGGTTACCCCGCCTTGAACTGTGCCGTTGTTGCCGCCGGCGCTGTCCAAGGCATTGCCATTCCCGGTCCACCACGAAACCAAGCCTTTTGGCGCGGGCGTGCAACTGCCGCTGTTAACGATCACGACGGCAACTGCGCTTGTCGCCACGCCAAAAGGATTGCTGGCGATGGCAAAATAACTGCCCGCGCTTGTCGGTTGAATGTTGTTCAAAGTCAGACTTGCGTTGTTTTGTCCAGGCAAAGTCGTCCCGTTGAAATACCATTGATAATTTGGAGCCGTTCCCGAGGCGGCGACACTCAATGCCGCTTTCCCGCCTTGTGCCACGATTTGGCTGGCCGGCTGATTCGTTATCGCCGGGCCAATACCAATCTGGACTTGATCCACCCAGCCGCTGTCGGTGAAAGGAATGCCCGTTGGAACATCGCCCCCTCCTTTGGTGTAAGTCCACAGCAACGTGTGGGTGCCGGCGGTCAGATTGACAATGACATGCTGCCAGCCCACGGCTTCGCTGGCGATGGAGTAAAGCTGCGTCCCATCGAGCGCGAACGCCAGATTGTCCGGGGACTGGGAAGAGACGTTCCACCAGAAGCTCAACTGGCAGTTCTGCGTCAGATTACTCGCCACGCCTTGCAGCCAGGTCTGCTGGCTGTTGGAAATAAGGCCTGTTTGGGCGGCGTTCGTGCCGTCTTCCGAAACGGCGGTCTGGCCATACCAAGCGGCGCTGCCGCCCGTCGTCCACACCAGATTCGGGTTGTCCAAAGCCACCGGTAGCGGAATGCCAAAGCTGGCGCTGACCGTTTGGTTGGTGCTCATGACCAGCGCGATGGACGTTTTGGTGCCGGTGGCGGCGCCACCCCAGCCGAGGAAATCCTGGCCGGTGTCGGGAATGGCCGTCAAGGTGATCACTTGCCCCATCGTGTAAAATGGCTGGTCGGGCGAGGCCACCACCCGGCCGTTGCTGGGCGACTGGATATACAATCTGGGATTGAACGAGGCGGCGTTGGTGGGATTAGTGCCTTCCAGGTATTCATCCAGATTGTCAACGCCATCGTCGTCGTAATCGCCGTAGGGCGATTGGGTCAAATTACCGAAATACTTCAACTGCCACCAGTCCGGCATTCCAACACCCCTGGAATCCAGCCAAATTGCTGCCGGGGTGCTCGTGACGGAGCCGGATGAATTGCCGATAATGACGCTGAAATTTCCATTGGTGCTGGTTAAAGTCGGAAAAATCAGGGTATCGTTGATCGCGCCGAGAATTGGCACGCCGTTCGAGAGCCATTGATAGGAAATACCTGCACCGCTGACGACGACTGAAACCGAGACAGGATTATTGCTGTAAAGAAGTGCGGATTGAGGTTGTTTGGTGATGCTAGGAGCAACGGCATTTGTTCCGATAACAGATGTCAAATTGCCCGGCAGATCGTAGGTGTAGCTTGATTGTTGAGCCTGGAGTTGCAATTGAAGATACGTTATACATATCATGGTCAGGATTCTTTTCGTCCATCTAATTCTATGTAGATTATTCATTAAAAGCCTCCGTTGCCTGCGACAATTTCAGTTTGCATTTATTACGCCTCCACCGTGAGTCTCAACATGGTAACTGGTGTGACTTACTGTTGTAGTAGTGGTCGGCTGGTCTGGGTCATAGGGGTTGCTATTGCCAGCGATAATTTTTGCAGAATCTTTACCTAGGTTTACTTCGTCATTATAAGTTTGATAAGCCCCGAGACCTAATCCAACCGTTCCCGCAAAATCACCCAACAACTTTGCAGCCTCTCCAGCTAATTCAGTGAGGCCTTGAAAGGCAGCTAAAGTAACACCGCCAAGTGTGCCAGCGGCAACACCGGGCGGGACTTGAGGCGTAGGATTGGAATTATCTCCATTGCCGTTGCTATTATCACATAAGCCGTAAGGGTCAATATATCTTAATGGAGAATTGTCAACATACGAGTAAAGATTAACACCCGTTGTTTCACCCAATGGGTCTCTCGAAAGCCATCGCCCCGTAATGCTATCGAAAGGTCGAAACCAGGTGAGGTATAAACCTGACTTTTGATGGATAAAATCCCCCGCAAAATCAAAAGTAGTCTGGACATTTTCTTGAACCACAGACTTTTGACCGTAGGGATCGTAATTATAGCGTGTCGCAAGCAGTCCGTTTGCGCCAACCGCCTCGCGAACGCTACCGAGATGGTCTCTGGTGTAGAAAAAATTGGTGCTGCCGTTTGCACCGATCAACGATTCACCTTGCGGAAATAGCCGTCTCAACACCGTGGCTCCGCTGGCGTCGCGCATTTCGCAAATCTTCGTTCCGCACCAAAGATAGTAATTTTCGCTTTGCACGACGCCGTTGGTCTTTTCCACAATCCGCAGCCGCCGTCCCAAACCGTCATAGCTGAATTCACTGCGGTTTGTTCCCTGATTGATGGCCGTCAGCCGCTTTTCCGCATCCCATTCGTAGGTCGCAGAATTGGTTTGGGCTGGAACGGTGGCGGTCAATTGATTGAGCGCATTGTAAGAGTATTGCTGCGTGACACCGTTGATTTGTGATTGCAGACGGTTTCCCGCCGGGTCGTAGGCATACGCATACGAATTGAACGTCGTCACGCCGTCGGTGAGGACGGCATTCGTGAGCTGGTCGGCGGCATCATAGCCGGCTGCCAGAAACCGCGCGGGCGTGGTGTCAAGCTGGTTCGTCCAATAAGTGATCTGCCCGACGGGATTGTAGGCGTAACCAAAACTGGAAAGCAGCGAGCCGTTGGGGTAGAGGTGCAGGATTTGTTGCAGCCGCTCGTCGCCCAAATTATTGTAGTAGCTGTAAAGATTGGTCTGGCCGTTGGGATAGCGCTCGGAAGCCAGTCGTGGCGTGGCGTCAACGTAGGAATACCGGAATGAACCCAGCGCGTTGGTCACCACGCTTGGCCGGTCCAAAACATCGAAAGTCGTCGCCGCTGCAACGCCGTTGATGGCGCGGCTGACCGCCCTGCCAAGTTGATCATATTGATAAGTCACCGTGCTGTTCGGCAGCGGTCCGGAAACGGAGGCAAGTTGTCCCGCACCAAGTGCCGGAGTGCTGGTTATGGGATTGTAAGCATACGTTGTCGTGCCGATGCCATCCTGCATCGTGAGAATGCGGTTGTAATCGGGATCGTAAGTGTAGATGACAGTCGGCGTGGGGACGATGGCGTTGGGATAACTGACGCGCTTTTGGTTGTTGTCTGGATAGTATTCGTAATCGGTTTCCTGCCCTTCCTCGTCAATTTTGTTCTTCAGGCGGCTGGTGGTGTTCTCGTAGGTGTAGGTGATAGTCGAGCCATCGGCGTAATGTTTGGCCGTCGGACGGCTTTGCACATCGTAATCCCAGGTCGTTGTCCGCCCTATCGGGTCGGTCAAGCCGGTCATTGCTCCGCATCTGCACCATTCGTATTGAGTGACGCGGCCAAGAGGGTCCCGGGTCTTGATCAAATGACGATTGGCATCAAAGGTGTTGGTGGTCCAGCGTCCCAAACGGTCGCGACTGGCAAGCAAATCAAGATTGGTATAGACGAACTGCTCGAACGTGCCATCAGGATGTGTGACGCTCGTCTTGCGGTCAAAAGCATCATAGGCAAAAGTCAGCGTGTAGCCTTCCGTGTCCGTTGCCGTGTGGACACGACCGGAATTGTCGTAAGTGAAACTTGTGACATCACTGCTGTTCTGGAGATGGCCGACGATATTGGTGAGATAGCCATTGGCATTGTAATTAAGTGCGGTCAATTCACCTTTCGGATTGGCCGTAGTGAGAAGCTGGCCCCGCGAATTGTATGTATTGGTGGTGGTTTGTCCGGCGGCATCGGTAATTGTCAAAGGAAGATGCTGGGAATTATAGGTGATGCTGGTTTGCACTTCATGCTTGCCATTGTGCGTCATGACCTTTTGCAACAAGTCCACATTGTTCGTGGCGTAAATGTAGCTGAATGTCCGGCCCACCGGGTCAATGGAATTGGTCATGTTTCCAAAAGAATTGTAACCATAGGAGAAAAGCTGGGTGGAGCCGTCATCCATAACCCGGCCAATGATCGAAGGGCGGTTAATACCGGCGGGGCCGATAGCATACCCAACGCTAGTGGATTGAATCTGTCCCGGGTAGTTATACCAGACGCGATTTTCCAGGGGTTCTTTCACGCTTTCGAGTTCCCGGCTGCAGGTGGTAACGTCCGGTTCATGGAGCCAGTGATAGATTTTTGCCTTTGTGTAGTCGGGATAACCGTCGGCATAGGCCTTTTTGTCCCAATAAAATGAATTCCGGCCATAGAGCCAATCGTTAAAAAGACCCATGCCATGCGGCACAATGGCGGCGGGATCGCTGAAGTTAATGGGTTCGCCCTGGCTGAACATAAGATATTCCGTCTGACCGAGCGGATCGGTGGCTGAAAGCCAGGTTTGGGAAGAGCCGCCCGTCGCAAACTTGGTGGTTCCGTAGGGAGTCGTCAGCGCGCTGATAAATTCACTTGAACCATAGGTGAACTGCGAGGTCAATCCCAACACGTCGGTGATCTGCGCCAGCATCCCGGACGAGTTGTATTGGAAGTTGGCGACACGACCGAACGGGTCAATCACGGTGGTAATGGCGTTGGTATAGACGGTGTTGGTATAAAGCAACGTGGTGGATTGGCCGATGGCATCAACGATGTTGGTGATGCGCAGGCTGGAGTCGTAATTCAGTCGGACGATGTTACCAGCCGGGTCAATGATCTGGGTGAGAAAAATGCGTCGCACGGTGCCCACCGAGCCATCAGACGTGGTGAACACCTTTTGGGAGCCGTCCTTGAAGAGCATTTGATAACTTGAACCGGAGGTTTTGGTCAGCAATGCCTGCGTCATTGTTTCGATATCGTATGCTTGGGTGGTCGGATTGAACCCAGTAAAGTTGAGCGTGCCACCGCCGTCTTCGTAAAACGAGACGTCGGCATTTGGACTGGTCGGATTGTCAGTGATGAAGGCGATCCAATTGCAAGTCCATTTCTGGCCGAGATTGGAGTAATAAAATGTGGCCGGCTGGTTGGCTTCTAACTGATTGTAGGTTGCTTGAAAATGGATGGCTGAACCAACCGGCGGAACGTAACCAACCGGCGTATCCATTAGGGTCAAATCCACCAGCATCAAATGAAATGTGTAAGTTGCCATCCCCATCGAACCTTCAGGACCCGGCCCAGCGCCTCCGCAACTACTACCATCACCGCCGCCGCCGCCACCTGTCCCATCACCCGATCCGGTTCCGCCAGGATCGCCGCCACCGGTGACGCCTTTGCCGTAAACCGATTGGGCTTCGGTTTCAGCCACCGCCCGCCAACCATCGGGCAACGGTCCCGGCGGCACTAGGAAATATCCACTCGCCTGATCATTTAACGCGGCCATCGAAATCCAGACCCGGCCGTGAAAAGTGAAATCCTGGGCAAGCACACGATCCCCGTCGCGTTGGAGGAGAGCGGCGTAATGGCCGACTTTCCAGTGAACCACAGCGGGGAGAACCAAGGGCGCCCCCGGAGAGCGGAATGCCATCTGGTAGTGCATACCCAAGTCCAATGACAGCCGGGCAAGCTGGGAGAGGGAATAGCCATTGGTGGTGGATTGGGCTTGCACGACCAGGGGATCCTCCGCCTTGGAGGGATTCTGATAGGAGCGAATTCGGTCTAACGCCAACGGCCCGCATTTGAAACAAAACCCGGGCTGCGTTTTCATCAACGACAAGGCGGTTTTTGCAGCCGCGATCAATTGCGTTCCAGGCCCGCTAAGGTCACGGCCCTTGATCTCCTGCATAAGGCCGTCCAGTTCCTGTATTCGCCCCACCCGGGAATACATGCGGGCCAATTCGCCCACCGCCCGATCCGCCTGAACTTTGCCGGGGCCGTCTTTTATGTTTTTACATCGCACCCATGCCTGTTCCCAGGCATCCATAGCTCTGGAATAGTAGCCACTGTTGTAATATTCAATACCCAAGTGGAGCAGCAATGAGCCAGACCACTTGGAATCAGGAAAATGGTCAAGAAAACCGGTCAGGCTTGAGAAATCGTCGAGATTTGTCCGGTTGGCATAGGCGGTCAAGGCATCCGCCAGCGCAATGTTTTCTTCAACAGACGGTTCGCCGCCCATGGAAATCAACGGTTCATCAAATATCCGAGCGCGGGAAATTTCGGCGGAAGTCGGCTGGACTGAAAAATGCGCTGCAGTTGCATTTTGGCCGCCCCCGGCATCCTGACTCCAGGCGTTCTGTTTTAAGCAGAACAAAATGGCAAGAAGAGAAGCCCAAAACCACGTCCACCGATTGGGCACCGGTCGCATCCGGGACTTTTCCGAACTGCTTGTGGATGGCAAACTGGTTTTTGATTTGATATGAGTCTTCATAATTATTCCTGCAATCGGAAATATTGTGCGCCGGAAAGAATCGGCATAATCACCTGATATAAATTGCCATTGATGACCGGCGGACTGGATACGGTTGTCCAACTAGAGCTAATGGAAAGGTTGGTTGTTGACTGCAACTGAAAGGAAGCAGTGCTATTCGTAGGCCATGATATGATGAAATCTTTACCCGACAACGCGACGCTCAAAACAGCCGGTGCCGTGGTAATGTTGCCGGCGATGCTGTTGGTCAAACTGATAACAATGGTCTGACCCGCCGCAAGATTGGTGTCCCATTCATGGGCAAAGGTCTGGTCGCCCGGCGCATTCGGGATGAGCGAGTCGGACAGGGTTACTGGAGTATCGCCGGAAATCTTGTCAAGCGTGATGGCATACCAGCTACCCTCGTAATAGTTGGGTGCGGGTTGGCTGATGGTTTCCGTCAACGTCAGGCCGTTTCCCTGCTGCACCACCTTGTTGATGGCTGGAAAAACCAACATGTCTGCCGATGGATTGTCGGATAAATCGTAATCTGAATATTCAAATATATGAAGATTTACGGTGGTATTGGTGATATTCAGGATGGTTAAACTTTCAGTCAGGGTTGAAGCGAAGCTCCCATTTCCACCCCCGCTGACTGAAAACGCCAGGGTTGCACTTAATCCTTGCCCAAGGTAATTGACGGTTGTGTTGGTTTGCGACTGATACAAGCCATAGGGTTTGGAAAGGGTGTCGAGGGAAAATTGCGGCGCGGTGGAACCAATGCGCAGCCAAAACCAATGTTGATACGACAAGTCCGTGCCATTGACCGTCCATGAATTCAAGCCGGCGTCAGATGTTGGATCAATCAGCACTTGCGAGTTGCTGCTTAAAACTGAAAATTGTGATATTGGGAAATCCACCATAATCGGTGCATTGGTTACAGGGGACAGAGAAGAAGAGTTAAAGACAAGTGTAACCGATTGCGCGATATTTGAGCTGGCCAAGGTGAAGTAAAGATTTGTGAATGTGGCCAGACCGGTGGAGGAGGTGGTGTTGAGGCTCAACGCGCCGTGCAAGCTGCCGCCTCTGCTTGAATACGCAGTTGCCGTAATCGGTGATGCCCAGTTGAAAACCGTGGTGCCTTGATCTTGCACTTGCACTGTCGCCTGTGAAAATGTTGCTCCGCCTAGTTGTGGAGACGATATTGGCATGGTTAACACAATTTGAAGTCCGGCCCCTGTCACGAGCGTCACATTGTCCACAGCCCAGTTAGCGCCGTAGCCGTCGGGGTCCACGACATGGAGGGCAATCTGTATGCTTTGCCCCGCATAAGACGACAAGTCCACCGATGGTTCCGTCCATCCGCCGCTGCTCAGGACTTGGGAACTTGCACCATATTGGTTGGACAGTGCCACCCATCCATTGGTGCCGACGCGGATTTCCACCACTCCGTAAGCATAACTCCCAAATGAAAACCAATGCCAAAAACGCAGTCGGGGATAGTTGGTCGCTGCCGGCACCGTGAACATGGGACTGATCAGCCGCGAGTTGGCATAGGGATCATTTGTGTATGAATTGCCATTCAGAAAGGTCGACGCGCTGTTCGTGCCGCTATATGCGCCAACCGCACTGCCTACCTCCCACGCACCATTGTCCACCGACCAGTCGCCCAAGCCACTTTCAAAACCCACCGGCACATTGGGAGTTAATGTCACGGGTGCCCCCGTCACCAGCGTCACATTGTCCACAAACCAGCCCGGCCCTACGGCAACCGATTCGGACTCCGAACGAAAATGAAACGCGATTTGGACGGACTCTCCGGCGTGAGCCGACAGGTCAATAGACGGCTCCGACCATCCCCCGCTGTAACCAGCCACGGCGGTCGACGATTCCCCGTAGCTGGCTAGCGTCTGCCAACTCGCGCCGTCGTTCGTGCTGATCTGAAAATCCCCGCCGTCGGGTCCGGTCGAATTGCCAGACCCAAAATCAAACCACTGCCACCACCGCAGCCGCGGATTTTGATTGGCCGCCGGCACCACAAACACCGGACTGATCAGCCGCGTGCTCGCGTAGGCCGGCACATTGCCTGTCAATCCCGTCCCCGCACAGTTCGTCCCGTCATACGCCGCACCCGGCCCCGCAGTCGGCACCCCTATCGCCCACACGCCATTGTCCACCGACCAATCACCCAAACCACTTTCAAAACCCACCGGCACGTTGGACGTCAAGGTCGTGATTGGCCCCGTTACCAAAGTCACGTCATCGACGAACCAACCTGGCCCCACGGCATTCGCCTCGGATTCCGAACGGAAATGGAAGGCAATCTGGACGGACTCGCCGGCGTATGCTGACAGGTCAACAGACGGCTCCGACCATCCCCCGCTGTAGTCACCTACGGCAGAGGACGACTCCCCGTAGCTGGCCAAGGTCTGCCAACTTGTCCCGTTGTTCGTGCTGATCTGAAAATCCCCACCATCCGGCCCACTTGTGCCGCCGGACCCAAAATCAAACCACTGCCACCACCGCAGCCGCGGATTTTGATTGGCCGCCGGCACCACAAACACCGGACTGATCAGCCGCGTGCTCGCGTAGGCCGGCACATTGCCTGTCAATCCCGTCCCCGCACAGTTCGTCCCGTCATACGCCGCACCCGGCCCCGCAGTCGGCACCCCTATCGCCCACACGCCATTGTCCACCGACCAATCACCCAAACCACTTTCAAAACCCACCGGCACGTTGGACGTCAAGGTCGTGATTGGCCCCGTTACCAAAGTCACGTCATCGACGAACCAACCTGGCCCCGCGGCATTCGCCTCGGATTCCGAACGGAAATGGAAGGCAATCTGGACGGACT
>Ga0302320_10007181_pt1 | contig 24568 bp, 19 predicted proteins | sample Bog_T0_3_FD_202130 | JGI IMG/M metagenome (GOLD analysis project Ga0302320, IMG submission 202130) | Peat permafrost microbial communities from Stordalen Mire near Abisko, Sweden - Bog_T0_3 | ecosystem: Environmental > Terrestrial > Soil > Wetlands > Peat | place: Sweden: Abisko, Stordalen Mire...
GGCTGCAGATATCGACAGCGCGGTGCAGGCTGCGCGCGCGGCGTTTCCGAAGTGGCGCGCGCTCACTCCGCATGTGCGGGCGCGTTACCTGTATGCCCTGGCGCGGCTGGTGCAGAAACATTCGCGTCTGCTCGCGGTTTTGGAAACGATGGACAACGGCAAGCCGATTCGCGAGAGCCGCGACATCGATATTCCGCTGGTGGCGCGGCATTTCTACTACCACGCGGGCTGGGCGCAATTGCTCGACCAGGAATTTCCGGAGTACGAACCGTGTGGCGTGGTGGGGCAGATTATCCCGTGGAATTTTCCGCTGCTGATGGCGGCGTGGAAAATTGCTCCAGCGCTGGCCACGGGAAATACGGTGGTGCTGAAGCCCGCGGAATTCACTCCGCTCACGGCACTTGCGTTCGCCGAGCTATGCCAGGAAGCGGGCTTGCCGGCGGGAGTTGTCAACATCGTGACTGGCGATGGCGAGACCGGCCAAGCCTTGGTGAAGCACGCCGACGTCGACAAAATAGCTTTCACAGGTTCCACGGAAGTCGGACGCGCCATTCGCAGTGCGACGGCGGCCACGCCGAAACGTTTATCGCTGGAGTTGGGAGGGAAGTCTCCGTTCATCGTTTTCGAGGATGCTGACCTGGATAGCGCGGTCGAAGGGGTAGTGGATGGAATTTGGTTGAACCAGGGGCAGGTGTGCTGCGCGGGTTCGCGTCTGCTGATGCAGGAGAGTATTGCCGAGAGCTTGCTGGGAAAAATTCGGGAGCGCATGAGCAGCTTGCGTGTGGGCCTTCCACTCGATAAGGCAATCGACATCGGCGCGATCGTGGCGCGCGTGCAACTGGAGCGCATTCAGCGCATGGTGGGGCAGGGAATCGAGGAGGGCGCAACCTGTTGGCAGCCGGAGCTCACGTTGCCGGAGCGTGGCTTTTACTATCCGCCAACCTTGCTGAGCAATGTGCACCCCACATCGATTGTGGCGCAGCAGGAGATATTCGGGCCGGTGCTGGCGGCGATGACGTTCCGCACTCCGAGAGAAGCGGTGGAATTGGCCAACAACACGGTCTATGGCCTGGCTGCGTGCGTTTGGAGCGAGAACATCAACGTGGCGCTGCAGGTGGCGGCGCAACTGAAAGCTGGCGTGGTGTGGGTGAATTGCACGAACCTGTTCGACGCATCTTGCGGCTTTGGCGGGTACCGCGAAAGCGGCTACGGACGCGAAGGCGGGCGGGAAGGCTTGCTGGAATACTTGCAGCCCGCGTGGTTTAAGAATGCTCCCAAGCTGGCTGCGGCGCGCGCGTCCGCGGCTCCGCACTTGGAAGAAGAACCGGCGTCCGGCACTCCTGCCATCGATCGCACGGTGAAGCTCTACATTGGCGGCAAGCAGGTTCGGCCCGATTCCGGCTACAGCATGGAAGTGCGTTCCGCAGATGGGCGAGTGTTGGGCGAAGCATCGCTCGGCAACCGAAAAGACATTCGTAATGCTGTCGAGGCCGCGCGCAAGGCGGAGGCGTGGGCCAAGGCGACGGCGCATAATCGCGCCCAGGTGCTTTACTACTTCGCCGAAAATCTTTCTCAACGCCGCGATGAAATTGTCCGCGGACTCACAGCGGCGGTGGGAGCGAAGCAAGCGGCGGCGGAAGTCGATCTGGGCATCGAACGCATTTTTTCCTACGCGGCGTGGGCCGACAAGTTTGACGGCGCAGTCCATAATCCCCCGTTCCGCAATATCGCGATTGCCATGAATGAGGCGCTTGGAACTGTGGGCATCGTATGTCCCAGGGAAGCGCCGCTGCTGGGTTTTCTTTCCCTCGTGCTGCCCGCTCTTGCGATGGGAAACACTGTGATCGCGGTGCCGTCGGAGGCATACCCGATCATCGCGGCCGATCTCTACCAACTCTTTGATACGAGCGATCTGCCCGGCGGTGCGGTGAACATTGTCACGGGCCATGCCGCGCAGCTTTTGAAAACTCTGGCAGAGCACGACGATGTGGATGCGATCTGGTGCTTTGGGGATGAAGCCAACGCTGCTGCGGCGAAGACGATGTCGGTGGGCAATTTGAAACAAGTCTGGACCAACGAGGGTCGGACCATCGACTGGTTCAATCCGAAACTGGCGGAGGGGCGCTGGTTTCTGGAGCACGCGACCCAGGTAAAAAACATTTGGGTTCCTTACGGAGAATGAGTGCGGCTCCGGGATTCAACTGGAATTGATTTTGTGTTGGCAGCGGACTAGCATGTTCGCGGGGTTCGTCTCCATCCGGCATGTTTGGCATCACGTCATGCCAATACATGTTCGATCCAAGCTGATCTGGTCCACGCTGATCTAAGGAGGGTATATGGGTATTGCAGTGTCACCGCAGATTCATCCGCAGGTCGCGGACTTCATCGAGAAGCCGCGCAAAATGTTGATCAATGGCAATTGGGTAAGCTCGATTTCCGGCAAAACTTTTCCTACTTACAATCCGGCCACGGGTGAAGTTCTCGCTCAGGTGGCCGAGGGCGATCGGGAAGATATTGAACACGCAGTGCAAGCTGCGCGCAAAGCTTTCGACCATGGACCCTGGCGAAAGCTGACTGCGTCGGAACGTGGACGACTGATCTGGAAGCTCGCCGATTTGTTAGAGCAACACACCGAGGAGTTCGCTTACCTGGAGAGCCTGGATAACGGCAAGCCGCTTACCATCGCGCGCGCCGCAGATGTGCCCTTGGCTGTCGACCTGTTTCGCTACATGGCGGGTTGGACCACGAAGATTGAAGGCAACACGATTCCGATCTCGGTTCCGTACACGCCGGGCGCGAAGTATTTGGCGTACACGCTGCGCGAGCCGGTGGGAGTTGCGGGACAAATTATTCCCTGGAACTTTCCGCTGCTGATGGCGGCGTGGAAGTTGGGGCCGGCGCTGGCCGCGGGTTGCACGGTGGTATTGAAGCCGGCGGAACAGACGCCACTTTCGGCGCTGCGTCTCGGCGAGTTGATCATGGAAGCGGGGTTCCCGGAAGGTGTGGTGAACATTGTTCCGGGTTATGGCGAGACCGCAGGTGCGGCGCTGGCGGCGCACCCGGATGTGGACAAAGTGGCGTTCACCGGCTCCACCGAAGTTGGAAAGCTGATCGTACATGCCGCGGCGGGGAACTTGAAAAAAGTATCGTTGGAACTGGGCGGAAAATCTCCCAATGTAATTTACAAAGATGCCGATCTCGACACCGCGATTCCCGGCGCGGCGAGCGCGATTTTCTTTAATCACGGCCAATGCTGCTGTGCGGGATCACGCTTATACGTCGAGAAAGCGGTTTTCGATCGCGTGGTCGAAGGGGTCGTCGATCATGCGAAGAAAATTAATGTAGGCTCGGGGCTCGATCCGGAGACGAGCATGGGGCCGCTGGTTTCTGAGGAGCAATTAAACCGGGTGTGTAGTTATCTCGAAGCTGGCTTCTCGGAAGGCGCAACCGCGCTTTCGGGCGGCCGCAGAAAAGGCAACAAAGGCTATTTCGTCGAGCCTACCGTTCTGGTGAACACTCGCGAAGACATGAAGGTAGTGCGGGAGGAAATCTTCGGCCCGGTGGTGGCGGCGATGCCGTTCAACGATCCCGAAGAAATTTTGCCGCGCGCCAACGACAGCGAATATGGCTTGGCTGCTGCCGTGTGGACGCGCGACATCAGCAAGGCCCACCGCACCGCAGAACATCTGCGCGCCGGCACCGTGTGGATCAACTGCTACAACATTTTCGATGCGGCGCTGCCCTTCGGCGGGTACAAACAATCCGGATGGGGACGGGAGATGGGCCACGACGCCTTGAACCTGTACACGCAAACCAAGGCGATCTGCGCCAAATTGTCGTAACGATCGGTTCACCGAAAAGGACGGCGCTTAGCGCCGTCCTTTTCTTGTTTAGCTATCTTTCCATCAGCAGAACTTTCTCCGCATCGTCGATCTCTGTGAGCTTGACTTCGATCACTTCATTCGTCGAAGTCTGAACGTTGCGGCCGACAAAACTGGCTTCGACTGGAATTTCGCGATGTCCGCGGTCAATCAGAACGCACAACTGCACCCGCCGCGGCCTGCCGTGGGAAAACAGGGCGTCCAGTGCCGCTCGCGTGGTGCGTCCGGTATAAAGAACATCGTCCACCAGAACAATGTTCTTGTCCTCAATCGAAAAACCAATTTCCTTTTCCTGCACAACGGGTTTGGGTCCCAGCGTGGAAAGATCATCGCGATAGAACGTGATGTCTAAAGTCCCGACGGGAACCTTGGCGGTCTCAATGCGGTCGATGATTTTGCCCAAACGTTCTGCGATGGGAACACCGCGGCGGCGAATGCCAACCAGTCCCAGGCCATCAACGCCGCCGTTTTTTTCGACAATCTCATACGCCAGGCGCACCAGCGTGCGCTCAATTTCTGATGCCGACATCAGTTGCGCCTTCTGGCGCAGGCCAGTCTCGGAATGGCTCTTTGCATTCATCGCCGTTTATGCCTCTTAATTTGTCTTGGAATCGTGCGATTTCTCACTGTATTCAAGGGAGCGGTCGGAGGTCAAGCGGCCGGATGCGCGATTCAATCTTACTATTCTTCCTATTCGACCGCAGCCGCGAATCGTTGAACAAACCGGAAAGCATCGTAGTAAGAGTTGTAGAGGGGCACGGGAGCGATGCGGAAAGTATCCGGCTCCCTCCAATCGCCCACCAGTCCTTCTTGCGTGAGTTGCTCGCACAGTGCCCGTCCATTTTGAGGAATTCGAATGGAGAGTTGCGCGCCTCGTCTTTCTTTTTCCCGCGGCGTGATGATGGAAAAGTTTGGCGATGCCTTCTGCTGTAGGAGAAACTCGAGATAGCTTGTCAGCGATACACTCTTGGCGCGCAGGCGATCCATGCCCGCTTCGTGGAAAATATCCATCGAAGCCCGCAACACAGCTAGGCTCACGATCGATGGATTGCTCAACTGCCAGCCTTCGGCGCCGGGCATCGGCTGAAATGCCGGTCCCATCTCGAAGCGCGACTGCTCGTCGTGACCCCACCAGCCCGCGAATCTAGGCAGTTCATGGGCGCGCGCATGCCGCTCATGAACAAAGCAGCCGGCAACGCAGCCCGGGCCGCCATTCAGGTATTTGTAGCTACACCAGACGGCAAAGTCCGGGCCCCACTCATGAAGTTTCAACTGCAAATTGCCCGCGGCATGAGCCAGATCGAACCCGACGATGCAGCCTTGCGCATGTCCGGCGCGTGCGATGCGTTGCATATCAAAGGCCTGACCGGTGGCATAGTTCACTCCTCCCAGCATGATCAGCGCGATTTCACGGCCCTGGCGCTCGATGAGCGAATCGATCTGTTCCTCGCGAAGGCAGCATTCCCCCGGCGGTGGAGTCAGCTCGATCAAGGAAGTCGCAGGATCGAAGCCGTGGAAACGAACCTGCGACTGCACCGCGTACTGGTCCGACGGGAAGGCCCCACGCTCGACCACAATTTTGTGCCGCCTCTTGGTTGGACGGTAAAACGAAACCATCATGAGGTGAAGATTCACGGTGAGCGAATTCATCACTACGACTTCGAGAGGCTTCGCTCCCACCAGTTCCGCAGTCTGTGCCGCAAGCAGTCTGTGGTAGGGCATCCAGGGATCCTTGGCGCGGAAGTGGCCTTCTACGCCGAGCTGCGCCCAATCTTTCAACTCCTGCTCAATACAGGCGGAGGCCGATTTAGGTTGCAGACCGAGCGAATGACCACACAGATACACACACTCGCCGCGTTCTGTTCTCGGAAGAAAGAAGCGCTCGCGGTAACCCCGCAGTGGATCGCGTTCATCCATGGCGATGGCGAAAGCCTTGCCGGATTGAAACTCTAGTTGCACATCTGGGTTTGTCACCGCCGTATCTCCAGAGGAGTCAGATCGCGGCGAATCAACCGGTCCGCTTTGTCCCAGTCGATATCCTCCACGCGCTGGATCGACTCGCCAAGCTCCGCCAGAATGCTGTCCTGAACCGCGCCACGAGCCAGAGCGACGGAGTAGGGAATGCGATGAAAGGTCACCATGGAATACTTGGGCACAAAGAGCTGAGGATATTTCGCTTCCAGCGCCAGCTCGATTTTCTTTCGCAACAGGAATCGCGAATCGGCCACGCGATCTCTCATCTCCGTAAAATTTTCCACCGCCATATCGGCGATGGCATCGGTGTTAACTTTGCGCTCGCGTTCGAACTCCGCGAAAACTCTTGGCCAGTCGGCACCGTGCTGGTGGAGCAGTTCGATCAGGCAGGTGCAGTCTTCAAAGCCGCAGTTGATTCCCTGGCCGAAGAAAGGGACGATGGCATGGGCCGCGTCGCCCAGAAGCAATGCTCTTCCTTCCACATGCCACGGGGAACACTTGACGGTCACCATCACGCCGGTTGGATTTGCGAAATAGTTGTCCGCCAAGCCCGGCATCAGAGAAGCAGCATCTGGAAAACGAGCATGGAAAAACTGCATCACTTCGGACGGGGTCGTCACTGCGGCGAAGCTGTCCGCGCCTTCGAAGGGTAGAAACAGTATGCCGGCGAAAGAGCCGTCGATATTGGGCAAAGCGATCAGCATGTGATTGCCGCGCGGCCAGATGTGCAGCGCATGGGTCTCCAAACGATGCTCGCCGCCGGGTCCGGCCGGAATCGTCAACTCTTTATATCCGTAATCGAGATACTGCTGCGAAAAGTTGAACCGGCTGAGCTTGAACATTTCCGCGCGAAGCGCCGACGCCGATCCGTCGCAGCCGATCACAGTGCCGGCGTCGTGGATCGTCTCTTCGCCGGTGGCCTCCTCGCGCATGCGTACCGAGCCCGTCTTTCGATCATATCCCGTGCAGCGCTGGTTGAAATGAATGGTTGCGCCGTGTTCTTCGGCGGAATTCATCAGCGCAATATTCAACTCAGCCCGCGAAATTGAATGAATGACTTCGGTGTCGTTTTTGCCATAGGGTTGGAAGGCAAGTTCTCCTGCCACCGAATGCATCATCCGTCCTTTCATCGCAATGACGATGCTCCTCATCTGTTCCCACAGTCCGGCCCGCTGCAACCCGTAGATGCCGCGGGTCGACAGCGCAAGATTGATCGACCTTCCCGCGCTCATGCGTACCTGTCGCATGTCGGGACGCCGCTCGTAAATCTCGACCGCGAATCCTCTTTGCCGCAGCAGGATCGCCAGCAGCGGACCGTTAAGTCCGGCGCCGACCAGCGTGATGGTTTCGTTTGCAGGTTTCATCGGAGAGAGCGTAGAACTTGTCGACGACGACGGAGAAGGCGAGCGCCTCACTCCGTCAGCAGCGTCCTGGCCTCCCACAATTCGGGGAAGAATTTCTTGTCGAGGGTGAGCTTTAAGTAGGAAGCTCCGGCGCTGCCTCCCGTGCCCATGCGGATGCCGATGATGCGCTCCACGAGTTGAATGTGGCGCAGACGCCAGCTCACCACCAGTTCGTCGAATTCCGTGAGCCGTTCGCAAACGTCGATCCAGTCGCGATGATGGCGCTCGTCTTTATAGAGTTCGTGGACGGCGCGAGCGCGGGCCTCGAACCGGTCGCGCTCAGTCGCCCCATCGGCGGCGGGAGCTAACTTGCCCATCGCCTGAAGCGCTCCGAAGAATACGTCGCGCAGCGAAGGCTCTTCCAACCGGCGCTTCAGGCTGGCGTAGGCTTCGGGCGTGGGGCGGTGATAGCGAAGCATTTTCTCGTCCTTCAACCCGCACAGAAATTCAATCTCCCGAAACTGTTCAGATTGAAATCCGCTGGCTGGCTCCAGCAGGCCGCGAAACGCCAGAAAATGTGTAGGCAGCATGGTTTCCAGAATGGTGAACTGCTCCACCAATACTCGCGTGATCTCCGTGCAGCGCCGCAGCAAACGCGCCGCTTCATACACTTCATCGTGGGATTGCGGAGCCGCGCCCGCCCGGCGCAGATTCGCCACCACCGCATCCAGGTCATGCAGTAATTCTTTGAACCACAATTCGTAGGTCTGGTGAACCAGAATGAACAGCAACTCATCGTGATGAGGTGGTACTGACTGCGGCTGCTGCAGCTCGAGCAGTTCCGGAACCTTCAGATACGAACTGTAGGTGAGCTGCCCGGGCGCGGGCGTGATCGGCGAAGCGACTGCGGCAGCGGATTGCGGCTGATCTTTGGCCGCCGTCGTTTCGACCTCGAGCCGGAGAAAGCGCGCCGCGTTTCCTCCCAGAAGTTTCGTCTTGGAGTCCTCAGGTAACGCGCTTTCGCGAATCAGCGATCCTACTCGCGCTTCGCCCAGCGGAAAAGGATAATCCGAGCCGAGCATCACCCGCTCCGCTCCCACGGTCCCCACAAGAAATTGCAGCGCACGCTGATCGAACACCGCGGAGTCCACATAGAAGCGGTTCAGATAGTGGGTTGGCGGATGTTCACACTCACCACGCGCAACGGGATGATGATGCCACGCATTCTCCAACCGCCCGAGCAAGAATGCGAAACTCCCGCCGCCGTGCGCGAAACAGATGCGAAGCGTACTGGGAAGTCGATCGAAAGCCCCGCTCAAAATCAGCGCGACTACGGAGAGTTGGGTCTCGGCCGGCATGCCGACGGTCCACGGCATCATGTATTTCGGCATGCGCTCGCGTGCGAACATGTCCCACGGGTGGACGAGCACTGCCGCACCCTCATCTGCGCAGTGATGCAGAAAAGTGACAATGCCGGGATCGTCGAGATTCTTTTCTCCAACGTGATTGCCGATTTGGACGCCGAGGTGCCCGGCCCTCAGGCAGCGGCTAACCTCCTTACAGGCTGCATCCGCGTCTTGCAGCGGCACCTGGCAGAACGACTTTAGCCTGCCGTTACCCCGGCTGCAAAGTTCAAGCGCCGCGTCGTTGAACATCTGCGCGCAATCCAACGCCTGATCGACAGGACGCTCATAGGCGAACAGCACCGGCGTCGCACACATGACCTGCATATCGACGCCGTCCCGATCCATCTCTTGCAGCCGCACCTCAGGATCCCAGCACGCCGAATAAATATGCCGGAAGAATCGATCGCCCACCATGATGTCGGCTTTCCCCGGCGCGGTGTGCTTGATCCAGGGCCAGTTCGGCGTGCCGAAGAGCGCCGCCAGATCGGGCCAGGAGTGCGGAAAGAAGTGGTTGTGAATGTCGATGACTGGCATTATTTGCCCGGATGAACCGTGCCGCAGTGCTTACATTTCCGCCGGCTCTCATTCGAATAGAACTGTTCGAATAGTGGCGGAAGATCCTTGACAATGCTCTTCAACTTCACTTCCGCGCGATAGACCAATTGATGGCAATTCGGACAATACCACTCGAAGGCGTCCACAGAGCCCTCGGGGCGCGGCACTTCGACCACTACGCCAATGGTATCGGCCGGACGCTGCGGCGAGTGCCGCAGATGCTTGGGCAAAAGAAATATTTCTCCTTCTTTGATCGGCACTTCCAGCGGTGGCTGGCCAGGCGTCTCCATGATGCGGAGAGAAATATTTCCTTTCAACTGATAAAAGAATTCCTCCGTGGGATCGTCGTGATAGTCGCGCCGCTGATTGGGCCCGCCCACCACGGTCACCATCATCTCGCCATCTTCCCACACCTGCGCGTTGCCCACGGGAGGCTTAAGTTTCTCTTTGTTCTCTTCGATCCAGGCTTGAAAGTTGAAAGCCTTCAGATTCTTGATGGACGCCATCGTTTCTCCTAGGTCAGAGGCTTGTAGGCCCTTGCTGTGATTTCAATCAGCAAGTGGGGATGCGGCAACTGATGCACGGCCACCGTCGTTCTCGCCGGACCATCGTATCCGAAAAATTCTACATACACTTCGTTGTAGCCGCCGAAATCGTTCATGTTGACCAGATAGGTGGAAATCTCGACGACATCTTTCAGGTCGGCTTCCACGCTTTGCAAAATGTCGCGGATGTTTTCGATCACAGCACGGGTCTGTGCGCGGATGTCGAGCCGAGTCGTTCCCAGGGCATCGACTTCCGCGCCGGCAATCGTGTTGTCGGCGCGGCGCGCGCTGGTGCCCGACACGAACAGAAAGTCGCCCGCACGCTTCAGGTGCGGATACTTGCCGCGCGGAGCCGCTTTTCGTTCGACCACTTTGCTCTCAGTTGCGCTCATCGTTCCCTGTCAGCGTCACAATTTAATGCAGATGTTGTTCAACTCCGAATAGAAATTCAAAGAGTGCATCCCGCCTTCGCGGCCAATTCCGGATAGTCCCGCCCCGCCAAATGGCGTTCGCAGATCGCGCAGGAACCAGCAATTCACCCAGGTGATGCCTACATTCATCTGCTGCGCAACGCGATGGCCGCGCTTCAGATCGCTGGTCCAAATCGAGGCAGCCAGTCCGTACTTGGTATCGTTGGCCATGGCGACGGCTTCCTCTTCGGAATCGAACGGTGCGATGTGGCACACGGGTCCAAAGATTTCTTCTTTCACGCTGCGCGCCGATTCCGGAAGTCCAGTATAGATGGTCGGTTGCACATAGAAGCCGTGGTCGCGAGCGTCGCCAAACTTCGGAACACCTCCGCCCGTCACGACCGTTGCCCCTTCTTCCCCGGCCAGATGGTAATAAGAGAGCACCTTCTCGCGATGCTGCGCCGAAATCAGGGGACCAAGATCAGTCGTCGCTTCGCTCGGCCAGCCCGGATGCAGGCTCTCTGCCTTGCCTTTCAGAGCTGCAACGAATGCATCGAATATTCTGCGTTCCACGTAAAGGCGTTCCGCACACAAACAGACTTGTCCTGTGTTAAGAAAGACGGCATCCGCTAATCCGTTCACGGTTTCTTCGAAATTGCAATCCGCGAATAGGATCGCCGCATTCTTGCCCCCCAACTCAAACGAGACCGGCTTTACCGTGGGCGAAACTGCTCGCATGATCGCTGCGCCGGTTTTCGATTCGCCCGTGAATGTGACCGCGTCCACCTCGGGATGCTGTGTGAGAAATTCTCCCGCTGAGCCTGGTCCAAAGCCATGCACCACGTTGTAGACGCCGCTGGGAATCCCCGCGTCCTGCATCGTCTCGGCGAGCAGCGTGGCAGTGGCTGGAGTTTCTTCCGAAGGCTTGACGATCACCGTGTTTCCGCAAGCCAGCGCCGGCGCAACTTTCCACGTGAGCAAAAGCAAGGGCAAGTTCCACGGCGTGATCACGCCGATGACTCCCAGCGGCTTGCGCACCGCGTAGTTCAGAGCGCCAGATCCATCGGGAGTTTCCGTCTGAAACGATTCCAGGCCGGACATTTTCACCAGATCGGCGAAGACGCGGAAGTTCGCCGCCGCGCGCGGGACATCAAGCCTGGAGGCCAGCGAAACCGGCTTTCCCGTATCGGCGACCTCGGCCTGAACGAAACAGTCGAATCGCTTTTCAATGGCATCGGCGACGCGGTGCAATCTGGCGGCGCGCTCGCGAGTTCCCAAACGCGCCCATTCTCCGCGCAGCGCACGCCGGGCCGCGTGCACGGCCTCGTTCACCTGGGCTTCGTCGGCTTCCGTGACCTGAGCGATCACCGTCCCGTCCGCGGGATTCACATCGGCAAACTCACTCTTCCCGCGCACGAAGCGGCCATCGATATAATTCTGGATTAATTTCACGAGATCCCCAGGCGGGCCTCGGCAATCCTAGCAGGATGGCCAGAAGCGAGGCAATCTCTCGCTACGTCGCGCGCTGCCGCTGTTCCTGGTAGCGCTTCAAGGCGTCACGCCAGGAAGGCATTTCAATTTCGCGAGCTCGCAAGCTGGCTGCCGACAAAACCGAATACGCCGGCCGCGGCGCAGGCCGCGCCATCTGCTGACTGCTCACCGGCCGCACCTCCGTGGACAAACCTGCTCCGCGGACAATCTCTTGCGCAAATTCAAACCACGTGCAATCGCCTGCGTTGGTCGCGTGCACGATTCCGCGCGCACTCTTTCGGCACAGTTGAATGATCGCTCGCGCCAGATCGACGGCATAGGTCGGACAGCCCCGCTGGTCGTCGACCACATCGAGAGTCGGACGGGTGGCCGCCAGCTTCAGGATCGTGTCCGGAAAACATTTTCCCCCGGTTCCGAACAGCCACGAGGTTCGTGCCACGCAACACTCCGCTAGCAGTTCGAGGAGCGCAACTTCGGCTTCGGCCTTGGTCCGCCCATAAACGCTTTGCGGATTGCGTGCATCGCCAGTCTCGTATGGCTTGGTGTTTCTTCCGTCGAAGACGTAATCGGAACTCAAGAACAGCAGTCGCACGCCTGCTTCTTTGGCAGCTGTGGCGACATTGATCGCGCCATCGCGGTTCACAGCAAAAGCAAGCTCCGGATTGCTTTCGCATGCGTCCACGTTGGTGTAGGCGGCGGCCAATACGATCCACTCCGGGCGTGTTTGTCTCACTGCTTGCAGCACGCCCGGGGCATCACGGAGGTCGGCATCACGCGAGCCAAGTCCGATGACGGCGTCTTGGCCCCGTTCCGGCCTGCTCCATTCCTGCAGGAGCGCTTTGCCCAGCAACCCGGAAGCGCCAAAAATGGTGACTCGCATGGGGATTTTATTCGTAACACTCGGCATCGCGGAACGAGGCGCCCTGCTGGTCCTTCGCCGATACGATCGGTTCCACGTCAAGCTCCCAATCGATCTTCAGGTCTGCATCGTTCCAGGCGAGCGTGCGTTCGTCTACCGGCGCATAGAAATCGGTTGCTTTGTACAGCACATGCGCCTTTTCCGAGAGCACTCGAAATCCGTGAGCGAAGCCGACGGGAATCCACAACATGTGCTTGTTCTTGCCCGACAAGCGCACGGCTTCCCAGCGGCCGAAGTTCGGCGAACTGCGCCGCATGTCCACCGCGACATCCAGGACTTCGCCTTCAACGACCCGCACCAGCTTACCCTGCGGATGCTTCACCTGGTAATGCAAGCCGCGCAGAACGTTGCGGGAAGAGCAGGAATGATTGTCCTGCACGAAGTTGTCGACGATTCCCGCCTCCACCATATTCTGCTGGTTATAGCTCTCGAAGAAAAATCCACGCTCATCGCCAAAGACGCGTGGTTCGAGAACGATAACTCCGGGCAGCGTGGTCGAAATTATCTTGAGCATTCCCATGGCAAGACAGATCGCCGAGTCCCATTCCTCAGAACACTTTTTCCCGCAAGAGTTGCAGCAAGTAAGCGCCGTAACTGTTATTCTTCATCGACGTGCCAATCTTCTCCACCTGGTCCGCGGTAATGTAGCCGGAGCGGAGAGCGATCTCTTCCGGACATGCCACCATCAACCCCTGCCGCTTTTCGATGGCTTGAATGTAGAGCGAGGCATCCATCAGCGATTCGTGTGTTCCCGTGTCCAGCCAGGCCATGCCGCGTCCCATGACCACGACTTCCAACTGGCCGCGCTGCAGGTACGCCTTGTTTACGTCGGTGATCTCCAACTCGCCCCGGGGACTCGGCTTAAGAGATTTCGCAATCTGGACGACCTGATCATCGTAAAAATAAAGTCCGGTCACCGCATAACGGGATTTCGGTTGTTTAGGTTTCTCTTCGATACTGAGTGCGCGCCCGTCGCCATCGAATTCCACCACACCGTAGCGCTCGGGATCATTCACCGGATAGGCGAAGACACGCGCGCCTTGAGTCTTAGCTGCCGCCTCCCGTAGATCCTTGGCCAAGTCGTGCCCGTAGAAAATATTGTCACCCAGGACCAAGGCGCAAGGGCTGGCCTCAAGAAACGACTCGCCCACCAGAAAAGCCTGCGCGATGCCTTCCGGCTTCGGCTGCACCTTATATTGCAATCGGATGCCGAACTGACTTCCATCCCCAAGCAGCGCTTGAAATTTGAGAACATCTTCCGGGGTAGTAATGAGAAGGATGTCGCGAATTCCCGCCAGCATGAGTGTGCACAGCGGGTAATAAATCATCGGCTTGTTGTAAACCGGAAGCAGGCTCTTGCCCATGGCGTGGGTGACGGGATACAGGCGCGTCCCCGATCCGCCCGCCAGGATCATTCCCTTATAACTCGTCGCAGTAGAAGTCTGTGTCATGAATGAAGTGTCCGACGCGGTCTTGCTTCAAGAAGAGTAATGGGTTTCAATCCATTGGCGATAGCTCCCGCTGGTGACCTCGCGCACCCACTCTTCATTTTCCAAGTACCACCGAACCGCCTTGCGAATCCCGGTTTCAAAAGTCTCCAGCGGACGCCATTCCAGTTCCCGCTCAATTTTAGTAGCGTCCATCGCATAGCGCCGGTCGTGGCCGGGACGATCTTTCACAAAAGTAATCAAGCTGCGGCGCGGCTCGGCCCTGCCTCCCGCCATCTCATCCACAATGTCGCAGATTGTCTGTACGATGTCGAGATTCCGCTTTTCGTTCCAGCCCCCGATGTTATAGGTTTGCCCCACGCGCCCGCGCGCCAGCACGGTTGAGATTGCTTCGCAGTGGTCCTCGACATAGAGCCAATCGCGGACGTTCTGCCCGTCTCCGTAAATGGGCAGCGGCTTGCCCGCACGCGCGTTCAGGATCACCAGCGGTATCAGCTTTTCCGGAAACTGAAATCGGCCGTAGTTATTGGAGCAATTTGTGGTAAGGACAGGCAAGCCGTACGTGTGGTGATAGGCGCGGACAAAATGGTCCGAGGCTGCCTTCGATGCAGCATACGGGCTGTTGGGTGCATAAGGAGTAGTCTCGGAAAAAGCAGGATCATCGGGAGCAAGCGAACCGTAGACCTCGTCCGTGGAAACGTGCAAAAAACGGAAGTCGTTTCTCTCTGGCTCGGCCAGACCTGTCCAATAGGCTCGTACTTCTTCCAGCAGCGCAAAAGTTCCATCCACATTCGTGCGGATGAAATCCTCGGGCCCGCGAATCGATCGGTCGACGTGGCTCTCGGCGGCAAAATGCACAATGGCTCGTGGCTCGCGACGTTCGAGTAGGTCGCGCATTAGGGGCCGGTCTGCAATATCGCCGTGCACAAATTCATACCGCGGCTCATGGGCGATGGATTTCAGGTTGCAAAGATTACCCGCGTATGTGAGTTTGTCGAGGTTCACCACGGAGGTTGAATCCCGCTCCATCCGTTGCAGGATGAAGTTCGATCCGATAAAACCCGCTCCGCCCGTGACGAGGATCGTGTTATCCATGGCTGAGAATTGTGCGACTTTATTTGCAACGGTCGTTGGCCCTGGGCCTTCGTGAATCGACTTCTCATTGTAAACAAAAAGGACGGGATGCACCCCGTCCTCAGGTTATCTGTCGAGATTTTGCGCGTTAAGGCGCTGCAGGCATTTCGACCCTGCGTTTCATCCTGCTTTTCGTCGCTGTGCCCCCAAAGACGGTCGTATTACTGGCACGCTTGGTCTTCTCGGCGTCCCCGGGGTAACCTTCCAACCCATCGTTTCGAAATACACGCGCTCAATCTCCGCGGCAATCGCCGGCCACTGGTAATGTTCGCGGATGCGGCGTTGCGCAGCCTGCCCAGCCGCCTCCCGTAGAGCTGGGTTCGCAATCAGAAACCGCAGCCGCTCGGCCAAGTCTCCCGCATCGCCGCGGCGAAAAGTGAATCCTGTGCCGGCAATGGCTTCTCGATTTTCGGCAACGTCGCTGCTGAGCACACACAACCCGGCGCCCATCGCATCCAGCAACGCTAACGACAGGCCCTCCATTTCCGACGGCAGAACGAAAATCATGGCATTCGTCAACAACTCGTCAAGCGTCTCCCCCGAAACCCAGTCCAACATTTTGATCCGCTCGCTCGCGTGACTCCGCAACTCTCGTGAGTAATCGTCGCAGTAGCTCGATCCGCCCGCCATCACCAGCTTTACATCCTTCGCCAACTTTTCGTAGGCTTCCACCAGCACATGGCAGCCCTTTTCGGGAGAAAACCTGCCCAGAAAAAGTATGTATTTTTCCGGTTCCAAGCCCCAATCGGAGATTTTGTCGGGGGCACGACGCTCGCGCAGCACGCCACCGTTAGGTACATACGCAGTTGCCGCTCCATAGCGTGCGCTGTAATGCTGTTGTAATGCCCGCGAGACCACCATGGTGCGGTTCGGCAGGTTGACCGCTGCCCGCTCTCCGAGCCGCAAGACAGCCGCGGCAATTCGACCCCACTTCCTGCGCTGCCAATCGAGTCCTTGCACCGTGACCACGGTTTTCTTGCCTGCGAGACGCGGAATAAATGAAAAAAGCGCCGGCCCCAGGGCATGGTAGTGCACAACGTCACACGGTCCGAGCAAAACATGGAGCGTGCTTAGGAACGTATGCGCCAATGTTTCCAGATGCTTGGAGCGGATCGTCGGTAGCCGTACCAGGCGCATGCCGTTAATTTCTTTTCCCGGCGGCGTGAAATAGGTTCGGCAATATACAGTAACGTCGTGCCCCATCGCCGTCAACCGTGCCCCAATTTCTTCATAGTAGTGCTCGATACCGCTGTACTTCGAGACCAGGCCCCGCCCTCCGATGAATGCGATGCGGAGCCTTCTTTTTGGCAGGGGTGACGGAGGCTCTGGAGCGGGCGCCAATGGCTTTTTCCTGTCAAGCAGACGCTGGTACAAACCAATCAGCGCTTGATAGTGGGCTTCCTGGGTATGGTTCCGCCGCATTTGCTCGCGGCCCGCGCGTCCCATTTCGTCTGCGATTTCCGGTTGCGAACTGAGAAACTGGATGGCTGCCGCCAGTTCCTCAATGTCGCCGGTCTTGTACAAGAGTCCTGTCTTCCCGGTGTGTACAAGTTCCCGCCGCGATCCCAGGTCGGTAGCGATGACGGCTCGCCCTTCGGCATAGGACTCGAGAATCGTCTTGCCCAGCGTCTCGTAGGCGTGTGATGGCAACACAGTGAAGCGTGAGTTGGCTATTGCGCTCCGCAGTTCCGTTCCGCGCATCTGGCCGGCGAACTCTACATTGGCCAATTTCAGTTCCGCAGCCAGTTGTCGCAATCGAGGGCGCTCCGGCCCCTCGCCAGCCACCACCAGGCGGAGATTCGGCAGGCTCTGCATCGCGCGCAACAGGTCGTCTACGCCTTTCTCCGCGGACAGTCTGCCAAAGTAAAGCACCGGCGCGTCCTCTGCACAGCGCTCTACCACATTTTTCACAGATTGAAAGTGGGGCAGGACTTCGAACTTCGACGCATCCCATCCATGCTCGACAAACTTGTCGCGCACGAATTGGCTGGGGGCAAGAAAGCCGTCCACACATTTCCGGTACGTCCCGAGCCATTTGTGGACGTAGGCTTCCGCGACCAGCGTGAGTCGCGCGCCCCATCCCGGATAGCACTTCTCTTGCAGCGCATGCCAGAACCCGCCGCCCTTGCAGGCTTCACAAGCCTCTCCTCGAAGCACCATGTTATAGCTGGGGCACAGCACCTTGAAATCGTTCAAGTGATAGACCACCGGAACTCCCTGCTTCCTTAACTCCCACAGAATCGACGGCGACAGATGGTGATAAATGTTCCGCACATGGGCCACGTCCGGACGGAATTCCGCGATCATCGCCCGGATTCGGATTCGTGCCTCGTGCGAGTAAATCGCATGTCCCGCCATTTCCAACTTCGGAACCAATCCACTTTGTTTCTTGAAGTCGATGTGCGGCACGAAATGCCGGTCGTGCGGTGTGGGCAGGCCGCGCGGATCCGCCATGGAAAAAAGTGCCACTTCATGCCCCCTGCACCGCATGAGTTCCATGGCTTCGAACAAATACGCTTCAGTGCCGCTGAAGGGATAGTTATATTTGTTGCAAAACAGAATCCTCATACGAAGGGCTCCAATTCTCGTTTGCGAAATTTCCGGCTGCGACCCGATGCAGGAACCGGTCGCCAAATCGAGTCAGGTTTTTCGAGCGGTTAAAGTTGTGAATGACCTGTACCCGCGCCGCGTGCCGCATCCAGTGGAGCCGGCTCACGGCCGGGCGATCTTCCGCATGCATTCGTTCCTGCAGGAACAGAATCTTTGCTACAAGATCATCCGACCGCCCGGGCGCATAGAGAAAACCTGTTTTTCCAGGGACCACAATCTCAGGGATGCCTGTAATAGCTGGGGCGACAACCAGCTTGCGGCGCGCCATCGCCTCCATCAGCACCAGCGGGATGCCTTCGCTGCGGCTCGTGAGCACAACCACATCGGCTGCCCGATATAGCGCATCCATCCGCTCTGGGGGCACGTGGCCGAGAAGCTTGCAGTGCTCTTGCAGCGAGTTCCGCAGGATCAGCGCTGCCAGGCGTGGCCGCTCCGGCCCTTCTCCGGCAATCGCGCATTCCAGATCGATCCCCCGGTCGCGTAGTCGAGCGCAGGCCTTGATCAGGAATGCATGATCCTTCACCGCATGCAGTCTCCCCACCGCCAGCAAAGTAAATCGATGGCGCTCTGGGGTGATGTCCCCCGGAAAACCTGCTTGTTCCGGCACATTCACACCCAGCCGCGAGACCACGACCCTTCCCGGATCGATGGCCGGAAAATGTTGGAGAATGTAACGGCGGTTGAACTCGGAGACGGTCAAACAGAACCGGCAATTTTTCAGCTTTGCGTCAAGGTACGCCCCGTTTACGAGCAGGTCCGAGCCATGCAGCGTCAGGCTATAGCTCACGCCCAATAATCGCGCGGCCACCATGGCGATCCACGCGCCGAAGTAACCGTGGTGTACGTGGATGTGGTCGATTTCTCGTCCCCGCAACTGAACTGCGTAATAGGCGCCTAACCAAGTGTGCAGGAGGGCCTTCAGCCGGCGCCCCGGAGACTCCCGCCCACGCAGTAGAGCCTGCGAAACCAGCCCGCTGATTCGATTCCAGTGCCGGATCGCCAAGCCGATGGCGCGCAGAAGAGTCAGCAAGCGAATCGGCTGGAGACAGAGAATCTCCGAATCCCCGGCCGTTTTGGCCGATTCGCGTTGTGCCGCGTCAGGTTTGCGCACGCTGCCCGCAATGACCCGAATCCCCCGCCGCCGCAGCTCTGCAATTTCGTCGCCCACGTACGGCTCCCCGGCTGCGGGAAACTCATTCGCGAGATAGGCGACCGTTAACATGGGGCAACAGAAAAGAGGAGTTGATTTATCGACGAATAATCAGCGGACTCGCGAAGTCTCCGGAGCGCTGGCCTCCGCCCTCTTCCAAGTCTTTCGCAGCGCGCCGTTGCTGCGCCGCCAGCATCCCCGCCATGGTGAACAGCAGGCCATTCACAAACTGATAATTCATCACCACCACGGCGGCGTTCACCCAGTAGACGCCGAGCATGACCGGCCACATGGCATGGAACTGCCAGTTCAAGAAGCCGTCGCGTTCGGTGCGTGGGATCAGGCCTCGTCCCAGCCGCAAGATCTCCCACATCAACCAGGCATACAGGGCGAACCCGACTAGCCCGTGTTCCACCAATATTTCCAGATAGGTGTTGTGGGGATACAACTCCTTCTCCTTATAGCCGCTGACGTGGCGTGCCAACTCGGCGGGCATCTGGTTCACGCCCCAACCGGTGAGCGGTTTCTCTAAGAACATCTGCCAACCGCCGGCATAGACGGCCTCGCGGAAATCAAGTGGGCCGGACTCGTGCAGCCGGTCGACCAGGGCCCTGCGCTGATCGTCGAAACTCAGCGTGATCAGCAGACCCAGCAATCCAACCACCGTGACGACCGTGCAGATAATGCGCAATCTCCGGTTATGCGAAAGAAAGATTAGAACCCCGATGCTCACCACAAAAGACAGCCAGACCGCCCGCGTCATCGTGGCCAGGATGGCCACAGGCAGAGAGGCCAGCAGCAGCGCGGCCGCAAGCCCGCGTATTCTGCCCCGCAGAAACGCGTGCAACGCCAGCACGCCCATAAGGTTCAACGAAACTCCATTGGCCACGGCTTGCAGCAGCGGGCCGCGCGCCCGGTCGGCGTGGTAGCCCAAGCTTTCATCCAAAATGAAGCGCGGAAAGATCAACGACTTCGCGCCCACCAGAAAAGCGATTGAGGTGAAACAAAGATAGGCCAGAACAATGAGGGCGAAAAGCTCGAACTGGCGCAACCGCCGCTCTTCGCGAAACACCAGCCCAGCTAGATGAAACAGCGCGAAGGGTACGAAGAATTTCGCCGCCAGCAGACACCAGGATTGGTTGTCGAATGGCTGCCCGACCAAGCTCGCGACCGCAAGCAAGGTCAGCCCGATCATAGGCCACGTCGCCCGCTCCATCATGCACAGCCGTTGCCGCGTGGCGACCGCCTGACCGGCCGTGCCGATCACCAGCAATCCAAAGGCAACCCGGTCAATCTCGTAGAAAGGCACATCCGGATGCCGCAGCAGCATGGCCGCCAGGGCCGCCAGAAAGAGCCCAGTCGGCGCCATCAAGATTGCCTGCAACGGAAGCAACCCCAGCCGAAGTCCGCTCGAAGCAAGGGATTCCATGCTCCCCCTCGACGACATCATTCCCCACTCCCGCGGAAAACTACCGCCGCTGTCTTGAGCAGTATCTTCAAGTCCATGCCCACACTCCAGCGGTGGATATACTCGATATCCAGGTTCATCCCGGCTTGAAAAGATGGATCCCGCCGCGCCGTCACCTGCCAGAGCCCTGTCATTCCTGGAACCACATCCAGCCGGGACAAATGCTCGATCGCGTAGGAAGAAAAATCGTCCAGCGGATGCGGCCGAGGTCCCACCAGGCTCATCTCGCCTTTCAACACGTTCCACAATTGGGGAAGCTCGTCTAGACTGTATCGGCGAAGCCATCGACCGACGCGCGTGATGCGCGGGTCATCCCTGATTTTGAAAACCGGACCCTGTCTCTGATTCTGTTCCCGGAGGCGCTCCTTCAAGGCTTCCGCATCTCGAACCATAGTGCGAAACTTGTAACAACGGAAGGGTCTGCCCTTGCGTCCGGCCCGCAGTGCGGAGTAGAGCACCGGACCCCGCGACTCGATCCGGATCAAGCACGCGAGCAGAAGCAATACCGGGGCCAGCAGGATTAGCGCCAGGCTTGAACCCGCCACGTCGAGGGCGCGCTTCAGAAGCAATCCGGCGACCGGCAATCGTTCTTCGTGCAGGGAGATCAGGGGAATGTCTCCGATCTTTTCCGTCTCCCGTGCCGGCTCACAGCCGAAAAGGTCGGGGGCGATCTTCACATCCAAACGCAACTCTCGGGCGGTGCGCACGACCCGCAAGGTTTTCTCCCGATCGTGCGGTCCCGCCAGAATTACCTCGTCCACAAATCCGGCGCGTGCCAGTTCCGCCAAGTCGCTGGTGTGTGCCACGCCTTTTCCCGGCAGCTTCCGGTCATCCAGGAAACCGCACACCGACCGGCCCAACTCCGGATGCTCCTCCAAATAGTTCGCCAGCCGGTGACCGAGTCCGCCGGCTCCCACGATCAGGACATTCCTCGTGCCGCTCAGCGTTCGCACGCCACGTTGGCCGCCCTTCTTCTGTGCCCATCGCGAAGCTACCCGGGCGCCAGAGTGTAAAAAATCTGCAATCCAAACCAGCATCGCCTGCACCCAGTTCTTACCGCATGAACTTTGATGCGATGGGCTGGGCCGGGGAGACATGGTTGCTCTGTCCGTCGCGCTGGCTGCCGAGAACAGAGACCCTGCGCCGGAAGGCGAATTTGCGACCGGCACCGTTGCTCCTTGCTGCTTCTTCCGGATGCCAGCGGAGGCTGCTCCCGGGATTAACCGCGCCGCCCACTCCGTGCCCTGGGGCATTTGCGGTTTAGGAGGTAAGAAAGGAGAAGACACGTCAGACCAATTCCAGTTCGTATCCCTGAATCTCAATCGCCAGCGAGCGCTGGATCGACTCGATTGAGATCACCAGCTTTCCTTTATCATGTTGCACCAGCAAACCTTCTAATCCATGCAAACAACCACCTCGGATGCGCACCCGCTGTCCGCTGTGGACGAAGGGATGCATGGCAAACAGGCCCTTCTTTTGCAGCAGCAATCGCAGATCTTCAATCTGCTTCGCAGGTACGGCCACGACTCTTCCTCCGAATGTCACGAAGCCGATCAGACCTGCGGTTTGTAATATCGCCTGCCGCGCATCGCGGGATTGGTCGATACGCACAAACGCGTATCCCGGAAACAGCGGAAGCGTCACCAATTTTTGTCGGTCGCTCCAGGTGTGGTGTTCGGTCAGCACGGGGAGGTAGACTTCGCAACTCTTGTGGTTCAGCTGGGCCACGACTCGCTTTTCAAACCGGTAACGCGTCTGCACCGCAAACCATTGCGCCAAGCCTGCTTTTGCTGCTGGAGCTTGTGGCGATTGGGTCAAAGCCACGATGCCCGCCACTGGAACTCCATAGCTACCGCTCATTGAGTCCCATTGCCTATTCTCTTTTCTTTTGCACAGCGTTTTCGATTTCCGAACTGAACAGCACTTCTTGAGAACTTGCTTCACTGCTTACAGCCGGCGGTATATTCCTTCCGGGACGGGAAACTTTCTCTCGCTGAGCACCGTCCCCAGTATCCGACATTGCGCGCCCTGGAGCGTTTCCTTGACCTTGCGCGCGGTCGCTTTTCGCGTGCTGTGCGCTCCCAGCACCAGGATGATTCCGTCGGCAAGTTGCCCCAGCAGGGCAGCCTCGCTGGATATTTCCGCGGCAGGCGAGTGAATCACGGCATACTCAAACTCATTTCGCAGCTCCGCCAGAAAAGACAGCCAGTAGGGTCCCGTCCTCGATTCCTCTCCACACTGCTGTAGCCCGAACGCCGGTACGCGCCACAGGTTGATCGCCAACTGTATCGATTTGGCCTTCATTCCAGTGCTTCCCGCGTAAGCCCGCCCGTTCTCGCCTACCTGCGGTTGACAGCTGACGATAGCAACGTGGGCTCGCGTCTCCAGCGCCAATGCGTGCCCGACACGGTCGCAGATGTTGGCGACTGATGTGTTTGGCCCCGCCGCGCTGAAAACCACCTGTCTCGCCGGTGGGGGTCCGCCGGTAAAGAACACCCGCTGTACCAAGCCGCGAATCTGTTCGCGTGCGAAGTCCTCGGGAGTCCAACTTTCCGTGTCGCGAATGAGCGCGACCCGGGGTACCGTGTCCTGGGGTACCGTGTCCTGGGGTACCGTGTTCTGGGTGAACGGGTTCTGGATCCGCGCACCCATCCGGCTATATCTGTGCAGCACCTCCGCATTGGCGCTCATCTCATCTCCTCAGGCGGATAACCGCCGGCTCGTTCCTTCTGGTATTGAAGCCAAGACTGGGATTTCCAAACACGCCAGCGCTTCCTCCGGCGTGCGCAGCGCAGGGTCCAGGTAGTCGGCAGCAAACGCAGCGCCAGTGCCGGACGCGAGCGCCGCCACACAGCCCACCAACACTACGCCTGCGGCCGGCCACACGGGCAGGGCAGGCACAACCGGTTGCTCGGCGACGGCCACATTGACGATGCCCCCCTCGTCCAGGGCATCTCCCATGCGCGCTTCCTCCCGTTTCTTCACATAGAGCAGGTAGTTCTCCTCTGCCGCTTGTGCGCTGCTGGTCAAATCGTCTTGGACGATGGCGTCTTGACCAAGCTGGCGAGCCAGGTCGCGATATTCCGCCAAGTGCGCGCTGGTCGTGGCCGAACGCGCCTCCAACCCTTTCATTGCAACCTGCGCCTCCTGCAGTTCCGACCTCGCCCATTCGTAGCTTGCATCCTTTTCCGTGGTTTCGTCACGCAGCGGATCCAGCTTCTCGGCGGCTATGGTGGATTTCGCCTGCGCAATCTGTTGCTCGACTTCCCGCACCAGCCGGTGGTTCGGCTCGAACTTGGTGAGCAATTGAGTGCGCTTCAACTCAAGTTCCAGCAGGCTTGCGCTCAGGGCCTGCAACAACTGCGGATTGTCCGCCGAGCGAATCTGAGTGACGCTCCTTTCCGGCAACCTCCTTAACTGCGCATCCAGTGCCTGAACTCGCCGCCGCGTCTCCGACATCTCCACCTGGGTTTGCCGGTAATTCGCCTCTTCGTCGTCCAGCCGATGCAATACCAGATCGCGCTGCTGGGCGGCCATGACCACGTCATGGCTCGTAGTAAAATCAACCAGCTTTCCCGTAGCCTCTTCCAGTTGCCGTCGCGACTCTACCGTCTGCTGGTCGAAGAAATGTAGTTGACCGGCTGGCCGGTGCACTTCCATGTGCTTCTGCAGGTAAACGCTGGCCAGCGACTGCAGCACCTGGGCCGCCAACTGCGGATTGGGCGCGTCATAGCTCACTGAGATCAGGTTTGTCTTTTTGATCGCCTCCACATCAAGCCGGCCGGCGAGCTTTTTCGCCGCCCGCTGCACTCGCGCCGCCTGCTCTTCGTGGGGCCGCAGCCATCGCAGCCAGTCATGTGCAGCCAGATCGTTGGCTTCCACCACTCGCCGCAGGACATCATCATCCTTCAACAGCTCCACTTCCGAATTCAGATCTTCCTCGGTTACTTCCACCCGGGAGAAATCAGGAGGCGCGTTGGGCTGCGCGGTTACCGGAGGATCGGCTCGTCCTCGACGTACCAGCACACGCACTTGAGCGCGATATGTGGCCCCGGCGAAGGCATAAACCACCGCCAGGACTAGGATCAAACCCGAGACGCCGAGAAAAACCATGCGCTGCCGGAACAGCACGATGGCCAGCTCCCGGATGGTGGGGGACACTGGCTCTTGTCCCCTGCGCGCTCGATCTTGGTCAGACATGCGGATTGATCCTTAACGCGTAAAGCTGTCGGTA
>Ga0302320_10007182_pt1 | contig 24566 bp, 20 predicted proteins | sample Bog_T0_3_FD_202130 | JGI IMG/M metagenome (GOLD analysis project Ga0302320, IMG submission 202130) | Peat permafrost microbial communities from Stordalen Mire near Abisko, Sweden - Bog_T0_3 | ecosystem: Environmental > Terrestrial > Soil > Wetlands > Peat | place: Sweden: Abisko, Stordalen Mire...
TGCCCGGTTACCCGAACCTGCCGCTCGCCAGCTATCGAATCTAACCATCAACTATTCGAGTGGGTCCTTCCCCCACTGGTATTCAGCCCCTTTGGGGCACACGCGGAAGCGCCTATCCACATCGTTGTCAGGCGTAAATGCCGCGCAACTTCATTGCGTTGGCCACACGGTCGAGCGCCACCATATAAGCCGCCGTGCGATTATCCACGCGGTGCTTCTCGCCATACGCGGTGACGGCGGCGAAACTGCCCACCATGATCTCTTCGAGGCGTGTGTTCACCAGATCCTCGTTCCAGAAGAAGCCCTGGCGATCCTGCACCCACTCGAAGTAGGAAACCGTAACGCCGCCGGCGTTGGCCAGGATATCGGGAATTACAAAGATCTTCTTATCTGCCAGAATCTCGTCGGCGATAGCCGTGGTGGGCCCGTTGGCGCCCTCGCAAAGAATGCGGCAGCGCAGCCGCGCGGCATTCTCGGAGGTGATCACGTTCTCCGTCGCGGCAGGCAGCAGAACGTCGCATTCGAGAAACAGCGCTTCCTTTCTGTCGATGGCCTCGGCTTCGGGAAACCCGGCAATCGAGCCCGTCTCCGCCCGATGCAACGCCAGCGCCTTGATATCCAGACCGTTGCGGTTGTAAACGGCAGCGTCGTATTCCACGATGGCGACGATCTTAAATCCATGCGCGGCCATCAGCTTCGCAGCCATGCCGCCCACGTTGCCGAAGCCCTGGATCACTACCCGCGTATCTTCCGGCTTGAGTCCGAACCTTTTCAGCGCTTCGAGCGTCACCAGCATGCAACCGCGCCCGGTCGCTTCGGGACGTCCTCGCGAACCGCCCAACTCCATCGGCTTGCCGGTCACCACGCCCGTCGTCGTATGACCCACGTGCATGGAATAGGTATCCATAATCCACGCCATCACGCGATCGTTGGTGTTCATGTCGGGCGCGGGCACGTCGCGCTCCGGGCCGATGTATTCGATGATCCCCGCGGTATAGCGGCGCGTCAGGCGCTCCAGTTCTCCATCCGACATCAGCGTGGGATTGCAAATCACGCCGCCCTTGGCGCCACCAAACGGGATGTTTACCACAGCGCATTTCCACGTCATCCAGGAGGCAAGGGCGCGCACCTCATCGAGCGTGACATCGGGCGCGTAGCGGATACCGCCCTTGCCCGGACCGCGAACTATCGAATGCTGCACGCGATAGCCGGTGAAAACCTCGAGGCGCCCGTCATCCAGCTGCACGGGAATGTTGACGGTGATCTCGCGCGCTGGAGCCTTGAGGATCTTGCAAACGCCGTCGTCGAGGTTCAGCGCGCGGGCGGCGTTGTCGAAGCGCGTCTCCGCCGCCAGCCATGGATTTTTCTCCTGCTCGATAGACAGCAGCGCAGTCGCCGGCATCATGCAGTACCTTTCAACACAGCTTCGAGTGCCTTCTGAATTGGCGGATCGGACTGCGCCGCAACTTCGTCGCCCTTTTCCACGCCCAGCGCGAGGTTGTAGATTTCGGTCTTCAGACGCGATTCGAGGAAGTCGCGATTCGCGATCCACTCGCGCAGGCCGGGCTGAATCTGACGTTCCGCCAGAAACGCCTGGAACTGATCGAGGATCTGCGGCGGCATCTCCCAGCCCGGCTCGATCTTGTGGACGCCGATGTATTGCGCGGCAAACGTGGTGAACGAGGCGGTGGCTTCAAGGATGCCGCGGAATTTATCCAGCTCAGGCGGAAAGGCGGGGATGTCCGGTACGATGCCGCCGCCACCCGGAACCGGGCGTCCACTGTCCGTCTTAAAATCGGTCCGCTCGTTGGGATGCGCAGCAGTGGCTCCCAGTTCGAAATCGGGCAGCTTGAACGCCTTCTGGATGGAGCGGCCGCTGGGTATGTAATAAAGCGCCGTCGTCAGCGCCAGCCCCGTCTTCTCCGCTAACGGAAACACGCTCTGCACCAGCCCCTTGCCGAAGCTCGGCTCACCCACGATGACGGCCCGGTCGTGATCCTGCAGGGAACCGGAGACGATCTCGGAAGCGCTCGCCGTCCTGGCGTTCACAATCACCGCGACGGGAAACGTATAAGGCCGGGCGGCGGCGGGCACGCGCTCTATTTTTTCGGGCACGTTGCGGCCTTTGACGGACAGAATCATCTGGCCCGGTTTGAGGAACAAAGAGGCCGTCTCCAGCGCCGCGGTCATCAGGCCGCCAGGGTTATTGCGCAGATCGAGCACCAGGCCTTTGAGGTCGCGCCCGCCCAGCTTCTCGATGGCGGAGCGAATCTGTTGTCCCGTCTTCTCATCGAAGCTCGAAACGCGGATGTAGCCGATGCCCGGCTTGAGTTCAAAGGCGCGCTCCACACTCGAAGACTGCATGTCTTCGGGAATCAGCGTCAGCTGGGCGATGAGCGTATTGCCGGGATGGCGGACCACCAGCTGCGCCGGCTTCGTCTTGGATTCCGTCAGCAATTCCACGATCTGATCGGCCTCCAGGCGGTCCATGCGGTAATTATTCACCGCGAGGATTTCATCTCCCGGCATCATTCCGGCGCGCGCCGAGGGGGTATTGGGGGCGGTCTGGAGCACCATCACGCGTCCGGGCAGGACGGAAACGATGGCGCCGAAACCCTTGCGCGTAGATGTCTCCATCTGCTTGAGCTGGCCGTACTGATCGGGATCGAAGAAGATGGAATGCGGATCCAGATGCCGCAGCAGCCCAGGCATGGCGCCACCGTAGAACGCCTGGTCGGCATCGATGGGATCGGCCGCGTGCTCCTCCATGATCTGCAGCGCGTCGATGAATCGCTTCATCTCTTTCGCGTCGTCTTCCTTCTTAGGAGGATCCGCGGCAGCGGCCAGCCAGGCGCAGGCGAAAAGAGCGGCCAGGAGTCTCAACATGCTTCAGAGACTATTATGGCGCAGCTTTCAAGTCAGAGAAGTCCCAGAAGAGGCGTCAGGGTAGTGGTAAGTCCCGAATCATTGACGATCGCATGGGTCACGCCCGTCATGGTATCGAAGATGACGAGCGAGTAGGAGAGCGAACAAGGTGCCCCCGAGGGAAGCGTAGTGGTCAGCGATACCACGGCGCGGATCAGCGTCCGCCCGGCCGCCGCATTCGGCAGGCTCACCTGCTCAATCTGGCCGCTGGTCAGCGCAAACGGCGTAGCCGTGCCGATTATTGCGCCGCTCGCGTTATAGAACGAGACGGAACCGGTACAGGAGGCGACTGGCCCGGATGCCGTACTGGTGGCTCCAGCGGCGGCCACAAGATTGGCGGCAGTATTGGTCAGAATCACCTGCGCCGTCTCCGTTCCGGCGATCCCGATGGGCGGAAGATTGGAAGTCCGGGTGGTCGTCACACTTCCACCGGGCGGGAACGGGTTGACGATCTGGCCGAAAGCGCAGATCGCCAGCCCCAATGTTCCGGCTATCAGCCGGGCGGTATTTGCAATTAACATGCTTCTACTTTACAGCGAAAATCAGAATCCGAATTCGTGATCCCAGTGCATATCGACGGACGCCCGGTGCATGTGTTCCAGCGCTTCGTCGATGTGCCGGTACGCCGCATCGCGCCAGCCGCGCGCACGGCCGTTGTCCTCTTCACGCCCCAGATCGGCGCGGGCGCTTCTCAACAGCTCCACGATTCTGCGGAAACGGTCCCGGCGTTCGAGGTTGGTATCGATGCGCGGATGATCTTCCAGATCTTTCCGGTCGAGCACGGCGGCGCGGTCGATTTCTCCGATAGCCGCTTCCACTTCATGGTCGGCCTCGATCAGGCGACGCGTTACGTTAGGCTCTTCGCGCACGCGCAGCAGAAACTGAGCGGCGCGCAGATCGCTGCGGGCATGCAGATAGGCGGGATGGCGGCCGGGTGTGTCGGCATTAACCGCCGTGGGGACAATAGCGACGATCAAGCCGATCGCGCCTAAGGCAAAAGTTCGTAGTTTCATTTACTTCCTCCGCGAATGAAAACACTGAAAGATCATAACAAGTTGTTGGGGGAAAGTGGTCCTGAACGCTTTTTAATTGGGCGACGGTCTGGTTACACTGGAATCGCAGTGTCAACGACATTGATTTCGACCCGGCGGCAATGGCTGGCCGGCCTTTGCGCGGCGTCCATCTCCGCGGCAACCATCCCCCGGACCTTCGGCGCCCAACTCTACTCCGTTCGCGGCCTTCTGCGCCGGGAACCCGACCGCACGCTGCAGGCCCTCGCGGCGATGGGTTTTACCGATGTCGAAGGCTACAGCCGTCCGGGTATGCTGGCGCTGCTGCCCAAAATCAAACAGTACGGGTTGACGCCGCGCTCCTGCTATATCGAAACACCCCTTATCACCAAAGATTGGGAATTATATCCGGACTTGAAGCCCGCAACTCTGGCGGAAGCCATCGGCGGTATGGCAGATGCCGGGATCGACTATTTCACCATGGATTACATTTCACCCGGAGCGCGCGGCGATGGCGACGATTTCTATCGCCGGACGGCCGATCGTATGAACGTTGCGGCCGAGATGTGCCGCAAAGCCGGATTGAAATTCGCTTACCGCACGCACGCTTTCGAATTCGCCGGACGGCCGGGGCTGCGGCCCATGGACATCTTCAAAGACCGGCTCGATCCCAAACTGGTGGCGTTCGAGCTGGACGTGTTCTGGGCCAGTGTGGCCGGGCTCGATGCGGTGGAATTCCTGAAAGTCTGGAAGGGCCGCGTGCCCATGATGCACCTGCAGGACAAGGTGAAAGAAGTGCCGCGGCAATTTTCCGAGATGCTGGAGCAGGGCGCGTTCACGGGAGCGGGCACGGGTGTGGTGAATTTTCCGGCCATTCTGAAAGCGGCGCAGGCGGCCGGGGTCAGGTATTATTTCGTGGAGCAGGACGAGGCGCCCGGCGATCCGCTCGACAGCCTGCGCAAGAGCTTCGAATATCTGAAGACGATCTGAGGTCCTATGAGTTATTCGGCCATCCGGACATGCGCCAATTGCGGCTCGAAGAATCGAGTGCCCGGGCGGCACCTTGAGCACACGGGCAAGTGCGGGTCATGCAAGTCACCGCTTCCGCCGTTGAACGAACCGCTGGATGTCGACGAAAACGCATTAACGCAGATCGTGCAGGAAGCCACCGTCCCGGTGCTCGTCGATTTCTGGGCGTCGTGGTGCGGGCCCTGTATGGCGGCGGCGCCGGAAGTTCGCGAACTGGCACGGGAGATGGCCGGCAAGGCGTTGGTCCTTAAGGTCGACACGGAGGAAAATCCGGCGCTGGCGGCACGCTACGGGGTGCAATCGATACCGAACTTTGTGGTGCTGCGCAATGGGCGGGTGGTGTCGCAACGCGCCGGCTTCGGTGGGCGGGCAGGAATGCGCCGGTGGATCGAAGAAGCGTGAGGACTTGGGTTATCCGGCGATAGCCGCGTTGCGCTGGACCTGAGCAGGCGCAGCTATCGCAGCGCGTCCCCCAAATTACTGAAGGGCGACTTCGAACGACACGCCGCGGTTGGTCGATCGATCCCAATCCGTCGTCCCCGATCGAATAGGCTTCGTGTTCCCCACTCCCTCCAGGGTGAGCACACTTCGCGGCACTCCCAGGGCGGCCAGTGCGTCCGCCACCTGGCTGGCTCGGGCCAGCGAGAGTTTCATATTGATCTCGGGCATTCCCACCTCATCGGCATGCCCGATCAGAGTGATCCGCGCCTGGGGACGCAGCCGCAGCACTCTGCCGATTTCGAGAGTGAGGTCGTCGATCCGGTCCGCCTCCGCAATCACCAGCTTCGAACTATTGGTGTCGAAGCGGATCACTTGCTTCCGAATCCTCTCCACGGCCGCATCGAGCTCTCGCCGCGCCGCGAACGGAGTGTTCAGCGATAGATACGGTTCGAAAGCGAAGCGCACCTTGGCGGGATTGAGATTGCGGGCGCGCAGCAGAGCAGCGGGGTCCTGCGCCTGCGGGTCTTTAAGCCCCGAAATCGTCCACGATTCACCAAACCACCAGCCCGTCCTCGCAATATCCGTAACGACAATGCCGGGCTGATGTCGCAAGGCATCGAAGTATCCATCCCAGCGCTCCGTGGTGCGCAGATGCCACGCATAAAGCGCCAGCAGGATCACGGCAATGGCCGCGAGGTAGGGCCACAGACGGGCCTTACTGCGCTTACCGGGCGCCGATTGTCCCAGCAGGCAGGCCTGGAGAAACGGCTGGGCCGGTTCGAATACCGTCAGATCGTCCTGTTTGAAGTTATCGATCTGCGGTTGAAGCGCGGCTTCGATCTGGTCGAGTGCTTTGCGGAAAACCTGCCGGAGCTGCACGGGCGCCGTCCCACCCACCGCACCCACCAGCAGAACTTTGGGCGAGTAAGTCAGCCAGAGTTTGAAACGCCCGACATCCACGGTCTCAAGATCGTGCCCGCCCTCGGTGAAGGAATCCGAGAGGAAATCCTGAATCGCCGTAAGCATGCCGGAAATCATGTCGGCATCCTTCAACACCGAACCCTGCGCCGCCGCGTGCTGCAGCAGCAGGCCGCTCTTGCGATGAATCAGGAACACCTGCTCGACAGAGTAGAGCAGACTGCGCGCCAGCAGAATCTCGTTGAACGGCTTGCCGCTGATCATCGATTCGATGCGCCAGCGGATCGAGCGCAGAGAAGCACTCTTCTCGACAATCTGGTTCAACGCTTCGGCGAAATCGCGAATGGCGGCGGCGATCGAGGTGCGAATGGCCGGGCCGATGATGGGGTAGATGGCATCGGCCAGCTCTTTCGGATTCTTGCGGACGGAACTCGAAAAGGCCTTTTCAAAGACCGGTTCGAGAGCCTCCCGCAGCGCCTTGGCCTTGGCGTTGCGGATGCCTTCGGGAAGTACTTCGGCGAGGTCGGCGGACCGGCTGGCGGGGTCGGCAAGCCGCGCCTGAACGCGGGCCAATTGCTCGAGTTCAGGGCCAACCAGCAGCTGGCGCAACTCGCCGAGTTCAGCCGAGAGAGCGCCCGATCCGTTGGTGGGTGCGTCAGCCGAGGGGGCGACCGATTTCGCGGCCGGCTCCGGCATGCTACGCTTCCGAGCCGGGTATCTGGAACTGATCGCTGAGACGCAGGGCCACTTCGGTGAACAGCGATGCCAGCGCCGCGCGGTCGGTCTTGCCGTCGCGCAGTTCGTGAACGCGTTTCTCGAGCAGCGAGGAGAGTTCCTCATGCCGCGCGCGAATCTCTTCGGTCAAGTCGCGGGCCTGCTTGAGCAGATCGTTGCGCAGTTCGCGCTCGTTATTGCTCCCCCGGTCGTCCAGATCGCGGATGCGCCGGCTCAACGAATCGCCCAGTTCCTTCAACTCGCGGGACAGCGCGGCAGCGCTATCGGTACGCTCGTCGCGCTCGGTCTTCATGCGTGCCTGCACCGTCTCGAATTCTTTGCGGATGTAGCTTTCGAGCTGTTCATGGCGGCGGCGGCCGGTTTCGCGGATCTCGAGGGTTTCCTTGATCAGCGTTTCTTCGAGGCGGGCAAATCGCGACTCGTAATCGCGCATCTGCGTGCCGAAAAGAATGTCGCGGATCTTATCGACATTGCCGGCCGTTCCGCGCAAAACCTGGGCCGGATTTTGATCTGCGTGCTGCTCTGGTGAACTCATGGTTGGCTTCTCCTGTGCAATCGTCGCTTTGGGAAATGGTTGTGTCTGGACAGGCCTGGCTTGGGGGACGGCCGGTGGCGCCGGCTTTTTCCCGACTGGCGCGGGCTTTACTATCTTACGTTGCTGCGGCATTCTACTCCTTTGTGCCCGGATCGCTTTACGCCAGGCGGCTTATGCTGGCCTGGCCCCATGGGCAAAACACGATCTTACGCGAGCGTCGAGCTGGGGCGGCGTAAACGGTTTAGCCAAAAAATCGGTGGCGCCGAGTTCAAAACTGTCGCGGGCGCTGCCCTCATCGCCGTGCGCAGTCAGGACAATGACTGGAATCGATGGCATAGTTTTGTCGGCGCGCATGCGGCGCAGCAGCTCGAAACCGTCGACGTCGGGCATGTTGAGATCGAGCACGATCAGATCCGGGCGCTGACTGGCGATCATTTCAAGTCCTTCGATGCCACCGCCGGCTTCGATAACCCGATGGCCGCCACGCACCAGCGCGCGCCGGGCGAGCACGCGCAGATCTTCGTCGTCGTCCACAATCAGAATCAGCAGAGACCCGCTGTGACTGGTATCCTGAGCCGGGGTTTGAGCGGCCCGCGCGCTGTCCACCACGCCCTCGAAGGTCGCCTGATGCCCTTCGCGCGCGCAGAAGATCTCCGTGGATGCACCGAGCGAGGCGACCACTTCTCGGGCGCAGGCTTCGATGCGATCCAGAAAAGCGTCGTCATGGGTAGGGTCGTGATGCGTGAGATAAACGCGCTTGACACCGGCCGCCGCCGCGATCCCGGCCACATACGTGTAGGTACTGTGTCCCCAGTTCTTCTTCGCGGGATACTCTTCTGGAGTGTACTGCGCATCGTGAATCACTACATCGGCATTGCGCATGAAAGCCGCATGCTGGCGGTCGCCCTCATGCAGAATCGATTCCAGTTTGCCGGGCTCGGCGGCGGAGTCCCAAAGGCTTTCCCAATAAGGTTCGTGATCGCAGAGATAGAGTACCGACACGCCGTCCGCCTCGATCTTGTAACCCAGCGCTACGGCGGGATGATTCAGCAAGTGAGTGCTGACGCGAACGCCGCCGATCTCGTGAGTGCCTTCCGATAGATCCTGATAAGTAATGCTGGCGCCCAGTTGAGCGATTTCAACCGGGAAGTAAGTATATTCCATCTGGCCGGAGAGCACTTCGGGCAGCGAGCTCTTGGCGCCCTGCGGTCCGCATACCGTAAAGCTGTTTCCCGGCACGAAAAGCGGGATGAAGAACGGGAAGCCCTGGATATGATCCCAGTGGGTATGGCTGAGGAGGATGTTAGCCGAAATCGGCTTCGGCGCATTGGCCATCAGGTGAGCGCCCAGCGGCCGCGCGCCGGTTCCGCAATCGAAGACGAAGCGCTGGCCCGATTTGGTGACCGCTTCCACGCAGGATGTATTGCCGCCATAGCGAAGTGTGGTGGGCCCAGGGGTTGCGATGGATCCCCGTGTGCCCCAAAAGCGTAGTTCCATCGTTTTCCCTTCTCAAAAGAGCAGGCGAAAACGCCTGCTCCACATACAAAAAATCATCAGTTTACAAGCCAGTGGAGTAGACCGATGCCTCTAAAGTACTCTAGCTAACTTATGTACTCTAACTCAACTTTTTCCACATAGTTGGCGAACTCTTCCAGATTTTCCCGTATTACCCCGGCGTTGGACTGCATGGCCGCTCGCTCCAGTTCCGCCCCGAGTTCCGTAAGTCTGGGAAACCCGTAGCCGGCTCCTGTGCCCTTCATCTTGTGCGCCAGTTTCTTGATGGCATCGAAATCGCCAGCGTCCAGAGCGTGGCGATAAACCGGCACGTCCGCGCGGCGCTTTTCGAGATAACCGGGGACTACGTCTTCCATCCCTTCCTCCACGCGCACCCGGATTGAGGTCTGCGCAGGTTCCGGCGCGGGCGCGGGAGGCGGCGGGACGTCAATTGCGGCCCCCCCTTTGCCTGTTCCGTACTTAGCCAGCGCCGCCAGCAGCGTAACGTGGCGGATCGGCTTGGTCAGCAATTCCGTGAACCCGGCCTCGTATCCTTTCACCGCCATATCCGCAAACGCGTGCGCCGTCAAAGCCAGCACCGGAGTCGGCGCCGCACCGGTCTCCTTCTCGATGCGGCGGATCTCGCGCGTCGCCTGGTACCCGTCCATCACCGGCATCTCGACATCCATCAGCACAGCGTCGTAGCGCCCCGTCTGGAACATCCCCACGGCGATCAGGCCATTTTCGGCAATATCTATCGTTGAATCAGTGCGGCCCGACTGGGTGCCCTTCAGATAAGAGAGGATCAGCACCCGGTTATCTTCCGAATCGTCAACCAGCAGGATGCGCAGGCCCGCGGCCATCGCCTCAAGTTCCGCCACTGAGGCCTGCGCATTCTGCAGACCCGGCTCGGCGGTGCGCTCCGTCTGATCGTCCTGCACCTGAAAACGCGCCGTGAAGAAGAACGTGCTGCCGACGCCCACTTCGCTCTCCACCCAGATACGGCCGTCCATCAGTTCCACCAGTTGTTTCGAGATGGTCAGGCCCAGGCCGGTGCCGCCGTACTTGCGCGTGGTGGAACTGTCGGCTTGCGAGAAACTTTCGAAAATCAGCCCCAGCTTGTCCTCGGGGATGCCTATGCCGGTGTCCGTAATGGCGAACCTGAGGCGTCCGGGCTCGCTGTTTTCGGGATCGAGTTCGACCTTAACTTCGAGACCGCCCTGATCGGTAAACTTGATGGAATTCCCCAGCAGATTGATGATCACCTGGCGAAGCCGACTGGGGTCGCCGATCAGGTAATGGGGAACGCCCGGGCCCATGGTCTGACTCAGCGAGAGGCCTTTGGCAGTGGCGCGAACCTCTACCACCTCGAGGGCGCGCGCCATTACTTCGCGCAGATCCAGATCGGTCGACTCCAGCTCGACGTGTCCCGCCTCCACCTTCGAGAGGTCGAGAATATCGTTAATCAGATTCAGCAGCGCGACGCCGTTGCGCTGAAAAATTTCCACGCACTTCTGCTGTTCGCGGGTCAGCGAAGTCAGGGAAAGCACGTCGGCCATGCCGATGATGGCGTTGAGAGGTGTGCGAATCTCGTGGCTCATGGTGGCGAGGAAATCGCTCTTGGCCTGGGTAGCGCGTTCGGCTTCCCGCCGCTTCACTTCCAGTTCACGGCTCAGCCGCTCGACTTTTTCCTTCTCCAGTTCGAAATCGTGCGCCAGTTGCTGGTAGGTGAAAAGCGCCTGGGGCAGCGATCGCAGGGCTATGAAACGGCGCCCGCCGGCAGCGGTGGCTACGGCCTGGAGATAAAGTTCGCCGCCGCGGGAGTCGGGCTCGGTCCAGACATCGGATTGAACCGGCTCGGCGGAACCGCCCTCCCATACCGCATCGCATTCGGGAAAAAAGATCTCGAGGATGGGAAACCGATCGGCTAAATCAACCGGCCCGTCGCTCAGGGATAGCCAGACAGGAAGACGGCCGACAGGTTGAAACAAGCCGTTCGCCAGTTGCTCGAAGACAGCCAGATCGAACGGCGCGAACAGATCGTCAATCGTCGTCTTCGGAGTCATCGGCCTGAGCCTTGAGCATGTGCGACGTCAGCGTCATAAACGCCTCTTCGACGCGCTCGCCGGATTTGGCGCTGGTTTCGAGCACACTCCAGCCGGCGTCTGCCAGTTCGGCCCACGCGGTTTCGGGAATTTCCCACGTTTCGCGAAGGTCGGCCTTGTTGATCAGCACCAGAAACGGGCGCGCGCCGATCTCCGTTTCCACACGCTGCTGAATGGATTTGGCCACATCCAGCGTCTTGGCCCGGGTACCATCGACCACCAGAAGATAGCCCGAAGCATCCTGCACCTGCTTCAGTTTGACGGGCGCGTTATCTTCTTCGCCAGCCATATCCCACAGCATGAGGATTAACTCCTCGCCGTCGATGGTGACCACCTTCTTATCGATCTTGACGCCGACCGTGGTCTGGTACTTAGGGGAGAACATGCTGCGCACGAAGCGCTCCACCAGGCTGGTTTTGCCCACCCCGTAGGACCCCAGCATGCAGATCTTCTTTTTCATCGCGAAGCCACGAGTATAACCTGAGAGTGCTGTTACAGTGATCGCTGTCGTGGCGAATATCTATGAAGTTGTACCGATAGGCCAGGTCGTCAGCCCGGTCAAACAAACCCTTGACGATGTCTGGGGTGGAGTAACTTCCCGCATCGAACTGGACGCATCGCAATTTACTCCGGAATGCCTGGCAGGTCTCCATGAGTTCTCCCATGTTGAGGTGGTTTTTCTCTTCGATCGCGTGGCGGAATCCGCCATCAGCCGAGGCGCGCGCCACCCACGTGGACGGGCAGACTGGCCGCTGGTGGGCATCTTCGCCCAGCGCGCAAAAAACCGGCCGAACCGAATCGGCGTTACGGTGTGCCGGCTGATCTCTGTAGACTATCTGTCCATCGCGGTGGAAGGCCTCGACGCCATCGACGGCACACCGGTGCTGGACATCAAACCCTGCATGCAGGAGTTCGGGCCCAAAGGTGAGGTGCGGCAGCCTGCATGGGCGACGGAGTTGATGTCGGCTTATTGGGATGCGGCGCCGAGGACTCCATGAACCGGGTGTTTTGGGTTTTCGGGGGTAGTGCCAAAATTACGCCGCCAAGTGGCACTGGAGCACTCGACGAAATAACCACATCATTGCAAGACCCGCGCAGACAATCCCGGCTGACCCCGGCTCGGGCGCAGCAGAAAGGGATGAGGCATTAGATAAGGCAACTGGCGTTTCACCATCAGCCGCCAACACAGACGCAGTAAACCCCATGACGCCACCGCAGGCCGTACCCGCATTAACGGAGCCGAGACTACCACATCCCGCCGACCCCGTAAACGAAATAACCAGCGGCGTACCGAGTGTTATCGGGATGTCGGAGCAATTGTAGGAGTCGAGCGGCGGGCAATTGAAGGGCACGCCTGAAACACCACCGCTTCCGATGTCGAATTCCGTAGCTCCGATGGAAACTTCGAAGCCTATCGGAATATCAAAGTAACCATTACTGGTCCAAGCGCCGTTGAACTGCAGCATGCCGGGCCCTGATCCCAAGGTCATGACGGTCATGGTCGCGGTTTCGGAACCAACTGAATCGGTAGTGCAGGCTGGCCCGGGGTAGTCGCACGGGCCGCTGAGGAAATCGGGCGGCAGTGGCTGGCTGATGCCGAAGTCAGACATTGATTTCGAAGTCATACCACCTTGAATTACATTGGAGCCGGGAGTAAAACCAAGGTTGGCGGTAATAGATATGCTGGTGCGCGCTGGAAGCGAAGGCACAGTGCTGATGGCTGAGCAGGACCCCGAACTGCTTGTGCCGGATTCATCGTCGATAGTCGGCGTTTGCCCCTGATTACCGTTCGACGCAGAGCAGTCGGCATACCAGGAGTAAACGGCGGCGGCTCGCGAGGGCATCGAGCATGCGCAGGTCAGAACCAACATCGCACCCAGACGAGTGATCCTGTTCAACGGCAGCACGGCGGCCCCCTTCCTCGCTCTGGTGGTACGTATTTATCCCACGTACTAACCCGAAACTACCACAAATAGAGTCGGGCTCAGCGGCACAGAAATCGCGGAATACCCAATTGGAGTACTGCGAGTTTTGGCTGGGATGCAGGGATTCGAACCCCGATACGCAGCTCCAGAGGCTGCAGTCTTACCGTTAGACGACATCCCAGCAGGGAAGGAAACCGGCGCGGTCTGAAAGCCCACGCCTTGAACTATTCTACAACTTCCTCCCCATGATCGCGTAATCGAGTCCGCCGAAGAACTTTTCCCGGAAGTGCTCGGGCAGTTCCGCCAGCTCCGGCATCGATTCTATCGCCGGTGAAAGACGGTGGACACCAGACGGCGCCAAGCCCGCTTCCTCCATATAAAATGCCATCAATTGATGGGGCACCGGACGCGTGTGGGTGGGATCCAGATAGAAGTGCGTGGCGAAAATTGCCAGGCATTCGGGATTCGGCGTCTCAATAACCAGCAGCCCGCCGCGCCGCAGTTTTTGCGCGCACAGCCGCACCATCTCAGGCAGCTTCTCAGGAGCGAGGTGCTCCACCACCTGGGAGCTCATGATGCCGTCGAATTCGGCGTCGGGCTGCGCGGGAAGATAGTCGAACAGATCGGCCCGCTCCGCATCGAGCCCTTTCTGGCGGCACTGTTCGACCGATTCCCGGCCGAGATCGATGCCACGCGAGGGCACACCCAGATCGCGCATAGTTTCGAGAAACTCGCCGCGTCCGCAGCCGATATCGAGCACATTCGCGCACCCCTGGAAAAACGGTTTATAGAACTCCAGGTTGCGCCGCACGTAATCCTCGGAGCCGCGGAATCGTTCGGCGAAACGGCCGTAATCGAACTCAGGGATTGGTGGCGCAGTTGCCGCGGCGATCGGTTGCGGGACTGCTTCCGCCTGCACGCCCGGCTTCTGCATCAGGGAGCGCTGCCGGATCAGGCGCAGTTCGGTATAGATCAGCCGCTCAAAGTCAGCGCGGATTTTCTCCATATCGTCCCAGAGGCGTTTCTGAATACCAATGGTCGTGCGGTCGAGCGCGCCCAGATAATCGGTATGCTGCGACTTTACGGTCTCGCGGAAGTTCGCTTCCATCAGCCCAATGCGGTGTTGGAAGGCCGACTGCAGATCGGCCACGCCGCGCAGGAATTGGATTTCGTTGACCGAGAGCTTGTGTTCCCAATCCGCCCGCCACTCGATCCAATGCTTGCGGATGTCCTTGAGTTCGGTTACCTCTCGTTTGAAGCCGGCGCCTTCCGCTCGCAGACCAGCTATTTCGCCTTCGATGCCGGCCGTTTTCGCCTCGATGCTGGCCGTTTTCGCCTCGATGCTGGCCGCTTTCGCTTCGATGCCGGCCACTTCCGCGTGGAGCGCTGCTTTGAGCGCGTCATCCTCCGCATGCAGCACGCCCACTTCGCCCTTGAGCCAGGCAATTTCGCCTCTGAATTCGGTCTTCAATGCGTCCGTATCCGCTCTGATAGCAGCCACATCCGATCGCAACTCGGCACCTTCGACCTTCAGCCCGGACACCTCCACGCGCAGTTCGGCGCTCATTTCACCGCGCACCGCGGCGATCCGCTCATTAGCCTGGCCCGCCAGCGAAAGCAGAATGCGGTTGTGGTCCGTCAGCGCCTCCAGCACCGATTCGAGCGCCGCCACAGTTTCCCGATTGAAGGTCACCTGATCGCGGACGAACCACTGGAGCGAACGCGCGATAGTCCGCTTAACGAACTGAATCAGCCGGTTCAGGATGCCGCCGGCGCGTGGATTTACACTGCCGATAGCCGCGATTTTGGCCTGTGCCGCATCCCTCGCGCACACGATCGGCAGCAGGTCCGTCACGGGAATGCGGATCGCCGGACCGTTATTGTGATCGCCGGCGCCATTGTCTGCCTGGGGATAGCGCGACCGAACGCGCTCGCGTACGGTCTGAATGATCTCGGTCAGTTCCTCGATCCGTTCCGCGTCCGTACTCATCTTCCCGTCTTCTTTTCCAACCGGGCGGTCTTCTTCTCCCACCGGGCAATCATGCGCGATTCGAGGCCGCCACGCGCCGCGAACTCGCCGGTCACCGTCAAACGGATGGGCTTGCAGGCCTTCACAATATCGCGCACAAAGCAATTCACCACGTTTTCCTGGAAGATGCCGAGATTGCGATAGGCGAGGGTGTACATCTTGAACGATTTCAGTTCCAGGCAAAGCTTGTCGGGAACGTAGCTGACGGTAATGACGCCGGAATCGGGCAGTCCCGTCTTAGGGCAAACGGAAGTGAACTCCGGAATGTCGATCTCGATTTCGTAATCGGGAAATTGGTTCGGCCACGTTTCGATGGCGGGCAACTTCGCGTCGATGCCCGCCGCCGCATGCCGATCGGTATATTGGCGCTTCATGGGTTGTCGTTAGTGCCCGGTGGGGCAGGTTGCCAACCTGCGGCCGATTGGCAATCGGCCTCTTGTTTCTTGCAACCGAACAGGCGGGTTACCAACCTGCCCCACGTGGGTTCTCTTCATACCAACTCCTTCGAGAGCAGATCGAGGAACATCCCCACATCGGTAACCACGCCTACCGCCTGGCCGGTTCCACGATCGCTCACCTTAGTGGCCACCGCCGGGTTGATATCCACGCAAACGATTTTCACCCAACTGGGAAGCATGTTGCCGGTAGCAATCGAATGCAGCATGGAGCCCAGGCAAATCACCAGCCCGGCCGGCTTCACCAGATTCGCATACGCGTCCTGCGCCGCATTCATGTCCGTAATGGTTTCCGGCAGCGGCCCATCGTCGCGCAGGCTGCCCGCCAGCACGAAGGGGACGTTATGGCGAACGCATTCGAACATCACGCCGGATTTCAGCCGGCCGCTCTCCACCGCGCCCTTGATGCCACCGGCGTGGTACATGGCATTGATAGCGCGCATGTGATTGCGATGGCCGTGTTCGGCCTGCCTGCCGTCTTCGAGCCGCACGCCGAGCGATGTGCCGAACAAAGCCGCCTCGATATCGTGCACGCCGAGCGCGTTCCCGCTGAGAACGGCGTTGACCCAGCCGTTGCGGATGAGCCTCGAAAGTCCCGCGACGCCGCCGGTGTGGACCACCACCGGACCCGCCACGGCCACGATGGTTTTTCCCTGCTCCCGCGCCTGCCGCGCCAAGGCCGCCGTTTGCCGCACTGCGGTCTCGACCTGACGCTCAGACGAAATCTCATTGGCCATGAACGCGAAAGCCAGACGGTCGCGCTCTTTCGATTCCGGCGCCACGCGAATGCCGTGCATACCCGTGACCACCATGTCGCCCGCCTGCAGATCGCGCAGACGCCGGCACACGGCCTGGGGCGCTGCCGAGCCCGCCTGTTTCACGACGATCATGGCGTCCATGCGCTGGTTGCTCACTTCCAGCCACTCGCCCGCGATGCGCACGAAGGTGTGGTGATTGCTTGTGGAATAGAAATCTTCGGGCGCGCAGCGGTCCCGCTCCACCGGCTTGAGCGCCGCGTCGCCGCCTTCCACGGGAGAGCAGCCGATGGGAAGAATCTGCGCGAGCAAATGCTCCATCTGCTGACGGGTGGGCGTTTCGAGGCGTAAACGCAGATACGATGGATCGCTGTTGGTGCGTCCGATGCGGAATTGCTCCACCTCGAAACGGCCGCTCGATTCGACCACCTTATCGAAGATCTGCTCCATGACGTGGGAATCGATCAGATGGCCTTCGGCCTCTACTACTTCTTCGACTGGCATGTGTCCTGGTTAAGTACCAGTCTACTTTGGCCGCATTCGCGGGAGTAACGAGCCCTGTCCACCGCCTCCGCCGCGGAGAATCGTTGCCGTTTGCGGGCAAAATCGAAAAAACATGAGGAAATTGGCCATTTCGCGCGTGTTTCCGCTTTACAAGTTTGCGCTTGTTCCGTATGATTGTAACGACTCGCGAACAATCGATGCGCTTCCGCAACCCAATAAAAACAGGGTTCCGGGGCATGTCGCGGTTCGCTCAATAACGTAACAGGAGGTTTATGGCCACTACTCAGAGAATGACGCAGACCGCGTTGGTGCGTTCGCTGGCTGAAGCCGGCGAAGTGTCGAATAAGCAGGCTCGTACGGTGCTCGAGCACCTGGGCAGTCTTGCGGTATCGGAAGTGAAAAAGAACGGGGTCTTCGTATTGCCGGGCATCGGCAGACTCGTTCGCGTGGATCGCAAAGCCCGCATGGGCCGCAATCCCGCGACTGGCGAGTCCATCAAGATTCCGGCCAAGAAGGTGGTCAAGTTCCGCGTCGCGAAAGCGGCGAAGGACGCGATTGTGCCGCCCAAAAAGCCCAAGGCTTCGTAGAAACGGAAGCTCGGTAATAAACACAAACCCCGCAATTGCCGAAAGGCGCTTGCGGGGTTTGTGTTGTTGGATAAAAATATCGGGACAAAAATCTCTCGAAGCCGTTGCCGCCCGTCTTGCCGGCGGCGTGTGAAGCTTACGCCTGCTTCTACTTCTTGACTTCTTCTTCCTTCTTCGCTTCTTTGATGTCGGAGGGAGGCTCTTCCTTCATCGCAGTCTTGAAGTTTCTAATTCCTTCACCAAGGCCCTTGGCCACTTCCGGAATCTTCTTGCCACCAAAAAGCAGCACTGCGACCCCGAGAATGACCATCAGCTCGGTTCCGGAAAGGCCACCCAGCCCAGCAGTCTGTACGCTTTGCGGAAACATTCTACGGCCACCTTTCATCCCTCATTGTAGGGACCACAACGGCACAGGTCAACCGGACACAGTCAGGATCCGGAGACCTTGTGTCCCAGCCAGATCAGCAGCACCAGCGAAAAAACCGCGCAACTTCCCAGCATGGCCGCCACCGGAACCACCCGCAAACCCCATACCGCGGCAAGGTGTCCGAGTACAAAAGGGGCCAGAATCCCGCCCAGCATGGCGAACGTGAAGATGCCGTTGAAGTAGCCGGGATGGTAATACGAGAACCGCGAGGCAATGCTTTCCGCCGCCAGCGGATAGATGGCCGAGAAGCCCGCGCCGGTGAGCAGAATTCCCACTACCACTCCCACACGCGTCCCCGCCGCCAGCATGCAGGTGCAGCCGAAGAGCGCGCAAAACGCCGCGATAGCCAGCAAACGCCCGTGTCGCACCAACGGCAGCAGGCGCGCGGTGGCCAGGCGTCCCGAGGTCAGCGCCAGCCAATATACGGCCAGCAGCGTGACGGCGCTCTCCGGGCTGATCCCCAGCCTGTCGATCAGAAAGACCGGAAGCCAGCCGGCAAGCGACCACTCGCAGGAAAATTGGAAGAAGAGCAGCAGAGCGAAAAGAATTGCCAGCACGCTGCGCAGGTCCTTCACCACGTGCATTTCAGGTAGTGGACTGAGCGCGGGCTGCGTCAGCGGAGCGCGCCCAAACGCCACCCCGGCGGCAGCGGGAATCAGCGCGGTGACCGCCAGCAGGCGCATGGGACTGCTGGCATCGAAGCACTGCGCCAGCAGATACGCCGCGAGAATACTGCCCGCGCCGAAAAAGATCCCACCCGTGAGTGTGATCTTAGCCGGGTTCGCCTCATAGGCGGGTGCGATCGACTCGAAGATTGCGGTATTGATGGCCCCGGCCGACATGCCGGCGATCGATAACGCCAGCGACTGAAACCAGAATCCCGCCGGCGGCGCGGCGACGGACAGCAGGAGGAGCGAAACCGCGCCCCCGAAACAGCCGGTAGCCAGCAAATGCGCCGCAGAGATCTTTTCTCTGAATCGCAACGCCGCCGCCGCGCCGGCCGTCATGCCGGCTCCCAGCACGAAGAAATAATTCGCCGCCCGAAAGAAATCCTGGCTGATATGGAAATCCCACAGCGGCAGTAGTCCGCCGGGCAGTGCCAGCAGAAAACCGGAGACGACCAGACCGCAAAGAATACGCCAGGGCTGGACCTGTCCTGTCGCGTGTATCGGATGCGCCGCCGCCGCGCTCTGCGTCACTCCGCCATCATATACGTTCAAGCCGGGCTGTCAGGCTTTGAGATACACTCTGTGCCATGCCGCGCGCGGGATTGTTTCTGGCCATCGTTCCCCTGGCGCTCTGTCATGCCTCGGCGCCCGACTGCGCCGAATGCCATGCAGGCATTGCGGCCAATTACGCGCAAACCGGAATGGGCAGGTCGTTTCATTCCGTGGGCCCGGGATCAAAGCGGCCGGAGTTTAACGGCGCGACCTTCGATCATGAAGCGTCTCACCAGCAACTGACAGCGTTCGAGCGCGAGGGGCGCTACTTCGTTCGCCGTTCACAACACGGCCCCGCGTCGCAGCCTGTCAACGTTTTCGAAGAGCGCGTGGACTATGCTATCGGCTCCGGCAACCACGCCATCAGCTACCTCCATCGCAGAAAGGACGACAAGCTGGTGGAATTTCCGCTGACCTGGTATGCGGAGAACGGCGGGCACTGGGGCATGAGCCCAGGCTACGATCGCGCGGGCCATCCAGGATTCAGCCGCGCCATCGCTTTCCGCTGCATGTTCTGCCATAACGGCTATCCCCAGCTTGCGCCCGGCACCGCCGATTGGGACGGGGCGAGCGCCTTCCCCGCGAATCTGCCCGACGGAATCGATTGCCAGCGCTGCCACGGTCCCGGCGTGAAGCATATTGAGGCGGCGCATCTCAGGCGGCCTTTAACCGAAATCCGCGCTGCCATCGTGAATCCCGCGAAGCTTCCAGCGGAACGGAAACTTGAGGTTTGCCTGCAGTGCCACCTCGAGACCACCAGCCTGCCGCTTCCCGGAGCCATCGCGCGTTTCGACCGGGGCGTTTTTTCTTACAAGCCTGGCGAACCGCTGGGGGACTACATGCTTTATTTCGACCACGCGTCCGGCATGGGCCATGAGGACAAATTCGAGCTCGTAAGCGCGGCTTACCGGTTACGGCAGTCGAAGTGTTTCACGGCGAGCGAAGGCAGACTTACCTGCACCTCGTGCCACGATCCCCATACCGCGCCGTCGCCCGCGGCAGCCCTGGCGCGCACCAACGGGGTTTGCACCGGCTGCCATGCTGCCATCGCGCGTGAGGCTGCACACCCGGATAACCGGGATTGCGTATCGTGCCACATGCCGCGGCGACCCGCCGCCGATGCCATCCATATCGCCATCACGGATCACCGCATCGTCAGACAATTCTCCGCGCCCTCACAACCGGTAGCCGAGGAGCACGACGGCAATGTACTTCCTTACGCGGGGGCGATCACACCTTATTACCCGCCCCAGGCCGACCCAGTCTATACGGCCATCGCTCAGGTAAAGGAATTTGCCAGAGTACCCACGGGGTTGCGCACCCTCGAACAGCTGATTGCTCGGGAACAGCCGGCATCTTCCGCCGTTTACTTCGAAATGGCCGAGGCGCTCTCCGGGGCGGGACAAATGGGTCGTGCCCTCGGCTTCTATCAAAAAGCTCTGGCACGCGCGCCGGATAATTGGCGCTATTTGTATGGAATGGCTCGCGCGTCCGGGGCGACCGGCCAGTCCCAGGCTTCGCTGCCGGAACTGGAGCGAGCGGTTCGTCTGGCGCGGCGTGAGACAAGTGTGCTCCAGGCGTTGGGATCGGCTTATGCCGCATCGCAGCGGCTGCCGGAAGCCGTGGGCGCCTTCCGCAAAGCAATCCGACTCGATCCTGAAGATGCCGCCTCGTTCAACAATCTGGGCAGCGCTCTGCTGCGTTTGGGAGACGCGCCCGGGGCCGAGGCGGCGCTGCGCGAAGCAGTGCGGCTACAGCCTGAAATCGCCGCCATGCGTACGAGCCTGGCGCAGCTAATGGCGCAGAACGGAAAGCTGCGAGAGGCGGTGTTCGAGTTAAGGGAGGCCATCCACAATGGTCCTTCCACCGAAACTGCGCGCGCGGCATGGATTGTCGCGCTGGCCCGCACCGGTAACGTGGAGGCCGCTCGGGTAAATTACCAACGATCTCTGCAGACGCAATCCTCCGGAGCGCACAATAATCTGGGGACGGTTTACATTGCGCTAGGCGATACTACGGCAGCCATCGGCGAATACCGTCTGGCGGCTGCAGCCGATCCGGCATCGGTTACCGCTCTGCTGAATCTCGGATTCACGCTGGCTCAGTACGGCGATGCCGTCGAGGCGCGTCAAAGGCTGAGCCAGGCGCTGCGGGCCGATGCCGCCGTAAAGGCCGACCTGGAGCGCGCCGCGCAATCCAACGATCCGCGCGTGAGCGCAGCGGCGAAAGAAGTGCTGGCTGCCCGGCCTGCACAATAAAAAAGGGACCGGCCGCGGTGGCCGATCCCATTTCTCAAACCGGCAGTTAACTCAGAAGCGCAGCCGGATGGTCGCGTTCATCATGGGCGTTCCGCCATCCGCCGCCGTGGTGGCTTCGCTGCCCGAACTGACCTTGCCGAACAGGTTGCCCGACGTCTCGGTAGTGGTTCCCGCCATCACGTTTTTCAGATCCACCGTGGTGTTGATGCCGGTGGCCCAGTTGTACCACTTGAAAGGATTCTGGAAGTCGAGGCGTAACTGCAGTTTCATGCGCTCTTTGAGCGTAAACTCTTTGTACGCCGAGAAGCTCGCGCCGATCTGCCGCGGCAGATAGAAGGTATCCCTGCCCGCATTGCCGAACTGGTAATTGCCCGGATAGGCGAAGTCCTGCAGTCCGTTTATGGTTGGGTTCTGAAAGCCTTCGCTGAAGATGTTATTCCCGAGCAACTGCCATGTGGGGCTCAGAGCGGGGGTGCCGATCAAATTCGGACGCCCCGTGATCCCGATAAAGCTGGGCAGATACGTGTACGGGCTGTTGGTGGTGCCCCAACTGATCGGGTTGCCGCTGTAAACGTCGTAAACCCAGTTCAGTGTGTAGCCGCCGAACACCGCATTGAGAATGCCGCCGCGATTCATAAAGCGCTGGCCTTTGCCGAGCGGAATGTTGTAAGTGAAGTTGCCGACATAGCGGAACCTGCGATCGAACGCCGAAGGTCCTTTGTAGTCGATACTCGGAACGTCCACGTTGCCGACGCCGCTGCCGTCGATGCTCTTCGAGTATGTAAAGAACGTGTCGTAGTACAGGCCATGCGCCAGCCGTTTCTGGACGTGAACCGTGCCCGCGTGATAGGAAGAGTGGCTGATGTTAGCACGGTATGTGATGGTGCCGAATTGCGGGTACGGCCGGTAAACCTGCGAGTTACCGGTCAGAGCCGCGAGCGCCGTGGTATTGCCCGCATCGATACTTTCCGGCAGCACGTTCAAATTCGGCGTTTCGATATTGCCCACGCCCACCGTGCCGTCATAGCTCAACTCCACCATGGTGTTGGTGAACAACTGATACTGCATGCCGTAGTTCCACGTCAGGGCATACGGATCGTGGAGATGCGGATTGTCGTAAGTGGTAGTGCGCCCGCTGCACGTCAGCATAGTGGTTCCGTTAAGCGTGCCATTGCTGCATCCAGCGTATGGCTGCACTCCCTGGGCGGTCAGCCCCCCGTAAGTGACGCCGGGGAAGTTATTGATCTGGTAAAGCGGCGTGGGATTGCCGGAGGGCTGATTCTGGCTCGCCTGGAAAGTATATTCGTCCAGTTGATCCGACGAGTTCGAGCCGCCGTCGGCCAGACCCAGGTCGACGTGCATCATGGCGAAACCGCTGCGGATCACCAGCTTGTTGAAGGGATGATAAGCAAAACCGATGCGCGGCTCGGGCCTCTGCCATTCGCGCTGCGTCATGTTCCCGCCCGGATGCGTGATTGTCCCCGTATCGCCCGCCACCACGTTGTCCGGCAGGGTGGGATTGAACATCGAATACTGGCCATACTTGGTATGCCAGGGACTTTCCATCGACCAGCGGACGCCTATATTCAGCGTCAGGTTGGAGCGTATTTTCCAGTCGTCCTGAATGTAAGTGCCGTGGATGTTGTCGCGCGGCAGCCAACTCGCCGTCGGAATGGAAAAGGCGGAGGAGTCGACCGAGCCGAGCATGAACGATGCGAACGAGATTCCACCAGTATTCGGGCAGGTCGAAGCGCCGCTTATGTTTGCCGTCGGGCAGTTCCCGGCCAAGCCGGCCGCGCTGTCGAAGGTGAACGTGCCGCTGGGATTGCCCAGCGTGTAGTAGTCCTCGCGCTCGTGGAGCAGGTCGTAGCCGAACTTGAAGCTGTGATTATTCTTCACCCATGTCATGTCGTCTTTGATGGTGAAGTTTTCAATCACGTTCTCGCTCGGCGTGCCCACCGTAAGCGGCAAGCCGCCCGGCAGATAAGCGCCCGAATCGTTGGGAATACCGAGCAACTGCGCGGTGTTAGCGTTAACGTCCGGCCCGGTAGTCTGATTCACGTACCGGTTGTAGCCGAGCCGGAATTCGTTGATCAGAGTCGGGCTGATGATCTTGGTTACACCGAATGTAGCTGTGTGGTCGTAGTTGTGAGTAACCACCAGGCTGCCGTCGAGGGCGCCGACCGAGATCTGCGGGTTCGGGCTGCGCTGATAGATCGATTTATATATCCAGTTGCCGAACATCTTAAAGCTCGGGTTGATCTGCTGGTCGACGCGGCCCGTGTAATTCTCCGAGAAGTATTTCTTCAGATAGGTGCCGTTGAAATTGTTGTTGGGGCCGGTGTTGCTGAAGGTGCCCGGAGTGTCCGGAGTGGCGTAAGGGTTCAGGGAGATAAACTTGAGCGCTACCGGATTGATCAGCGACTGCGGGATGATGTTGCCGGGAATCGGAGTGCGCTGGTAAACGCCGTTAACCAGTGTAGTGCTTTGCGGTAAATAGAGCTGATTGGGATTGACGCCGTCCCCGGTGAAGCTGAAGTCTCCGCCCAACATCTGTGGCGTCGGTACGGTGTAGGCAGCCTGCTTGCCTTGCTTCTCGATGACACGCTCGACGGCAAACACGAAGAAGGTCTTGTTCCTGCCGTCGTAGACCTTCGGGATATAGACCGGCCCGCTCAGGGTGGCGTTCGGCTCCATGAAAAGCTCCGAGGGTGGATCGGTGGTTTCGCCAGGCAATTCCTGGCCAAGTTTGCCCAGATCGAAGTACTTTCGTTGCTGCATGGCGCTGACGCGTCCGAATTCCGAAAAGTCACCATGGAGGGTGTTGGTACCGGTTCTTTGCACTGCAATGAGCGCGCCGCCGCCCGAATGGCCGTATTCGGCGGGCAGGACGGTGCCCAGTTCCTTCACTTCCTCAATCGTGCTCTGAATCGCCTGCGCGGTATACACCGTGCCGCTGTCGTTCGCCGCGGCATAGCTGCCATCCTGAAAAAATCCGATCTTCACGTCCGACAGGCCATCTATGTGGAAGCCGTTCAGATTGCCGCCGTAGGTGACACCTTGGCCGTCGATGTTGGGCAGCAGGAAAAATGTCAGTTCCACGTAACGCTGATAGAGCGGCAGTTGAGTCAGATAACTCCCCTCCAGCGTCTCCGAGTGCGAAGAAGTCTCGGTCTGAAGCTGCGCCGCCTCGGCCGTAACCACCACCGAATCG
>Ga0302320_10007185_pt1 | contig 24563 bp, 26 predicted proteins | sample Bog_T0_3_FD_202130 | JGI IMG/M metagenome (GOLD analysis project Ga0302320, IMG submission 202130) | Peat permafrost microbial communities from Stordalen Mire near Abisko, Sweden - Bog_T0_3 | ecosystem: Environmental > Terrestrial > Soil > Wetlands > Peat | place: Sweden: Abisko, Stordalen Mire...
ACCGTACCATTATCGGGAGGGCAGGTTCCGTGGTTCTAACTTTTGCCTGATGGTGTAATGGTAGCACCGGTGACTTTGACTCACCTAGTCCTGGTTCGAATCCAGGTCGGGCAGCCACTTGATGAACAAGTGGTTGCGGGACAATGGCGGGTCGAATTGATCAATTCAGGCCGGTGATCCTAAGGTCGGCCGGATACTCGACGGAGAACTTGATCGGCACCTCGCGCTTCTCTCCGGGCCTGAGTTCCAGGTTCCAGATGAGTGTCGAGTCCTCACGCGTGACTTCCTTCGGGGATTCCTTGGTTCCCACGTCGCCCTCCTCGGGCGCAATGAGCTTCACGACGATCTTCTCGTTGCGAGAAAGCGGGAGGGGCTCCTTGAAGAGAACCTTCTCGGTGGTCTTCCGATTGTTCGTGATCGTGACGAGGAGGTCATAGGTCACCCGCTTGCCATTGCTGGTGATGCCTGTGTTCTCGGTGAACCGATTCAGGACTTTCCGGCTGACCACGATCGCCTCGTCGACGCCCAGGTGCAGATCGAACTTCTCGCCAGGCATTACGGTCCCCAGGTGGCTGGCCGCGATGAAGGTGTCATCGAGGAAAGTGTTCATCACTCCGGCAAGGTAGGGATAGTCGCTCCTGTTGTATGCGGTCGCCGTGAGAAAGGCGGCTTCCATCAGCTTCGGGGTGGCCTCGTACCGCAGGTCCGCGTGGAGCCTCGCGTTCGAGATCGATACCTTCTGGACTGAGTTGTCGGAGGCGATCGAGACGGGGTCGTGGATCTTGAACGTAGCACTGGTGGCATTCGCCTCGACGTCCGCCGTAACGGTAAAAGCTTCAAGGCGGCTTCCCCCATAGCTTCTCCCGGCCACGGCCCCGGGCTCCTCGGGCTGTCGCGCCGTGGGCATGTCGACTGAGATCGACTTCTCCATGCGCGTGATCGGCTGTTGCTCGTCGACAATCCACGGCCGGAGCTCAGGCGCCGCCCCTCCCATGCTCGGCCTCGCTGTCGAGAGGGTAAGGTCGATTTTGTCCCAGTCTTCACCCGTGCCGTTCCTTACCAGGCCGTAGTAGGAGAGGTCGATGGTCCGCTCGGATGTGCCAACCCTGGCGTCGTAGGACGGATGCCACCGCGCTCCCGGAAGCGAGTACTTGAGCACGACGTCGAGCGCGCCCGCGGTCTCGATGTCCACCCGGACCGTGACATTCTTCACACTCCTGCCGGCGTTTCCCTTCAGGTCGGACAGCTGCTGCTCGGCAGACGTCTTCTTCGCCGAGATCTCGGCCTTCTGTTCCTCGATCGCGCGGAGCTCGGTGGCTATCTTCAAGAGCGACTCGTCTGAGTAGCTGTAAAGCTTCTGCCAGTCCTCGATGCTCGGCCGGGGCGAGCTGACCACACCATGGGAAGCGTCGGTGCCGACGGGAGCCGTCTCGGCGACCATCATGCGCTTCACGAAATTGCGTTCTTCCCCAAGCACGCTCGCCCGGTCGTCAAGGGCCCCAATCTGGCTGGCGAGGCCCTTGATATCGTCCTCGAGCGATTTGACCCGCGCCTCGGGCGCGGACGCGAGGTAGGCCGTCGCCGCATTGACGTCCACGATGGCCGCCACGGCCGTGCCGTGCGCCGATACCTGGAGCGACTCTTCCACCAGGCTTTCTGGCAGGTTCTCAAACACCAGGACCTGCTGGCCGACCGCGGCGTCGATGTGGGCTTCCCGGCTCACGACAGCACGGTCCGAGTAGACGGTTGCGGCGGTAATATGTGAATCGACGGCGCCTGCGCGAAGCAGGGCCGGGGCAAGCGACAGGCACACGAGGGACAGGCGCAGTTTCATGGGGATATGGGGAAGAACCGTGGCAGGAAATGCCCTTCGAATGATCAGCAGGGCGAGCGTAAGACAGACCCCTCCGAACGTTTGTTCAAAGAATGCGGCAAATTTCGGGAATGCGGCCCAGCTACCGCCTCCGCCCTTCAGGTCGCCTGGGGCTCGCCGAACTGCAGCGAGCTCAGCCTGCGGTACAACCCGTCGGCCCGCGCCGAGAGCTCATCGTGGGTGCCGAGCTCGAGGACGCGGCCGGCCTCGATGACCGCGATGCGGTCGGCGGTTCGGATCGTGGCCAGGCGGTGCGCGATGATGAATGTCGTGCGGCCCTGCATCAGGCGCTCGAGGGCGACCTGCACCAGGCGCTCGCTCTCGCTGTCCAGCGAGCTCGTCGCCTCGTCGAGGATGAGGATCGCCGGGTTCTTTAGGATGGCCCTGGCGATCGCGATCCTCTGGCGTTGTCCGCCCGAGAGCTTGATGCCGCGGTCGCCGACGAGCGTCGCGTAGCCCTCGGGGAACGAGGTGATGAACTCGTCGGCGTTGGCTAGCTTGGCCGCCTCCCGGACCTCTGCATCGCTGGCTCCGGGCTTACCATAGACGATGTTTTCCGCAATCGTGCCGCCGAAGAGGAGCACGTCCTGGGGGACGATGGCCATCTGGCCGCGGAGCCAGCCGAGCGGGTACTCGCGGGCGTCCTTTCCGTCGATCAGGAGCCGGCCGCTCTCCGGGTCGTAGAAGCGCAGGAGGATGGCCGTGATCGTCGACTTGCCGGCCCCGCTGGGACCCACGAGCGCAATGCGCTCGCCTGGCTTCGCGGCCAGGGTGACATTGCGCAGCACCGGCATTTCGGGCCGGGCCGGGTAGGTGAAGTTGACGTTCTCGAATGAGACCGAGCCGGTGAGGCGCTCGGGAAGTCCCTTGGCAATATCCCCGGTGGGGCCTGAGAGATCCTCCGAGTTCTCCCTTAGGAGCTCCCTGACCCGCTCGGTGGCGCCCACGGTCTTCTGGACCTGGCTGAAGAGTTCCGCGGCCTGGCCCATGGCTCCCGCGACGAACGTCGTGTAGAGGACAAAGCGCGTCAGCTGGCCCTCGGAGATGGAGCCCGCGGCCATCAGCCTCGCGCCGAACCAAAGGACGATCACGATGCCGCCAAAGAGGGCTATGATGAAGAAGGCGACAAAGACCGCCCTCCACTTGGCGGCGCCCACGGCCGCCGCGAGGACCCGGGCATTGGACTTCTTGTAGCGGTCGAGCTCGAAGGCCTCGTTTGAGAACGCCTTCACGCTCGCGATCGCCTGGAGCGTCTCCTCGACGATGGTGTTCGTGCCGGCCAGCTGGTCCTGCGTCTCGCGCGAGAACCTGCGCAGCTTGCGCCCGAAGAAAACGGCGGCCGCGATCAGGAAGGGAAGGGTGCCGAGCATGACCGCGGTCAGCTTTCCCGAGGTCAGCGCGATCATCGTGATGCCGCCGATGAGGAAGATGGACTGGCGGCTCATCTGAGGGAGCGCGTCGATGAGTGCCCCCTCGATCTGGGCCACGTCCGTCGAGACGCGGCTCGTCAGCTCGCCGACGCGCCTCTTGGAGAAAAACGCCATGGGGAGCGTGATCAACCGGCTGTAGCAGTCACGCCGAAGATCGGCCAGGGCGCTTTGGCCCACGCGGTTAAAGCAGAGTGCGCTGTTGAAGGAGCATGCCGCCTGGAGCGTGACTGAGATCGCGAGCAGCGTCGCGACGCTGTTCACCGTCAGTATTCCCAAGCCCGGAAGGTGCGCGTGTCCCGGGTGGAGTGCGGCGTCGATCAGCGAGCCCGCGAGGAGGGGGAAAGCGAGGCCGAGCGACGCGCTTACGAGCAGCGTGGAAAGGCCGGCGAAGAACCGAACCCTGTAGGGGCGCACGTACTTGGCCAGCTCGAGCGTCTGCCGGAGGCTCTCGCGGTTAAGCGGGGCCTTGGGCAACCTGTCGAGCGCGAGCTCCTCTTCACTTGGATTCCTTCGGGACACGGACCCCTATCCTCGAGTGTAAATTTCGAAAATACAAGTGCCCTAGCCAAGCACCTCGCGCCACTCGAGGACGCGGTGGGCCTTGACGACGCCGCTCAGGACGAAGGGATCATCCTTGATGAACTCGTCAGCGGCCTCGCGGGACGTGAAGACACCAAGCGCCCCGTCCGTCGGCGTCATGAAGGGGCCTGCCATAAGGAGGGTTCCCTTGGCGTGGAACTCGTCGAGCCTCGCCTTGTGGGCGGCGCCATGGACGCGGGCTAGCGGCAGCTTTTCCATGTCGGTCTCGTAAAACATCACGAACTTGGAGGCCATGGCTGGGGACGCGTCAGGTGTTCAGATGCCCTGCGGGTGGGTCGAGGGAAGGAGGGGACGGTTCTCGAAGGACGGACCCGACCAGGAAAGATGCAGGTTCGTGGGACCCGAGCCGTGCCGGTAAAAGACGGCAATCTTGAAGAGGCGGTTTCCGACCAGGTCCATCGTGGTGTTGGTGACGGTCCTGCCGTATAGGGTCTTCATGATGCGTCCCTCGCCGTTCACGGTCAGGTACAGGACGCCATCCGTGTCGACCGTGAACGTGTAGGCCCCGTCCGCGGGGGCCATGACCTCCCCCGTGTAGGCGATGGAGTAGTTCTCCTTCGGGACACCGACGGACGCGTCGGGCGAGCCCGTTCCGGTCTCGGTCCCGAGGTCGAAGTCGATCATCGGTGTCACAGACTTCTTCGCCAGGTCCTTGGAAAGCCAATCCCTGTAATACGAGACGGCGAAGAAGGGGGTCTTCGCGTAGCCCTCGGGGGTCAGGAGCGCCTTCGCATCGTCGAGCGCCCAGGGATGACCGTCGGGATAGACGACCCCGTGGAACGGCGTCACGGCCTCGTCCTTCCTCGGGCTCTCGCGCTTCTCGCCCCAGGCGAAGCGGCAGTTGTCGCGGCCGATGCCGAACTCCCACATGATGTACCCGACCTTGCCCTTGTAGTGGCTGACGATGCCGGGGACGCTCTGGCCCTGGCGGTTCATGCACTCGGTGCAGAGCGTGTGCTCGTCACCAAAGATGTCGTAGGTGCCGTACTGGTGCCACGAGACGAAGTCTGAGAACGGGCCTCCGGAGAAATCCTTGTCGGTGGCGGTCGCCGGGATCTTGGTGCCGGTCTCCTTGATCCAGATGGCGGCGTCCTTCTCGAGCCTCACGGTCTCCTTCGACTTGTTCGGTTCGTTGTAGATCTCCCAGAAGACGACGCGGCTGTCGGCAAGGTGGGCGTTCACGATGTCCTGCACGTAGGACTTCAGGCCCTTCTGGTGCTGCTCGTAGTGGTTTCGAACGTCGTCGCCCGGGCAGACGAGCCACTGGCTGTTGTGCACGCCCGGGATCGGGGCGGGGTAATGGTAATCCGCCGAGAGGAGTTCCTTCGGGGGCTGGTTCCAGCAGTCGTCGAAGAACACGAACTCCGTCTTTATCCCGTACTTGTCGGCGCGGTTCAGGAAGTCATCGATGTCCGCCAAGAACACCGTCTTCTTCTTGAGATAGACGTAGTAGTGGAGATAGACGCGAACGACATTGATGCCATAGGCGGAGGCATAGTGCAGCTCGCGGTCGTTTACCGCCGGATCGTATTCATCCCACTCCTGCGCCTCGTTCACCGCCGTCGTGGGGACAAACACCATGCCCTGCACCCAGCGCCAGTCCGTTCCGGCGGCGCCGGCAACGGGCGCCTCCGGGGCCGGGGCGGGCGGCGTGGTTGTCTTTGTCGCCATGCATCCCGCGCAGACGGCGAGGATGCAGGCGGCCACGGCCTTGATCGGGGTTCTCATCCCACCATTGGAAAGCGGGAGACGGGCGGTCCTGCAACGGATTTTCAACTGTTTGGAGTGCCGCATCCCGCTGAAGTGCGGAGCCGGAGCGAACCGTTCGAGCCTTTTTGGGTCTACGCTCCTGGGCCCCCACCGGGTCCGCATCCCTCGACACTTGCCCCAATGAAGAAAGAAAGCTCCACCCCCTCCCGCAAAGAAATGATCCGTCTCCTCAACGAGGACCTTTCCCGGGAATACCAGGCCGTCATCGCCTACGTTGTTTACAGCCAGACGATCAAGGGCGCGAAATTCCAGCACATCGCGCGCGAGCTCGAGAAGCACGCGGCCGAGGAGCTAAGCCACGCCCTCCTGATCGCGAAGCAGATCGACTACCTCAACGGCACGCCGTCCGTTACACCGAAGCCGGTCAAGTTCTCGGACAAGGCCGAGGACGTCATCCGCTTCGACCTCGAGAACGAGCGCGTCACCATTCTGAACTACAGGAAGCGCATCCGCCAGGCCGACGCCATGGGCGAGTTCGCCATGAGCGAAATCCTGCGCGGGATCATCGTCCAGGAGCAGGAACACCTGACGGACCTCGCCAACGCCCTCGGCGAGGACAACCCGAACCTCGACGATTAGGCCTTCCCGGCCCTCGTTGGGGCCGGGGCCGCGGCCGGGGTGTTCGCCTCGGTGTTCTCCTTCACGGCGGCGATCATCTCGTCCATGCTTTCCTTGATCTCCCCGACCTGGGGATGAACCTCCTTGATGAGGTCGTGCTCGATCTTCGACAAGCGCTCGATGCGCTTGCCCTGCTCGGTCAGGCGATCGAGGAGGCTGTTCTGCTTCGCTGAGATCATGTACATCCACCAGAAGCACGCGACCCAGCAGGCCGTGCCCACAATGGCGAGGACGAGGGAGATCTGGTTAATGTTCATGGAGCTGCCTTGGGCGAAAAATCACCCGCTGGCAAGAATGGGACAGGGCGTGGCCCAAGGGGTTGCCGACAAATGGGGGCCAAACCTGCGCTCGCTGGGGAACGGGCCTTCGTGCTATCCTTGTCCCGTGAAAGTCACCCGCATGGACGTTGTCTCCCACGGCATCACCTGCCGTTGCCCGAACTGCGGCGAGCGCACGCTCTTCGCGCACGGGCACTACTTCAAGGTGAACGAGAAATGCCCCAGCTGCGGGCTCACGATCGAGAAGGGCGACGGGGCGTTCCTCGGGCCCTTCGTGATCAGCTACGCCGTGACGGCCTTCGGCGTCATCATCCCCATCATCCTGATGCATGTGAAGGGCTGGGTTGGGGCCACGCCGACTCTTGTCCTGTGCTTCGTGGCGGCCCTCGGGGTTCCCGTCGCATTCTACCGCCTCTCCTGGGGATGGTGGCTCATGCTCTACTACTTCTTCCTGCCCGACAACCTGCCGGCCAACAGGGAGGGCCGGCCCGAGGACGACGAGTGAGCTGGCCACGGACCTGCTGCATGGCAGGCTGTCCGCGTCCTGCATCCTGATCCCAGATGGCCACCATGAAGAATTCCCTGAGGCAGACCGTCGTCTTCAATGCGACGCCAAGGAAAGTCTACGACGCGCTGATGGAGGAGAAGCAGCACGCGGCCTTCACCGGCGCGCCGGCGAAGATATCCCGCAAGGTGGGCGGCCGCTTCAGCTGCCACTCGGGCTATGTGACGGGGTTCAACCTCGAGCTCGTGCCCGGCAAGACGATCGTCCAGGCCTGGCGCGGCCGGGATTGGCCGAAGGGCGGCTACTCGATCGTGACCTTTTCCCTCGCGCCGCTCTCCGGCGGCCGCACCAAGCTGTCGTTTGCCCACGTCGGCGTGCCGCCCGATGACGTGAAGCGCAAGACCGAGGGCTGGAAGAACCGCTACTGGATCCCGCTCAAGAAATACCTGGAGGGTTAGCTCTTGTCCGACGCGGGAAGACTTACCGAGGTCGGCGGGGCGTTCCTCAGACTGGGCCTCGTCTCGTTTGGCGGCCCCGTGGCGCACATCGGGTATTTCCGCCGCGAGTTCGTGGAGCGGCGCCATTGGCTGGACGACGCGGAATTCGCGGACACGGTGGCCCTCTGCCAGCTGCTTCCGGGACCCGCCAGCAGCCAAGTCGCCTTTGCCCTGGGCATGAGGCGCGCGGGTCTGGCAGGCGCGCTCACGGCGTCCATCGCGTTCATGCTGCCGTCGGCCGTGCTCATGATCCTCTTTGCTTACGGCATCGCGCTGGTGGGTGACCCCTCGGCTGCGGGCTGGCTTCACGGGCTAAAGGTGGCGGCAGTGGCTGTCGTCGCCGTCGCACTCTGGGGCATGGCCGCGAGCCTCTGCCCGGACTGGAAGCGACGGATCATGGCCGCGGCCGCGGCCAGCGTGGTCCTCCTCCTGCAGGGACCCTGGGCCCAGGTCGGCGTCATCCTGCTCTGGGCGTTCATAGGCACGACGATTCGCTTCCGGGTTGCCCGGAGCGAGGCGCAGGCAGCCGCCGGAGACGTGGGCGGCCGCGGGCGCGCCGCCGCCGCGCTCGCCGTATTCGGCATCCTGCTGATCGCCCTGCCGGTGCTTTCTGCATTCACGGGTTCGAAGTCCGTCGCCCTCTTTGACAGCTTCTACCGCTCGGGCGCCCTGGTCTTCGGAGGGGGCCATGTCGTCCTCCCGCTCCTGCGCTCTGAATTGGTTCCCAGGGGCCTCGTTGGCGACAGCGCGTTCCTCGCGGGCTACGGGGCGGTCCAGGCCATGCCGGGTCCCCTCTTCACGTTCGCGGGCTATCTCGGGACCGTCGCGGTCGGCGGTACCCACGCGTGGGCCGGGGGAATAATGGCACTCCTCGCCATATTCCTGCCAGGTTGGCTGCTGGTGGCCGGCGCCTATCCCTTCTGGCATCGCCTTCGGCCAAGGAGTTGGTTCCAGGGCGCCGTGCGGGGTGCGAGCGCGGCCGTCGTCGGCATTCTCTTTGCGGCCCTCTGCTCTCCGCTGATCCCGGAGGCGATCCACAAGCTGGCCGATGTCCTTGCCGCGGCCGTTGCGGTCGTGCTCCTCGTCAGGTTCAAGGTGCCCCAGTGGCTCCTTGTCGTTCTCCTTGCCGCGGCGGGCCAGTGGATCCTGCGCTAGGCGCAGGACAGCCTGGTCAGACCTTCTCCCCGGACATCCGGTGGACGAGAAAGTAGTACACCGCGGTGAGGGCAACGCCCGCACCCGCGATCCAGATCGTGATCTCGCGGATCTCCCCGTGCATGAGCTTGGCGTCATTGCCGGCCACCGTGGAGATGTAGGCCAAGACGCCGCACCAGAAGGTCGAGCCGATGACTGTGAAGATCGTGTACTTCAGGAAATCCATCTTCATGACGCCCGCGGGAATGCCGATCAGGTGCCGAATTACGGGAAGGACGCGTGCGACAAGGATGCCCATGCTTCCGAAGCGGTCGGACCAGCGCTCGGCGCGCTCGATCTTCTCCGGGGGCATCATGAAGTAGCTGCCGTAGGCCATGACGACCGGCCTCCCCGCGATGCGGGATACCCAGTACATGACCGTGGCCCCGATCCAGCTTCCGAGTGCCCCGGCCAGCACGATCCCCATGATCGTCATATTCGCCTTGTGCCCCATCACCAGCAGCACCGCCGGCGGGATGATCACCTCGCTCGGTATGGGCACGACGGAGCTCTCAAGCGCCATCAAGAAGACGATGTAGCCATACCCGCCCGACTGCAGCGAAAGCTGATACCAGTCGACGAGCCGCTGAACTAGGTCGTGCAAAGGACGCTCAGACGTCCGGCTTCGTCTTGCGAAGGCCCTGAACGCGATCGCCCGCCTTCCAGTGGCCACGCTTCTTCAGCAAGTCGATGCGCTCGAAGCGCTTCAGAACGTTGCGCTTGATGACGATACCGCTGGAACCCTGGAGACTCTTGTGCTGTGACATGGCGAAAGGGGGTCGAATGTTGAGTGTTTAAGAGGTTAGGAATTAAGCCCTGGGCCACCCCAAGACAAGGAGAAATTCAAACTTGACCCCCATTGCCGTAAGGGCAATTTTTGGCCTTTCCGCAACCGAAACATCACCGCTATGAGGGACGACTACATCAAACAGGCGCTCGGCAAGATCTTGGATCCCAACATCCTTATCAATGTCGTGTCGCGCCGCGTGAAGCAGCTTAAGCGTGGCAACCGCCCGCTTGTTGAGTCCCTCGAAAAGCTATCGCCCGAGGATATCGCGCTGCGCGAGATCATTGAGGACAAGATTAGCTTCGAGGCCGGCGACAACTGACCGAAGGCGCGCCTTCAGGGCGCTCCCCTAGGCGGTCGGGATCGGGCTTCGCAACAGACGCCTCACATGGCCGCCAAAAAGAAAGACTCCGCCCGGGTCACCGAGGCGCGAAACTCCAAGGCCTTCCGCGACTACACGGTCGGGGACCGCTACGAGGCGGGCATCCAGCTGCGGGGCACGGAGGTGAAGTCCATCAGGGCCGGCAAGGCCCAGATCAGCGACTCCTTCTGCCGGATCGATAAGGGCGAGGTCTGGATGCACGGCGCCCACATCGAGCCCTACGAGTTTGGGACAGTGTCCAACCACGACTCCAAGCGGGTCAGGAAGCTGATGCTCCATGCCCGGGACATCCGGAAGTTCGAGGTCGCGATCAACACCGGCGGAAAGTCGCTCATCCCGCTGCGCATGTACTTCAAGGAGGCCCTCGTGAAGGTCGAGGTCGCCATCTGCACGGGCAAGAAACTCTTCGACAAGCGCGACGACCTGAAGAAAAAGGTCCAGATGCGCGAGGTGAACCGGGCGCTCAGAGATCGCCGCACATGAACCCCCGGACCGACTCCGTAACGGTCCGCGTGCCCGCAAGCACGTCCAACTGCGGCTCCGGCTTCGACACGCTGGGCCTCGCGCTCGGCCTCTACAATTCGGTCACGGTGACGCGCAGCACGGGCAACGTCCCGAACCCCGAGCGCCCCTCCGACGCCCGCGCAGTCGAGATGGTCTCCGACGCTGTGGGAGCCCTGGCGCGCATCTCGGGGGCCCCTCCCTTTGGATTCAACTACAAGATAGACGGCGACGTGCCGGCCGCGCGCGGCCTGGGCTCCAGCGTCACCGTGATCGCGGGCATCCTGGCCGGCCTCGCGACGCTCCAGGGAACCCGGATCGACAAGAAGAAGCTCGTCAGCCTCGTGACGGCCATCGAGGGCCATCCCGACAACGCGAGCGCTGGCATACTCGGCGGGTTCTGTGTCTCGCGCTCGGATCCCGCCTCGGGCGACTACATCGACTCCATGCGCTTCGAGGTGCCGGACAACGTGGCCTTCGTGGTCGCGTCGCCACCCGTGGAACTCATGACAAAGGAGTCGCGAGGCGCGCTGCCGCAGGCGCTCCCGTTCTTCGATGCGGTGAAAAGCGTCAACGCGGCCTCGTACCTTGTGGCGGCCTTTGCGTCGCGCGACTACGCGCAGCTCAAGCACGTGAGCGGCGACTACATCCACGAGCCCTACAGGCTCGGGCGCATCCCCGGTGCCAAGGATGCCATCTCGGCCGGCGTGGCCGAGGGTGCCTGGACGGGATGGCTCAGCGGCAGCGGTTCCTCCGTCCTCTGCGTCTGCGAATGGTCGAAGGCCGAGGCCGTCTCGGCCGCGATGGACGAATCCTTCAAGCGGGTGTCGATGACGGCCGAATGCAGGACGCTCGCGGCCGACAACGAGGGACTGGTCGTTCAGGCCTAGACTTGGGGCTGCAGGTAGCTCGGGGCGTCGTCGCCCGGCCACACCTCGATGACCGCCTCGGCGAGCGGCTTCCATCCAAACGGTTTCTGGAGGCGCTTCTTCAGGCGCTTCAGGCGCCTCAATTCATGCTCCACGTGGTCCAGGTCGTGGCCCGAGATCATGATGAAGACGGCCGTCGGCGTGAGGGCGGTCGCGCGCCGGATGAACTCCACGCCGTCCATCTGGGGCATGAAGTAGTCAGTCACGACGACGGCGGCCTGGATCTCCTCCAGCTGCGCCAGGGCGGCCTCGGGACGGGTGAACGCATGGACGTCGCAGTCCAGGTTCTCGGCGATCATGTCGGCCATCAGGTCCACGTAGGACTCCTCGTCGTCCAGGATGACGACGGAGCTTCGTCCTTCCGCTTGGGATTTCCTCGCTGGCATAGGGAAGCAGCCTTGGGGGGTTGAATCCAGAGTGGCCATCGCGCGGCGAAAGGCAACGAGCAAGGCGCTTGCGTAGATCCGGCCTTCTGGGAGAGAGAAGGGTCGCCTCGATGATCCATATCGTCCTCTTCCAGCCGGAGATCCCCCAGAACACGGGCAACATCGGGCGCATGTGCGCGCTGACGAAGTCGAGGCTGCACCTGATCCATCCCCTGGGCTACAAGATCACCGACCGCAACCTGAGGCGGGCCGGCATGGACTACTGGTTCTCGCTCGATGTCCATGAGCACGCGGACTGGACGGCCTTCCGTGCGAGCCCCGCGGCGCCGCAGAGGCTCTGGCTCCTCACGACGCGCTCCGAGACCAGCTTCTGGGACGTGAAATTCGAGGACGGAGACGGGCTTGTCTTCGGCAACGAGGGCAGCGGCGCCCCGGAGTGGCTCCATGACGAGCTTGGCGGGTCTAGGATAACGATCCCGCATGCCAATCCGGACCTTCGCTCCCTGAACCTCAGCACCGCCGCGGGGATCGCCGCCTACGAGGCCCTGAGGCAGATCGGCACCCTCAAGAGGCCCGTCTGAATTTTGGGGTAGCCTACCGGCGGGTGTACCCCAAGATGGCCGGCTCATATGAGCGAGTCCCGCCTCAAGGTCTTTTCCGGCAATTCAAACAAGGTCCTTGCTGAGGACATCTGCCGCAATATCGGGATCCCTCTGGGACAGGCCACCGTCACGAGCTTCCCGGACGGGGAGACCTTCGTCAAAATCGACGAGAACATCCGCGGCCACGACGTCTTCATCATCCAATCGACCTGCCCGCCGACGAACCAGCACCTGATGGAGCTCCTGATCATGATCGACGCCGCGAGGCGCGCGTCGGCGAACAGGATCACGGCCGTCCTGCCCTTCTACGGCTACGCCCGCCAGGACAGGAAGGACCAGCCCCGGGTGCCGATCACGGCCAAGCTGGTCGCCAACCTCCTCGTCTCGGCGGGTGCCAACCGCGTCCTGACCATGGATCTCCACAGCCAGCAGATCCAGGGTTTCTTCGACATCCCGGTGGACCACCTCTACGCCTCCCCGGTCTTCTTCGAGTACCTTTCCAAGACGAAGGGCGAGAACCTCGTCGTATGCTCGCCGGACGTCGGCGGCATGAAGATGGCGGCCGCCTACGCGGACCTGATGGGCGCCAGCCTCGGCATGGTGGCCAAGAGGAGGAAGAGCGCCATGACCGTCGAGGCGATCAGCGTCGTCGGCGAGGTCGATGGCTGCGATGTCCTCCTGGTCGACGACATCACCGAGACCGCCGGGACCCTCATGGCCGCGGCCAAGATGCTCAAGGAGCGGGGTGCCAAGCGCATCCGCGCCGCGGTCAGCCACTGCATCCTCAACGAGGTCGCCTACGAGAGGATCGGCAGCGGCCTCATTGACGAGCTCATCACGACCAACACCGTCCCGATCGACACCCGCGGGCTGCCGATAACGATCCTCAGCGTGGCCGGCCTCCTGGGCCAGGCCATCCAGAGGATCAACACGAACGAGAGCATCACGAGCCTGTTCCGCATCAAGGGCTTCTAAGGCCGCTTGCAGTCGGGTGTTTGTGGAACAGGTTCTCTAGGTTCGGGTCCCCGTCTTTTCACCACATGAAATCCAGCTTCCTCCGCGTGGCGGCCCTTGCGGCCCTTGCATCCTCAATTGGCTACTCGGCGGATGCGCCGGTGATCGCCCCGGTGACGTTCGGGAAGATGCCGGTTCTTAACAAGGACTTCTCGCCGATCAACGACGGCAAGGGCCCGATGATCTCGAGCTATGCCGACATCGTGGAGCCGGTCGAGAAGGAGGTCGTTTCCATCACCTCCTCCCGCACCGTCCACGAGCACGTGGAGGCGAACCCGCTCCTGAAGCAGTTCTTCGGGGACATACCCGACCAGGACCGAGAGTCGAAGGAGGAGGGACTGGGCTCAGGCGTCATTGTCTCCTCGGACGGATACATTTTAACAAACAACCACGTGGTGGCCGACGCGGACGAGCTGACCGTCATCACCTCCGACGAAAAGAAGTACACGGCCAAGGTGGTCGGCGCTGACCCGAAGACCGACATCGCTGTCGTGAAGATTGACGCCGTCGGGCTTCCCGCGGCGACGTTCGCGGACAGCGACAAGCTTCGCGTGGGCGACGTCGTCTTCGCGGTCGGCAATCCCTTGGGGGTCGGCGAGACCGTCACCATGGGCATCGTCTCCGCCAAGAACCGCAATGTGCAGATCCTGAGCGACGTCCAGGGCTACGAGGACTTCATCCAGACGGACGCCGCGATCAACATGGGCAACTCCGGCGGCGCCCTCGTGGACGCCAAGGGCCGCTTCGTCGGCATCAACAGCGCCATCGTCTCCCCCTCGCGCGGCAACATCGGGATCGGCTTCGCCGTCCCGGTCAACATGGCGGCCACGATCATGAAGAGCCTGATCGAGACCGGCACCGTGACGCGCGGCTTCATGGGCGTCGGCGCACAGCCGGTGACGCCCGAGATCGCCGAGCAGTTCCATCTCCCGAAGGATTCCAAGGGCGTCATTGTCGACGACCTGACGGCCGACGGCCCCGCCGAGAAGGCCGGCATCAAGCAGGGCGACGTAATCGTCTCCGTGAACGGCCGGCCGGTGGACACCCAGGACGACCTGCGCCTGACGATTTCCGAGATGGCCCCGGGCACGACGGCGATGCTCGACATCTTCCGCGACGGCAAGGACATGGCGGTCAAGGTCATCCTTGGGCAAAAGGAGGAGAAGCCGAACGAGCTCATGACCGGAGTCGAGGTCGGCAAGATTTCCGAGGACCTGCGCCGGCGCCTCAACATCGACTCGCGCATCAAGGGCCTCGTCGTCACCAAGGTGGACGACAAGCTGGACTTCGCGGCTGACCTGCCTCTGGGCTCGGTGATCATCGAGATCAACCGTACGCCGGTGGAGGACCTGGATGCGGCCCGCGCTCTCCTGCACCCGGGCCATAACCTCCTCCTCGTGTACTTCCAGGGATTCCCGAAGTACGTCGTCGTCCAGAAGTAGGACGGGCCCTTAGCTGCCTGGCTTGCTCACCGGGAGCGCAGCCAGCGAGGCCGGCACCTGGTCCGCCGGGTAGGTCGGGAAGCTGAGCTCAAGGAGCGAGAGGAACGGCACGTCGAAGCGGGCCGAACCCGCGCTGCGATCGACCAGCATGGCGACCCCGGCCGTCTTGCCGCCGGCCTGTCTCACGATCTCGATGCACTCGTTGACGCGTCCGCCGCGGGTCACGACGTCCTCGACGACCAGGACGGGCTCGCCGGGGGCGAGCGTGAAGCCGCGCCTGAGGACCAGCACGTTGTTCTCCTTCTCGCAGAATATGTAGCGCGCCTTGGCCTGGCGGGCGACCTCCTGGCCGATCACGAGGCCGCCCATGGCCGGGGCCAGCACGGTCGTGAAGTCCCAGCCGGCGGCACGGATCTTGGCGACCATGAGCTCGGCCAGGCGCTCGACGGCGTCCATCCGCTGACAGACCTGGGCGCACTGGAAATAATGGCCGCTGTGCAGGCCCGAGCGCAGGACGAAGTGCCCGGTCAGGAGCGCCTTGGTGCGGGTGAAGATGTCCAAAATCTCCTGCTGGTTGGGGTCCATGAGGCGCAGTCCAAACGGTTCCCCGGGCGAGATCAACGCTTCATGGGCGTGCAGATGCGTTGAATATTATGGATCCCGGGGTAATGTGTGCTTTGGAGACCCGCGAAGACATCTTGGCCACCCACACACAGATTCCCCTGGAGGACGAACTCGGCGACGTGCTCGAGAAGGCGATGAGCTGCGCCGGCCTGACGCCCGAGACGCTCTCGGGCAAGTCGGGCGTGCCCGTGGCGAGGATCAGGGATGCCGTCGATTACCGCCCCGAGCTCGGTCCCTCCGAATGCGGGCGGCTGGCCTCGGCCCTCGGGCTGAACGAGGTGGGCCTCTGTGCCCTGGCCTCGGGCAAGTACCCCGTCCCGGACTCCGACGGCCTGCCGTTCGCGGTCTGGCCGCTTCGGATGACCCACGGGATCGGCGTCGTGAACGCCTACATCGTGGATGCCGGCAACGGGCACGGCCTCCTCTTTGACACGGGCCCGGGCCCGGTCGCGCTCCATGCCACCTGGCCGCCCGGGATAACGGCCCTGGACGCCATCTTCCTGACGCACATCGAGCCCGAGCACGCGGGCGGGCTTCCCGAGGCGCTGGGCCGCTTCCATGTATCCAAGGCGTTCATACCCACTGGTGCGGAGACGGCCAAGGGCACGGCGATGGGGGAGGGCGAGGAGTTTGTCTCCGGTGCGCTCAAGGTCGTCGCGTACCGCACGCCCGGCCACTGCGCCATGCACAACTGCTACCACGTCACCTCGACCGCGGTGCCGACCGCGAGGTCGCTCCTCATCTCGGGCGACCTGATCTTCGCGGGCTCGGCCGGCGGCCCCTATCATTGCCAGAAGCAGCTGAGGGCGCACCTGCGCCGCGTGCTGGCGGCCGTTCCGCCCGATACCGTCGTGGCGCCCGGGCACGGGCCGATGACGACGGCCGGCAACGAGCTGCGCTACAATCCCTTCGTTTCCTGAAAGGGAATCAGTCGACCAGGATCGCCACGACCGTGGCGTTGTCCGGTCCGCCGCGCTCAACCGCGAGTTCGACGAGCTTCTTGGCGAGTGACATCGGGTCCCTGGCTTGGGCTGCAATCTCGCCCAACTCCTTCTCTGTTATCATGCGCGTCACGCCGTCGGTGCAGAACAAGATGCGGTCGCCGCCGATGAGGGTCTTCTCAAGAAGGTCGACCTCGGGCGGAACGGCCTGGCCAATGCAGCGGGTCAAGGCGCCGCGCTGGGCCTCGCTGTAATAGACGACCTCGCCGCGGGCCCTGCGGCGCCTGGCCTCGTTCTCCACGGAATGGTCCTCTGTCAGGCAGGTGATCTCGCCGTTGCGCACCAAGAACGCCCGGGAATCACCGACGTGGGCCAGCATCAGCTTGGAGCCGCGGATACAGCCGAGAGTCAGGGTGGATCCGATGCCAAGGCCGGGGCTTAGCCGCATGCCCAGCGCCGCCACGGAATCATTGGCGGTCGTCACAATTGCCGTCAGGTCCAGCTCCTCGCTGGGGGTGGCAGCCAGGACGGCGCTCGTCACGATGTCGACGGCTTCCTGGGCCGCCTCGGCCCCGCCGGGGAGGCCACCGACGCCGTCGGCCACGCCGAAGAGCAACACGGATTCCTCGAACAAGAAGCGGTCCTCATTCTCCTTCCGCACTTTACCAATGTCGGTGTGATGGGCGGCGCGCAGGTTTAACATTGGCAGTTTGTTACGATACCCCGCGCGCCATCAGGTGAAAGGACGAAATTGCTCGTCCCTGTTTTCCCTCGTGAGCCGGGTGAATTCCCTCTGGGGCAGGCCGGCGACAAACATGCGCCCGTAGGACTTGGAGAGGATGCGGCTGTCCAGGACCGTGATGAGGCCCTTGTCTGACTTGGTCCTTATCAGGCGGCCCACTCCTTGTCTGAACTTGATAAGGGCCTCCGGCAGAGTGAGTTCGTTGAAGGGATCACCGCCGCGGTTCTGGATGAGCTCCGCCTTGGCCTCGGCAACCGGATGGGTGGGAGGGCTAAACGGCAGGCGAACGATCATGACTTGTGACAGCGCATCCCCAGGCACATCCACTCCGGTCCAGAAACTGTCGGTCCCAAAAAGGACGGCGTTGCCGAGCTCCCGCATCCTTTGGGCAAGTTCCGTCCTCGAGATGTCCCCTCCCTGCATGAGGAAGGGCTTTCCCTGGGCCGCCAGGAGCGGGGCGACGATGGCCGCCGCGGCCTGCATGTCCCGGTAGCTCGTGAAGAGGACCAGCGAGCCGCCCTTCACCCGCTTGGAGCAATAGCCAATGTAGTCCGAGAGAGCTTCGATCGAGGACCGTGAGTCTCCGGCGGAGGGCGGAGGGATGTCTGCCGCGATGTAGACCCGCATGTTGCGCTCGAAGTCGAACGGCGACTCGGCGACATCCATCCTGGCCGTCAGGGCACCGATCGTCGCGGCAAAGCGGCCCATCTCGCCGCCTAGGGCCAAGGTCGCGCTCGTGCAGACGACGCTGACACCCGAGCCAAAGAGACAACGTTCCAGTTCCGGGGCGACGTCGACCGGCGCGCTCCTGAGCGTCACGATCGTCTGCTTGCGGCCGCCCTTCTCAGCCCAGTAGACATGGCCCTCGTCCGAGAGGTTCAGCCACTCGTCGATCCCGGCACGGATGGCGCGGATCCGGGCCCGCTGTTCCAGGGCCTCGTCCCTTTCGCGGCCGTCCTCAAGCGCATCGGCGATCTTCGAGATCGAGCGCTCGAGCGCCGTCAGCGGCTCGTTGAGCAGGGGTTCCGCGGCGCCCGGGCCGCGGAGGCGCACCACGGTGCGCTCGGGAAGGAGCGAGGTCGCAAGGAACCCGAAGAATTGTCCTGAGGCATCCAGCGTGTCGGCGATGCTCTGCCTGAACGTGGCGTCGCCTCGCTTGCTTAAGATCCCGCGCCGTGTCCTCGGGTTGTAGAGGTGCTTCAGCGTTCGCTCTATCCCCATGCTGCTTAGCCCAAGCCCAAAGCTGTCCTCGGCCACCTCGCCGATCGTGTGGGCCTCGTCGAGGACGACGAAGTCACCCGGGAACAGCACGCCCGAGACATCGATCGGCGCGCCCTCGGCCCTCGGTCCTCCGGCATTGATGAGGGAGAAGAGGAGCGCGTGGTTCACCACGATCACCTGGGCCGAGCGAACCCGCGCCCGTGCCCTTTGGTAAAAGCAGCGGTTGCAGTCGCAGTTGCGCCTCGAGCACGACGAGGAGTCCGCATTCACGAGATCCCACACCTCGGCGTTCGGGGGAGGCTGCAGGTCGTGGCGAAGCCCGGTTTCCGTTTTGTCGGCCCAGTCCGCGATCCGCAGCAGCTCATTGTAGCCCGCGTCATCGAACAGGCTCACGCGGTCCGCCAGGGCGTGGGACAGGCGCGACGTGCAGAGGTAGTTCGATTTTCCGACGAGGACCGTGGAGACGAAACCCGCGTAGCCCGCCAGCTCGGGCGTCGAGTTGAACAGCTTCCGACAAAGAGGGAGGTCCTTCGTGTCGATCTGTTCCTGGAGAGAGATCGTGTGGGTTGAGACGATCATCTGCCTGCCGCAGTCGGTCGCATGGATGATCCCGGGCACGAGGTAGGCGAGGGACTTGCCGATGCCGGTGCCCGCCTCGAAGAGGAGGGGCTTGTCGTCCCTGAATGATGCAGCGACGGCATGGGCCATTCTTTCCTGCCCGGGCCGATGCTCGAGTTCCAGGTTGGCCTCGAGCCAGCCGGCCTCGCTGAACACCTTCGCCGTCAACTCGGGGGACCGGGTGGGCGGGGAAGGGGAGGGTGCGGTTTCGTCTCGGATGCCAATCATCGTCGCTTTGTCACCATACCAAAGGCCCGCAAAGGCGCGAGGGGAAGCCGCGATTCTTGCTCGTTAATCCCCGATCCAGACAAGGTCTCCGGGCCTCACCTCTTCGTAGAGCTCGATGATGTCGGTGTTGCGCATGAGGACGCATCCGCCGCTGAGCGGCTGGCCGATCTGGTCCTCGTGCTGCGTGCCGTGGATGTAGATGTACCTTTTGTAGCTATCAACGCCGTCGCCGGAGTTCACACCCGGCTCAAGGCCCCTGAGCCAGAGGATGCGTGTGGTGACCAAGCTGGGGGATTCCCCGGTCAATTCCTCGAGCTCCGAGAAGTGCTTCCCGGTCGGGATCCGGCCCTTGAAAACCATGCCCGGGGGCTGCCCGGCGCCTATCCTTTCCGCAATTTCATGGAGGCCGCGCGGTGTTCCGAGGGAATCGGCGACATTGGATGGGGGCCTCTTGGAAGTGGATATGATGTATGAATTTACAACAGAACCGTCGCGCCGGAATTGGAGTGTTGAGGTCCCGATCTGGACCAGCAGGACACGGTCTGCGTGCTTGATGCCGAGCGCAGTTCGGGTTTTGTTGAACGACTCCCACGACGATTCCATGGAGACTACGACATCCTTCACGGTAGGTATCGTCGGCGCCACCGGCGCCGTCGGTCAAGAGTTGCTGCGACTCCTTGAGGAGCGCAACTTCCCCATTGGCACGCTCAGGCTCTTTGCCTCGGCCCGTTCCGCGGGCAAGACCGTTGAGTTCAAAGGTCGCCCGGTGACCGTCGAGGAGGCGAAGCCCGGGGTGTTCGCGAACGTCGACGTCGCCTTCTTTGCAGCGGGTGGTCCAACGACTCGCGCCTTGGCGCCCGATGCGGTCAAGGCGGGCTGCCTCGTGATCGACAAGAGTTCAGCGCTCAGGATGGACCCGAACGTCCCGCTCGTCATCCCCGAGATCAATCCCGAGGCGCTTAAGACCCACAAGGGAATCATCGCCAACCCGAACTGCTCGACCGCCGTGGCGCTCATGGCGCTCTGGCCGCTGCACAAGCGATTTGGCCTGAAGCGGTTTGTCGCGGCCTCCTACCAGTCCGTCACCGGCGCCGGTGCCGAGGGCGAGCGCGAGCTCGAGGCCCAGGTCCAGGCACACGCAAAGGGAGAGCCGCTGGTCAGCAAGGTCTTCCCGCACCAGATCGCGTTCAACGTCATCCCCCAGATCGATACTTTCGGGCCCGACGGCTACACGGGCGAGGAGACGAAGATCATGCTCGAGAGCCGAAAGATCATGGGACTTCCGAACCTGCCGGTTTCCGCGACCTGCGTCCGTGTTCCCGTGGTGCGCGCCCACTCGGTCGCCATCAATGCGGAATTTGAGAAGCCGGTTACCGTCGCGGAGGCCCGCGAGGCCATTGCAGCCTTCCCTGGCGCCAAGCTCGTGGACGACCCCGCCCACGGGCAATACCCAATGCCGCTCGATTTCAGCCGTAAGGTGAAGTGTGGCGTCGGGCGAATCCGCCTTGATACCGCCCTTACGAACGGGTTGGCCTTTTGGGTGAGCGGCGACAACCTGTGGAAGGGAGCCGCGCTCAACGCGGTCCAGGTCGCGGAACTGATGGTGCAGCAGCGGCTGCTGAAGCCGAGGATAGCGCTCGCAGCAGTTTGATTGGTACGGACGCCTAGCTCAGTTGGTTAGAGCACCTCGTTTACACCGAGGGGGTCAGGGGTTCGAGTCCCTTGGCGTCCACCATCTATGGGTCGTAGGTTCTAGGCTTCGGAACTACGAGACGCGTACCATCTACTAGAAGACTGCTAGGGATCTTTAGCCGCGACCGATTCCACGCGAATTTACGATAAATACGTGTTTGGCCTCAACCACGCTCGAAGCATCATCGTGTAGCTTAATCCAAACTATCCCATAGACCACGTTCCGCTCGCTTGGCTCCTGGAAGTGATACTCCGGCGTCTCAGCCGCCGACACCCGAGGGCTGATCGCCAGGAGGAGCAGGAAAGCAGCTGCGACAAGACGAACGCATTGGGGTTTCATGGTGATTCCTGGGGAGCAAAATCCATACCGTGGGGCGACTTGGGGGGCTGCCACCGGGCTACGTATTCTCCCCACGCCTTACGTAGTTCCCCGGAATGCAAAGCCGGACGGGTGGGACCATGGTGGAAGCCACACAACCCCCATGAACTCAAACCAAGCACGCAGTCTCGCTCGTCGTTCAGCCCTGGCGGTCCTTATCGGGACCTCCTGCCTGTTCCTGGGCGCCTGCGCGACCCAGTCTGCGAACATGGGGATGGATGTCCCCTCGGCGAGTGCCTCGGCGATGGGTTCAAGCGCGTCGAAGGACAAGCCGGTCACTTATGCCGAGCTCCATCACATGATGGACAGGCTGGCCGCCAGCTCCGGCTTGATCGGTGACCAGGAGTTGGCCGCCAACGCCAGCACGCACGGCTCGCTCGCCGGCGCGGCCGTCGTGGCGACCAACCCCTAGTCCTGGTTTGTCCGCAGGCGCCTACGGCGCGACCTGGATCGTGTCGATCTGGATGGAGTTCCAATCCTCCTCCTTGCCCTCGAGAAGCACCCGGTTCGGGCCTGCGGTCATGGTCACGGGTACGTCGTAGTCTTTCCAGGCACCGGCTGTGTCGGCCATGAGGAGATTGATCGGCGGAAGCCGATCGATCGTGAGGGCCAGGTGGATCGGCATCCCGCGCCCGTTTTGATAATGGAGGCGCAGCTTCAAGGGGCCGCCCTTTCCGCCGTCCATCCCGAAAAGGAGACTGCTGCCCTTGCGCCCGAGGTTAACGACATAGCCCAGCGGCTGCGTGGGCTGGCCGACCCCGGCGATGCCGACAACGCCGCTCCTGAAGGCCAATGCCGCGGGGAACACCGAGGGGTGCTTGTCCGTGCTCGTGAAGGAGAACGTGTTGAGCGCAAAGCCGGGCTCGTCGACGAAGACCATCATGCTGAGGACGCCGGGGTTCAGGTAGATTCCGTGGACCGTCACGTCGGCGAACATGTCGTCGCCGCCGGTCGCGGGAATGTCGACCGTGGCCACTGTCTGGTCGAGCGCCACGAAGCGGACCTTGCCGCCCCCGTGTGCGCTCGCAGCGCGGACATTCATGTCAAAGTAGCCGCCGTTGCCGCAGTCGATTGAATAGCGCACCCATTCTCCCGCTTTGAGTCCCGTGAGCGCGTAGCCGCCGCCGGCATCCGAGGTCGTGGCGAGACCGATGTCGTCCTGGCGATAGGTGGGCTTCTCCGGGGCGGGCCTTGTGACATGGAAGGCGATGCCCTCGCCGCCGTTGTCGTAGTTGGCGGCCTTGACGATGGCAGGAAGTGCAGGGGCGGGGAAGAAATGAGGTATGGGCTTGCCGCCGGATCCCGCGGCCTCGCCCTTGGGGTCGATGACCTGGGCAATTAGGGTGGGGGCGATGCGCGCCGGAAGGACGACGTCATCCAGCTTGACCTCGAGTTCGTGGGTGGTCGCCAGTCCGTCGGTGAAGGGAACCGTCAAGACGCGTGCCTCGGCGTCCCAGGTCCACGTTCCCTTGGCGTCCGCGTTGTCGATCGTGACGGAGACCGGGGTTCGACGAAGGTGAAAGCGGGCAACGTAGTGCGTCGGCGTGTACTTCTTGTTGGACTCGTCGACCGAAAAGCGGAGCGCGCCACCCGAGAGTTCGCTGCCAAAGCGCGTGGTCGTGAAGTCCCCGCCCTCGTAGGCGAAGGACTTCCCGTCGTCGTGGTACATTGTGAACTCCGACTTGCCCGCGGGGTAGACCTCGAGCGTCAGGGGATCCCAGGGCTTCTCGGAGGTGTTCCTCATGTCCGGCGCCATCGGGAGGATCGCCCCCTCGCGGACCGCGACGGGGATGCGGTTCTGCGGGGCGGCGACAACCCACTCCCGTCCGCCGGCATAGTCGTAGCCGGTGTCCCAGTCCACCCAGGTACCGGCAGGGAAGTACACCTTGCGGTTAGATTGGCCCTCGTAGAGGACCGGGGCCACCAGGAGCTCGCTGCCGAACATGTACTGGTCGCCGGGCGTCGCGGCCGCGGCCGCGTCGTCCGGGAATTCGAGCGCCATCGCGCGCACGATGGGCAAGCCCTTCTGGCTCGCCACCCAGGCGTGGGTGTAGATGTAGGGCATGAGCCGGTAGCGCTGCTGCAGGTAGTGCTTCGTGCCCTGCTCGGTCGCGAGGCCGAAGGCATAAGGCTCCGGCGCGCCGCCCGCCTTGTGGGCTCGGGAAATTGGGGCAAACGAGGCGAACTGCATCCAGCGCTCATAGAGGCGCGCGTGCGCCCCGAGCATCTCCCCCTTGTAGTAGCCCTCGAGGAAGCCGCCCGTGTCGCAGGCCCAGTAGACGAGGCCCGACAGGCTCGAGTTCAGCATCTCCGGCGGGTGCGCCCTATAGGTCGCGTAGTCGCTGTAGATGTCGCCCGTCCACACGGCCGCGTGGTGCCTCTGGAAACCGGCGGAGCCCGCTCGCGAGAGAATGAAGGGGCGCTGCTCGGGATGAACTGCCAGCTGCACGCCCTCGAAGCTCATCGTGCAGAGGAGCGCAAACTGGTTGTGGATCTCGGGCGGGCGGCCCGCATAGTAATGCGTCTGCGCGGGCTCGCCCTCGGGCTCGTCCAAGTCGAGCCACCAGGCCGCGATCCCATCCTCGTCCCGCTTCCTCGTCTGAGGCCAGAGCCAGTCGTTCAGCTTGGGGTTCGTGAAGTCCAGCAGCATGCCGCCGTAGTAGCCGGCCTGGATCGGGTTTCCCTTCCCGTCATTGGCGAACATGCCCTTCTTCCAGCCGTCTTCATAGTTCGGGGAGTCGGGCTTTATCATGGGGCCCGACTGCGACATCACGATTTTGACGCCCTTCTTCGCGTAGTCCGCGATCTTCTGGGCGGGCGTCATGCCGCCCGCGGTCGTGATCCACCTCTTGGCCCATTCGTAGTCCTGCACATGCTCGGGCCAGTCGGCATCGATCACCATGGCGTCGACCGGGAATCCGCGCGCCGTCAATTGGTTGTAGGCCTCGTCGAGCGCGTTCCAGTCATAGTAGGTGCACTTGCTCTGCCAGTAGCCGAGCGCCCAGAGTGGAGGGAGCGAGGGCCTGCCCGTGAGGCTCGTGTAGCGCTCGATCACGTCGGCCATGTGCGGCCCATCAATCACGTAGAGGTCGATCTCACCGCCGTCGGCGTCGACCTTCAGCTTGTCGGCCGCCGTGTGGCCGAGGTCAAACTTGAGTCGGTGCACGTTGTCAAAGAAGACGCTGTAGGCGTGGCCGTCCCGGCCGGTGCTGATCAGGATCGGCACAGGGTACTCGGCCGTCACGTTTCCTGAATTGATCTGCTGGCCCTCCCAGAGCTCGCGGATGACGCCGCGCCGGTCCAGGCGGCC
>Ga0302320_10007186_pt1 | contig 24562 bp, 15 predicted proteins | sample Bog_T0_3_FD_202130 | JGI IMG/M metagenome (GOLD analysis project Ga0302320, IMG submission 202130) | Peat permafrost microbial communities from Stordalen Mire near Abisko, Sweden - Bog_T0_3 | ecosystem: Environmental > Terrestrial > Soil > Wetlands > Peat | place: Sweden: Abisko, Stordalen Mire...
ATGACGGAGCTGGCCCCGGCTGCGATGGCCTTGGTGACTTCACCAGAGTACTTGATGCCACCGTCGGCGATGACGGGTATGCCGTGTTCCCGTGCCGCCCGGTAGGCTTCAGCAATGGCGGTGATCTGCGGCATGCCTGCGCCGGTGACCATGCGGGTTGTGCAGATGGATCCGGGACCAATGCCGACCTTGATGGCATCCGCGCCTGCGTCAATGAGGGCGAGAGCGCCTTCATAGGTGGCGACGTTGCCGGCGAGCAGACCCACCTCAGGGAAGTGCTTCTTGATTTCCCGGACGGCTTGAAGCACGCGCGAGGTGTGGCCGTGGGCTGAATCGATAGCGAGGACGTCGGCGCGGGCGCGGACCAGTTCGGCGGCACGCTCAAGATAATCGCCCGTAGCTCCGATGGCGCCGCCAACACGCAGTCGACCTTGATCGTCCTTGCTGGCGTAGGGATATTTCAGTTTTTTCTGGATGTCTTTGACGGTGATGAGTCCCTTGAGCTCGTACTGATCGTTGACGACCAGGAGTTTTTCGACGCGGTGCTCGTGGAGGATAAGTTCGGCTTCTTCAAGGGTGGTGCCGACGGGAACGGTGATGAGATGTTCCTTGGTCATCACGTCGCCGATGGGAATGTCGGTGCGAGTTTCAAAACGCAGGTCGCGATTGGTGAGGATGCCTACGAGCTTCTTGCCGTTGGTGACGGGGACGCCGGAGATTTTGTAGCGGCGCATGACGTCGAGCGCGTCGCCAATCATCTGGTCGGGGCCGATAGTCACGGGGTCGACGATCATGCCGCTTTCAGAGCGCTTGACCTTGTCGATTTCGCCGGCCTGATCGGAAATGGAAAGATTGCGATGCACGACGCCCAGGCCGCCCTGCTGCGCCATGGCAATGGCCATGCGCGACTCGGTCACGGTATCCATGGCGGAGGAAAGCAGGGGCGTATTCAGCGTGATGCCCCGCGTCAACTGCGTCTGCGTGCTGACCGTGATCGGCACAACATCGCTGTAAGCGGGAATCAGCAACACATCATCGAAGGTGAGGGCTTCCGGAAGATTTTTGGCTAGCATATGCCTTGAGGTGCCTGACGGGCACGGAAATGGATCTCCGGTGCGGCAGGCGCTTCTATCTATTGTAGCGGAGGGGTTTGGGCTGCCGGTGCGGTAGGGAGCCATCGTGCGCGAGATGGAGCGGAAACCCGCTCATCGCAATGAAGCTGCGATGAACGGTGCAAAGATTGAGTCCGCACAGATGAGGCCCGGGAACTGCCTTATACGCCGACAGGGAAGGGCTTGGGGCTGGACTCATCCGTGTTTGCGCCGCCGCCACGCCAGCGCTCGAAGCGGCCTTGCAGCAGGCTCATGAGGCCCGTGTACCAATAGCCGATCACAAACAAGATTAGAAATGGCGCGGTGAAGTAATTGTGATTTGAAAATGTGTAAAGGATCGCGAGGAAGAAGTAGGTACCGAAGCAGAGCTCGATCCATGGGGCGAGGACCAGTCGCTTGCGGTATTTGGCGGCCTGCGATTTTTCGCCCTTCTTGGCGACGCGGTATTTGGGGGTGCGGGCGAACGCGCTCTTGATGCCGAGAAGTGCTTCCATGACGGCTTTGCTGTTGGTCCATGTGAGGCCGATGCCGAGCGCCATCAGAAACGGGAGATAGAGAAACGTCTTCATCCAGCTTTTGGGAAAGAGCTCTCGCTGGCTCACCACATAAAAGACAGCAATGGAAAAGCTGGAGGCCGTAAACAGGGGCACGTCGATCAGCAGCATCTGAAACCAGCCCTGATAGAAACGGCAGATCATGGCCGGCAGGAGAAGCGCGGACATGATGATCATGAGCGGATAGCTCAGGTTAGCGGTGAGGTGGTAGACGGCCTCGATCTTGATGCGGCGGGAAACGTTGGAGCGAAAGATTTGCGGCAGGACTTTGATGCTCGTCTGGATCAGTCCCTTCGCCCAGCGTGCCTGCTGGGTTTTGAAGGCGGTCATTTCAATTGGCAGCTCGGCAGGGCACTCGACGGCAGGCAGGTACTTGAACTTCCATCCGGCAAGCTGGGAGCGGTAGCTCAGGTCGGTATCTTCGGTAAGTGTGTCGTGCTGCCAGCCGCCACCGTCGGAGATGGCTTTAATGCGCCACATGCCGGCGGTGCCGTTGAAGTTGAAGAAGTCTCCGGTGCGAACGCGCGCGCCATGTTCGAGGACAAAATGGCCATCGAGGAGTATGGCCTCAATCTCGGTGAGCATGCTGTAGTGGCGATTGAGATGTGTCCAGCGTGTCTGCACCATACCAATGTGCGGCTCTGCGAAGTGGTGGATGACTTTCATGAGCCAGTCGGTTGGGGGGATGAAGTCTGCGTCGAAGATAGCGACGTACTCGCCTTTGGCAATCTTGAGACCGGCATCGAGTGCTCCGGCCTTGTAACCATAGCGGTTGGTGCGATGGATATAGACGATGGGATGGCCGAGGGCGGCGTAGCGTTCGACGATGGCTGCTGCAACGGCCTGAGTTTCATCGGTGGAGTCGTCGAGGACCTGGATTTCAAGTCGGTCGCTGGGATATTCCATGGCGCAGACGGCGTCAATGAGGCGATCGATGACAAATTGCTCATTGAAGATGGGGAGCTGAACGGTGACGAAGGGCAATTCGTCAAAGTGGTTTACGACGTCTGGCCTGTAGTTCTTGCGGTACTTGAAATAGAGGTAAACGAGCGTATAGCGATGGACGCCGTATATGGCGAGGATGATCATGACGGCGAAGTAAGGCAGCAGGAGGGCGGCGTCAAAGGCGTTCCAATGGTAGAGGCCGGTGAAGGTGCGGTCAGTGGACTGCATGGACTTGAGATAGTGGTAAAGGCCATTCTGGGGGGCGAACGCCAGGGCGGATAGACGTGGGAGCACCCCGCTTAACAGGCTGATGGCGGCAAGGGTTGGGTTTAGAAGCGGGGGGAACAGAGCGAGCCTCCACGGCCAGGATAAGGTCTATTCTACGCGACTGGCGCACAATGCGAGCGGCAAGAGAGAGTCGCTCAGGTTGCGGTGATTCAACCCTTTGGCGTAACTTGAGGCTGTGCCGATGGAGGCACCGCTTTCCTATGTCATCTTTAACCGCGTCATTGATTGTTGCTGCCGCGGGTGGCAGCTTTCTGCTTGAGTCGCGTTTGCCGGCGGAGGTTTTCACTCCGGAAGATCTGAATGAGGAGCAGCGCCAGATTGCTGCGACGGCTGCGCAGTTTGCCCGGGAGGAGATACTTCCGGCTGCGGCGGCTGTGGAGCGCAAGGAACCGGGAGCAATGGCGACGCTGCTGCGCAAGGCGGCGGACCTGGGATTCACTTCCGTGGACATCCCGGAAGAGTACGGCGGGATGGGGATGGACAAGACGACGTCGACACTGATTTCGGATCACTTGTCAGTGTTGGCAAGTTTTTCGACGGCGTTTGGCGCGCACATCGGGATTGCGACGCTGCCGCTGGTCTGGTACGGGACGGAGGAGCAGAAGCGGCGTTACTTGCCGAAACTGGCGAGCGGAGAGTGGATTGGGGCGTACGGGTTATCGGAGGCGAGTTCAGGGTCGGACGCGATGAACGTGCGGACGCGGGCGACACTTTCGGCCGATGGGAGCACGTACTCACTCACCGGCGAAAAGATGTGGATCACAAATTGCGGGATCGCGAATTTATATACGGTGTTCGCAAAGATTGACGGCGAGAAGTTTTCGGCATTTTTGATTGAGCGGGACACACCGGGGCTGACGGTAGGCGCGGAAGAACACAAGCTGGGAATTCGCGGATCGTCGACTTGCCCGCTGGTGCTTGCGGATTGCAAAGTACCGGCCGCGAACCTTCTGGGCGAGGCAGGCAAAGGGCATCACATCGCGTTCAACGTTCTGAATGTTGGGCGATTCAAGCTGGGCGTGGCGTGCATTGGAGGTGCGAGACAGGCGCTGGGGCACATGATCCGGTATGCGAAGGAGCGAGTGGCATTTGGCAAGCCGATCGCGGAGTTTGGATTGATTCAGCAGAAGATTTCTGTGAGCGCGACGAGGCTTTACGCGGCGGAGTGCATGGCGTATCGCACGGTTGGGATGATGGATGCGCGGCTGGGCGCAATGACGCCGGAACAGGCGCGGATGCCGCGGGAGATCCAGAAGCGCATTGAAGAATACGCGGTGGAGTGCTCGATTCTGAAGGTCTATGGATCAGAGATGCTGAGCGTGGTGACCGATGAGCTGGTGGCGACGATGGGCGGGTACGGGTATGTGGAGGAGTATCCTGCGGAGCGATTCTACCGGGATGCGCGGATCAATCGGATCTTTGAAGGGACGAATGAGATCAACCGGCTGATCATTACTGGATGGTTGATGAAGCGGGCGCTGAACGGCGAACTTCCGCTGATGGGGGCAATCAAGAAATTGATGGACGAGGTGACCCAGCCGCCGTCCTTCGATATGGGCGCAGATGCGGGAGGACGGCTGGCGCGCGAGGCGGAAGTGCTGGAGGCGGCGAAGAAGATTGCGCTGTTTGCGGCGGGCGTGGCAAGCCAGCGATTTATGACGGCGCTGCAGGAACAGCAGGAAATCATGGCGGACCTGGCGGACATTATTACGCAGGTTTTTGCGTTGGAATCAGCGCTGATGCGGGCGCAGAAGCTGGGAGAGGCGGGAAAGGGTTCGGCAGCCGTGGCGGCGGCGATGACGGCACTGTTGGCGGAAGAGACGATGGCAGTTGTTGAACAAGCGTCGCGGCGGGTGCTGGCGGCTTGTGCGGAAGGGGACTTGCTGCGGACGCAATTAGCGATCCTGCGCCGGCTGACGCGGTTCACGCCAGCCGATGGGGTCGCCTTGAGCAGAAGCGTTGCCCGGTCTTGCGTCCAGATGGAACGGTATCCGTTATAGGCGGGCCTATGCGGCAGCTTGCTTGAGGGGTCCGTTGGCGATGGACTCGATGATCGGCGGCGCAAGAAAAATCCTCCAACCAAGCCTTGTGGGCCGGGATGGAGGATTGTTTACGCGCATGAAGGATGAAGGGTAAATGAATGTGCGCGGTATGAAACCGAAATTTGGGCCTGCTCTAGCGCCTGACTACGAGGGTGAGGGTGAGCGGAACGGCAACTGCCTGGTTATCAAGCGTGGCGGGGCGAAAACGGAATTGACGAACGGCGGTTGCAACGGTTGAGTTGAGATCGGGGTTGACGGAGTTGATGACGAGGACATCGTGCGGCTTGCCGAATTCATCGACGTTTAACTGCACAACGAACTGGAGATTGGAAGAAATCGAGTTAGGCAATTCGATGTTGGGCGAGTAGAGGACGTGGGCGGGAATTACACCGGTGCTAATTGGACGACTGGGAGTTGAGGCAGTGGCATCGTCGATTGCGGGCTGGCTTGCAGATGCGGCTGCGGTGAAAAGCATGGGCGTAAGCAAAATGCTGGCTGCGAGAATACGGCGCATGTGTTACCTCCATTGGGTTGACTGTAACCGTCACCACTTTAATCTTTATTGACAACGATTGTCAAATCATATTTTTTAAATGCTATTTTGAAGAAGTTACGGGTCGATTGTTACGGAATGTTAAGAAATCTTAAGTTCGTACAGGCAGAATCGATCGGCGCGCGCCGATGCGATGCTGTGCCAGAAAAACAGGGGATAAAGAAGAGATTGAGGGATCGGCGGTCCGCACGAAGACTCGGGCAACCTTGCGGCTGCCCGAGTGGGACGCTCCTTCAGGGGAGGGAATTGGGCTAGTAGGCCGGGGGTGCTCCAGAAACGGGGATGGAAACGGAGCTTTGATTAGCGAGCGCGGTTTGGAGCGAGTATCCGGGACCGGTGCTGGAAGTGAGGAACGGTGTCAACGCGACGACGGCTGAATTCTTGCCGTTGTACACGGCGGTAATGCCGTCGTTGGTTTCGTAGTTGCGATTATTTGCGGGGTTGCTATTGGAGATCACGCGGCCCAGAACGCGATGCTCGCATTCAATGCCCATGATGGAAGCGGAAACCTTGGCGAGGTAGTCTAGTTCTTCGGCGGAGTACTTAGGGTCGCACCACTCATGCTTGCTTTTCTTTTCGCGCACGATGGCAGCCATGTGAGCGAATTCCTGGATGGCGTTGAGGTAAGCGCCGATGAAGGCGTTTTCGAGAGCGTCAAGCAGCCCGATGAAGGGTGCGAGCGTATCGAATGAACCGGCGGGGAAGTAGAACGTCTGCACCGGATCGCCGCTTGACTTCGAGATTCCGAGGAGGCTGCGCAGCAGGTTGGCATGCGAGATTTCCTCGGTGAGGGCGGCCTGGATGTAATTGACATTGCCGACATTGCCGGTGGACGAGACGTGATCCGCAGAGCCGCCGGGACCGGCAAGGTTTGGATCCTGGATGACTGCGCCGACGAGGCCGTTGTAGTAGAAGGTGGTGGCGAGATCTTCCGCGATGAGAGCGGCGGTAGCGATCTCGGCGACCGTGTCTTTGGCCTGGGCGGCTTCTTCGGCAGCTTCGGCGGGGGAATCCTGTTCTGCGCGGGCGGAGAGGGGAGTAAGGGCTCCTGCGAGGAGCGGTGCGGCGACCGCAGCCAAGCCGGCCATGCCGGTGCGCTGCATAAAGTTGCGACGGTTTACAAGTTGTTGGCGGATGCGGTTGAATTCATCCGGCAGTGCTGTGAAATCCATTGAAACCTCCAGTGATGCGGATCGGGCCTGGGGAGGGTCCGTGCTGGAGGTACGGCGGAGGAGGAGAAACGGATTGAAATCGGGATGATTATCTCGGATTCGAAATTGATTGGGGATGTTGGCGTTGAATCAGGATGCCGCCAACTCAGACTTTTTTGTCGCTATAAACCAGCGATTTCGAGCGTCTGTAGGTGTTGAGCATCCTCTCCGCAAACGAGCGCGGCAAAAGGGCGATGCAGAAAAGAAGGACGAGGCGGGGCTGCCAGGCTTTATGGCGAAGGCTAAGCAGGGCGTGTTTTCGAACTCCGGAATAGTCGCTGCGCTCGAGATATTCCTGGGTAATCCAGGCATGATCTTTCGCAAGCACGTAGTTGATCGCCGGGGATGAAAATGCGCCGGTTCCTTTTTCACGCGCGATCGCCTTTTCTACTGTCTTGAGGGCGTTCAGCGCGATTTGCATCCCGTACTTTGTGAGCTGATCTTTGTAATCGACCTGGTATTCGGTTGACGAGACATCAACCAAACAGACCTTTCCCCACTTACAAGTTCGAAAATGAAAGTCATAATCCTCGCCCGATAGCGCGAGGGTTTCATCGAACTCTTTTACTCTTGCGATCCGCTCTTTGGAGACCAGCACGGTTGAGGTGTGGACCAGGTTTCCCAAAAGCATGGAGGAGTATATGTTTCCCATGTAAGCCCGCGCGCTGCTATCTACGCCGATGCCCGGTTCCGCTACTTCCGACAGATGGACAGACTTTTCGAAAAGGCCCTCGAATGAGGGAAAGTGCTTGTAAGCTCCGTACATAGTGGTAAGAAATCGCGGATTGACCACAGTGCGGTTTGAATCTACCGCCTCAAAATTGGTCCACACCATACCGACGTCCGGAAAGGACCGGAAGCACGCGAGTTGGAGAGCCAACTTCCAGGGTTTCCATACATCGTCTGAATCCAGAAGTGCGACATAGTCGCCGCGCGACTCGCGGATGCCGGCATTGCGGGCTGCCGAGACTCCGGCGTTGGTTTGATAAAGATATCGAACCCGTGGGTCGTTGCCGTATCGAGCGGAAATCACCTGGGCGGTATCGTCGGTTGAGCCGTCATCGACGAGCACGACTTCCCAATTTTTGTGAGTCTGTTCGCGAACGCTGTCGATTGCCCGGAAGACACAATAGGCACGATTGTGAGTAGGTATTACGACACTGACAAAATTGCCGTCCGATGGGAACATTTTGCAGGGAAACCCCTCGAATTCTGGTTCGCTGCCCAAACCAATTTCCATAGCGCCCACGATAGGAAGGAACCGCTGTTCGCAGAAAGAAAGCCGGGTGACAGGGCGGTACTTTTCAATCTCAAAGTCAATCACATCAAATTGTATCTCCATGGTTCACGGGAGCCGTTTCTCTCATCTGTTTGTGAGATCCAGGCACCATCGAGCTTGCAGCCGAACCAATCTGAAAGGGTGACGAATAAAACACGAACTCGCAATCCGATGGTGTGCCGCTGAAGATAGAATGGAAATCTGATTCGCTGCCGGCATTTGCCACTCTCAATCACTAGACTTGCGAGTAATCCCTGGGATCCGTCGCAGGCTGATCGTTCGCCATGCCCACTGAATCGACCGAAGCGATGGAGTTGATTGCCTGATGGAGTTGGTTTATCAATGCGAGAGTAGTGGTCTCAAGGTTTTGCTGATCAAAGGATTGGGGAGCGAAAGAGACACTGCGGAGCGGGAAATACTGGCGGCGGGAGTGCCGCTGGCTCTACCGCATCGGGGAGCGTGGGCAAGGGACCTGTCCTCAGGGGAGCCATGGTTCCTGGTGGTCCGCGACGCACAGGACAAAGGGTGTGCCGGCGTTGCGCTGGAAAAGCTAAGAAGCCGCGCGTTGCCCGGTCATTGGATTCTCCGCATCGACAAGTTTGGGGGGGACTTGCCTGGGGAGGTGGTTGAGGCCTTACTGAAAGCCATTCGCATTGTTGCCAAGAAGACTCCGCGGTTATTGATATTGCATTTGAATGTATTTTCGCGGAATGGCAAGGCGGCAATTGGGGAGATGTTGGCGAAGCTCGGGTTCCGCGAGATTATTCCACCGCAGTCTTACCAATACACGCTCGTGATTGACCTGAGACCGAGTGAAGCGGAAGTTTTTGAAGGATTGGGCAAGTCAGTTCGGAAGCGAATTCGAGAGACACAGAAGACGTCGATGCGAATGCAGGTCGTGACAGATCCGATTTTTGGAGAAAGACTGGAAGAGTTACAGTCGGAGGCATTGAAGAGAACAGGTGGCCCTGCTCATCTTGATAATTGGAAGCGAATTTTGAGATTTTCTGAAGAGAATCCGGGTCTGTCGCAGATTATTGGTTCGTTTCTCAGCGAAGATCTCAGTCCGAGCAACATGGCCGCGTTTGTGTGGGCTTGGAATAATGGCGATCATGCGGAGTATCGAGCGGCGGGCTCGACGCGGATATCAGAATCACGGGTCGTGCTCGGCTACCCTCTCGTTTGGGAAATGATCCGATTTGCCAGAGCGAATGGATCTGAATGGTTTGATATGGGAGGCGTGACTTTAGAGGGTGGAGGCAACCCTTCGATGAAGGGGATTTCAGATTTCAAAAGGCATTTCAGTAAAGAGGTTGTAGAAATCGGTGCAGAGTGGGTGTTTGAACCGTCTCCGGCCAGGGCTGAAATCGCAGAGATGGTTTCAAACGGAGCTAGACGGATACGCGGATTGATGAGAATGCGAAGCTAACCGCAGAGGATGGATTCAAAGAAACCGGCCCGCGCTTCGTTTGAGGAGCGGGCCGATTTGGTTTCAGGTTGAGAATCCTTTCAGGACTTGGCAGCAATGGTCAGCGCACCGAGATCAGCGGCCAGTTTTTCTGTCGAGAAGGCTTCGATCAGGTCGCCTTCCTTGAGATCGCTGAACCCGGAGAGGCCGATACCGCATTCCATGCCGTTGGTGACTTCGCGGGCATCGTCCTTGAAGCGCTTGAGGGAGTTGATTTTTCCCTTGAAGACTTGTTCTTCGCCGCGCATGACCTTGATTTCAGCATCGCGACGAATCACTCCATCCTGCACACGGCAACCGGCGATCGTGCCCACCTTCGGAATTTTGAAGATGTTGAGCACTTCGGCGCGGCCGAGGTAGTTTTCCTTGAAGGTGGGATCGAGGAGGCCCATCATGGCCAGGCGGATTTCATCCTGAAGTTCGTAAATGATGGAGTGCAGGCGAATCTCGATGCCTTCCTGCTGGGCCAGCTCAGCGGCCTTGCGCTCCGGGCGCACGTTGAAGCCGATGATGATGGTGTTGGAGGCTGTAGCGAGAAGGACGTCACTCTCGGTGATGGAACCGACGCCGGAATGAATGACCTTGATGCGTACTTTCTCAGTGGACATGCGGACGAGCGAGTCGGCCAGCACTTCGACGGAGCCGGTAACGTCGCCCTTGATGATGAGGGGCAGGTCTTTGACGCCGGCGGTGCGAATCTGTTCGGCAAGGCCTTCGAGCGACACGCGGGAGCTCTTGGCGAGCTGTGATTCGCGCTCCTTCATCTTGCGGTACTGAGCGATGCCCTTGGCCTTGTCGCGATCGGATACGACGAGGAAGGTGTCGCCGGAGTCGGGCATGGATTCCAGGCCGAGGACTTCGACGGGGGTGGACGGGCCGGCTTCTTCAATGGCGCGGCCGCGGTCGTCAAACATGGCGCGGACTTTGCCGAAGGTGTTGCCGACGATGTAGCTGTCGTTGAGGCGCAGGGTTCCGTCTTGGACCAGGACCGTGGCAACGGCGCCGCGACCGCGATCGAGCTTGGCTTCAATGACGGAGCCGACGGCCTTGCGACCGGGAGTGGCCTTGGGTGCGCGGATGTCCGAGACGAGGCAGATCATTTCAAGGAGCAGATCGAGATGGATGCGCTTCTTGGCAGAGACCTCGACGAAGACAGTGCCTTCTTCGCCGGCGCCGGCCCATTCTTCAGGAATGAGTCCGCGGTCGGCGAGCTGTTTCTTCACGCGATCGGGATTGGCTTCGGGCTTATCGATTTTGTTGACGGCGACGATGATGGGAACGCCGGCGGCCTTGGCGTGGTCAATGGCCTCGAGGGTCTGGGGCATGACGCCGTCGTCGGCTGCGACCACGATGACCACGATGTCAGTGACCTTGGCTCCGCGGGCACGCATGCGAGTGAAGGCTTCATGTCCGGGGGTGTCGAGGAACACGATTTCGCGACCGGAAGCGGGCGAACCTTCCTTGGAGAACTTCACTTTGTACGCGCCGATGTGCTGGGTGATGCCGCCAGCCTCGCCCGCGGCGACGTCGGTTTCGCGGATGGCGTCAAGGAGCGAGGTCTTGCCGTGATCGACGTGGCCCATGACGGTGACAACGGGCGACCGAGGGACTTCAAGCTCGCCGGTGTTTTCGGCTTCAAGAACTTCTTCGATTGCCTGGTTGGCAATCTCTTCTTCGTAGCTGATAACGGTTGCGGCGGCGCCGAATTTGGTGGACATGTCCTTGATCATCTCGGCATCGAGCGACTGGTTGACGGTGACGAAGACGCCGGTCATGAGGAGCGTGGCGATGAGGTCCTTGGCGCGGACATCTAGCTTTTCCGCGAGGTCCTTGACGCTGATGCCCTCAGTGACGGTGATTTCGCGGGTGATGGGCAGCGGTTCTCCGCCATATTGCACGCCACCATAACGAGGGGGCGGGACAAAGCCCTTCATCGGGCCTTCTTTGGTCTTGGGATACTGCGGACGACCACCGCGGCCTCTTGAAGGGGCACGCTGCGGACGTGGTGCTTCGCCAGTTGGGGGTGCACCGCCGGGGCCGGGACGCGGACCGCCAAAGCCGCCGGGGCGCGGGGCACCAAAGCCGGGACGGGCACCAAAGCCTGGGCGCGCGCCGGGGGCGCCGGCACCGGGCCCTCCTGGTCCGGCATAACCGCCGGGGGTGGTGCGGGTGGGGTGCTTGGGACGCGGACCGCCGGGGAACTGACCAGGGGCGGACGGACCGCTACTGGTGCGCTGAGGATAACTTCCGGGCGCGGATGCGGGCCGATTGCGATCGAATATGGGGCGGCCGCGCTGGATTCCGCCAGGAGCCTGGTTGCCAGTGCCGGCTACCGGAGCTGTTGGAACCACGATGGGCGCCTTGTAGACGGGGCGCGGGCCGGTCTGCGGCATGACCATGCGGCGAACCGGCGGCGGGGCCGCGGCGGGTGAAGCTGACGGTCCCTTTTCGTGTTGGGCGGCGGCTTGGAGCGTGTCAAGAGGAGCGGATACAAGCGTTTCTGGAGCGATGGTCTGAGCCTCGGGAACGGGTGGAGCAACGGCGGTCTCGGGCGCAGGGGCGGCAGGGGCTGCCGATACTGCAACGGGCTCGACGGTGGGTGCGGCGGCAACAGGTGCCGGGGCTGCGGGTGGCTTTGCGACTACCGGCTGAGCAGGCTGGGTGGACACCGCAGGCTGGGCGCCAGGCGCCGTGGCGGCAGCAGGCTCACTGACGGGACGGGATTGAGGTTCACGCGGGACCGAGACCAGGGGCGGCTTGACGACCACGGCCGGGGGTGGCGGTGCCACAACAACCATGGGACGCGTGGAGGCGACTGCGCCCGGAGGGGCCTTGGCAACTACAGGGCCGACTGGGGGGCGAGAGGCTATGGCAGGGGTAGCCGGCGCAACTACAACGGGAGGAGCCTGGCGCGGTTGAGGGACGACACGGCGGGGCGCAGGCGGCGCAGGGGCTGCCGGCGGAGGAGGTGCTGCGGCAACGACGGGGACGACCGGAGGCGCCGTGCGAACAGGAGGCGCGGTCGCTACGGGAGGGCGCGCGGGGGCGTGACTCTGCTTCGCCTCCTGCTCCTCCTTCTGCTTGTTGGCCAGAATGGCCTTGAGCACGTCTCCCGGCTTGGATATATGCGATAGATCGATTTTGGGGGCAATACCCTGCGGGGTACGGCCGCCCGCAGTGCCGGCATGGGCGCCGGACCGCGATCCATGCGCAATATGCGCGCGGACCTTCTCAGCCTCGTGCTCTTCCAGCGAACTGGAGTGAGTCTTGCCGCTGGCCAGGCCGAGTTCCGCTAAAACATCAAGAATCTGCCGACTCTTGACTTCCATCTCGCGTGCGAGATCGTTGATACGAACCTTACTCATCCGCCTCTTTTCGAAATTTGCTATCCAAGCCGTTTAGTCGCTCATGGCTACCTCATGGCATTGGCTGCTCTTCAAACTTCCGTTTTCGTCTGATCGGCTTTGAAGGACGCGGCGCATTTAAGCGTCGTCCTCTTTGGCCGCCTGCTCTTCTTCCGTTGCTGTTTCGTCCAAACCTGTGTCTAGAGGATCCACGTCTTCAGGAACCGGGGCATCTTCAATTGCCAGTTCAGCGCCGGTGAGGCTTTCCTCTTCGGTTTCCTGGTCGGCGAGGGTCTCGGCTGCTTCTGGCGCTGACTCGAGATCGTTCTCTGCTTCAGCGGAACGGACCGACTCGGCTTCTTCAATCAGTTCGGCTGAGTTTTCCGTTTCTACGTCCGCGTCCGCCTCGACTGCGTGCGGGGTTTCGATTTCGGCTTTGCCGGCTTGCGCGGTTGCCGTTTCGACGGAGATGGTGTTGTCTTCCGCGGCTTCAGCGGTTGCGTGCTCGGCATCGATGGTGTCGGCAACTTCAGGCACATGGCCTTCTTCGCCTTCTTCAAAGTGGCCGAAGTAGTGGCGCACGGCTACGCTGATGCGTTCCAGCGTTTTTTCGCCGATGCCGGGAATCTCTTCAAGTTGCTCAGGGGTCATGTCGGCAAGAGCCTCGACGGTGGTGATGCCGGCGGCGACCAGTTTCTGAATGATGCCGTCGCCGAGTTCGGATACTTGCTCAATGGGCGTGGAAGGACCGCCGGAGAGAGCCTGCATCTGCTGCTCGACTTCCTGGCGCTTCTCTTCTTCGCTCTTGATGTCGATTTTCCAACCAAGGAGTTTGGCGGCGAGGCGGACATTCTGGCCCTTCTTGCCGATGGCGAGAGAGAGCTGCGTATCGTCGACAATGACTTCAAGTTGCTTGTCAGTAAGGTCGGTAATGGAAACGCGGCTGACCTTGGCGGGCTGCAGCGCTTTCTCGGCGAAAGTGGTGATCTCGTCGCTGAACTCGATGATGTCAATTTTTTCGCCGCGCAATTCGCGGATGATGGACTGGACGCGCATGCCCTTCATACCGACGCAGGCGCCGACGGGGTCGACATCCTTATCGCGGCTTTGGACGGCAATCTTGGTGCGCTCCCCGGCTTCGCGGGCGATGGCGCGGATGACGACGGTGTTGTCGTAGATCTCAGGGACTTCAGACTGGAACAGGTTCGAAACCAGCTCAGGGGCGGCGCGGGACACGATGACCTGCGGGCCCTTGGCGGCGCGGTCGACCTTGAGAAGGACGACGCGGACGCGCTCACCGATGCTGAACTGCTCCAGGCGAGACTGTTCGCGTTTGGGGCAACGGGCTTCGGCCTTGCCGAGATCGTAGATGACGTCCTGGCCTTCAATGCGCTTGACGGTTGCGTTGAGGACTTCTTTTTCGCGGTGCGCATATTCATTGAAGACGGTATCGCGCTCGGCTTCACGCACCTTTTGAAAGATGACCTGCTTGGCAAGCTGCGCGGCGATGCGGCCGAGGGGGCTGGTGTCGCGATAGAGGCGAATCTCGCTGCCCACTTCAACCTCGGGCGCCAATTCGATGGCGTCCGCCAGCGTGATCTGGTTGAGCGGGTCTTCTACCTCTTCATCAGTTGCCACGACGGTCTTATAGATGTAAGCCGTAATCTCGCCGGTCTCTTTGTTCAGCTCTCCGCGCATGTTTTCCTGGGTCTTGTAATATTTGCGCGTAGCGAGGGCAATGGCTTCCTCGACGGCTCCGACGACGATGCCGGGGTCAATGCCTTTTTCCTGGCTTAAAAGCTCGATACTTTGATACAAAACGCTGCTCGCCATACTCTGCTTGCTCTCTGTGGTTGTGTCCGGCGGACGGGTCGATTTCGGCCTATGCCAGAGCTGTTGAATTTCTCGAAGGGGTCAAATCATTCCCTTCACTGTCTTGCGAATCTTATGCCGACGGCCAGGAAAAATCTTTAGATTTCCGGCACCAATTGCGCTTTTTCGATGTTGCTGATGGCGATTTCAACGGCGTTAACGCCGGTCTTCTTCGTCTTGCTGTTCTGCTTGACCGCGGCCAGGTCGAGCGTAATGGTGCCGGTTGTCGCGATTTGCGATTCGCCCATTAGCCGGCCTTGCCAGTGCCGGTTGTTGCGAATGGGCTCAAAGGTTTGAATCTTCACCAAGTTGCCGGAGAATCTTTGAAATTCCTCCGGCTTGGTTAACTTGCGATCAAGGCCTGGAGAACTTGCTTCCAGGGTGTATTCAGCGCCGGGAATCAAGTCTTCAACATCTAACAAAACACCGAAATCCCGGCTGAATTCGGCGCAATCCTCATGCGTGATGCCCGAAAGCTGCTCGACGCTCAAAGTGCCTTCGACGAGCCGCTCCGGAAGTCCTTCCGCCCCGGCAGCTATGGCTGCTTTCAGTTGCGCGCGGCCCTCGGCATTTTTCTCAAGAAAGATGCGAAGGGTGCGTTCCTTGGCCGGCCCGATGAACTCAATGTCCACCACGTCGAGCCCATGTGAGGCGGCCACTCTTGATGCCGCCGCGCGGATTTCATCCAACTTAACTGCCATCGTTCCCATCACCCCAGCGTGCAACGGCCGCCCGCGGGGACCTCGAAAAGGGAGGTTTTGCTTTGGAAATTGGCCCAAATAAAAAGTGGGCTGTGAGCCCACTCATCTCCCCGCCAGCCGGCTTACTCACGGCAACAAAGGTGGACAAATTCGTCTGCGTCCTTAGCATACGGTGATTTGGCGGGAATTTCAACCACCTGGCATGGAGCGGAACGCATTGCGCGGGGCGGGCGGCTTGCGCAAAAAAATAACTTGATGGCAATTTTGTCGTTTGCGGCGCCCGTCCAGAGCTTGACTGGCCATTTCCGGCTCGTTTCTCCACGCTGAAGGCCCGGGTTAGCAACCTTTGAGCTTCCGGCGCGATAGAAATCGGAACCCAGTCCGGGTTCAACAAAATGGATTGATCCGATTGCCCTGGCGCCTTGCTGCGCAAATCCTCACCGGCCCGGCTCCGGTGCTAGACTTGGCGGTAGTCTCATGGCTTCTCGTCTTCCCCATCCGGCCCGCTCGGCTTCACCTGCGCTGCCAATCGTCGAAGCTCGAACTGCGCTTTTGAAGCGCGCTTCCCGCGATGCGATTGACTACCTGGAAACTCTTGATGAGAGGAGGGTCGCGCCTGGAGCGGAGGCGATTTCGGCTCTGAGCGCATTGCGCGGGCCGCTGCCTCCAGGGCCGACAAGTGCCGAGGCTGTTCTGCATTTGCTTGATACATATGGGTCTCCAGGCACGTTGGCCACCGCGGGCGGGCGCTATTTCGGATTTGTGATTGGTGGGTGTTTGCCGGCCTCGCTGGCTGCCGGGTGGCTGGTGAGCGCGTGGGACCAGAACGCTGGGCTCGCGGCGCAGTCGCCCACAGCCATCGCTTTGGAGGAGATTGCGCTGGAGTGGTCGCGGGAGCTCCTGGGGCTGCCGGCGGGTACGGGTGGAGCGGTGGTGACGGGGGCGACGATGGCGAATTTCGCAGCGCTGGCGGCTGCGCGGCACACCCTATTGACACGGACGGGCTGGGATGTGGAGGAAGAGGGACTATTCGGAGCGCCTCCTTTAACTGTAGTGGTGGGCGAAGAGGCGCATGCTTCCCTCATCAAAGCTTTAGGAATGCTGGGGTTGGGAAGGAAGCGGGTGGTCAGAGTGCCGGCAGACGGACAGGGAAGAATGAGGGCCGATGCGCTGCCACATCTGGACGCCCGGACGATTCTTTGTCTGCAAGCGGGCAACGTCAATACCGGGGCATTCGATCCGGCGGGAGCGATATGTCCGGCGGCCAAGGCAGCTGGAGCATGGGTGCATGTGGATGGGGCCTTTGGGCTTTGGGCTGCCGCATCGCCGGAGTACAGGCATCGTACAGAAGGGTTTGAACAGGCTGATTCCTGGGCTACGGACGCGCATAAATGGCCTAGTATCGGCTACGATTGCGGTATAGCCTTGGTGCGCGACCCGGAGTCTTTGCGCGCAGCGATGTCAGTGCAGGCTTCTTACCTGGCGAAGGGGAAAGATCGAGAGCCCGCCGATTACACTCCGGAGATGTCTCGGAGGGCGCGCGGAGTGGAGTTGTGGGCAGGCCTGCGTTCACTTGGCCGGTCGGGAATGGCGGAAATCATAGAGCGGACCTCAAGCCATGCCCGTCGATTTGCCGCTGGACTCAAGACCGCGGGGTACGCGATATTGAACGAGGTGGTAATCAACCAGGTGCTCGTGTCGTTTGGTACGGCAGAGAAAACGTTGCGGACGATTGCGCGATTACAGCAGGATGGAACATGCTGGTGCGGATCGACAGTGTGGCAGGGTCAGACCGCAATGCGAATCAGTGTGTCGTCCTGGGCGACGACGAAAGATGACGTGGACCGCAGCCTGGCAGCGATGCTGAAGGCAGCGGAAGAATAAGAAATTGCCGACAGAGAGCAATTCTGGCCAGACACCGTTCGCACATTGCTGATAGTCAAAAATTGCGGGGCTGATCCGTTGTAATGCTAATCAGTTGCCATGGAACACTGAACTTTTGGGCAATCCCATGCTGGTCTTTTTCAAGCAACGCGCTTTCATCACACTGGCGGCAATTGTTATTCTGGCGGCGATCGGGGCATTGTTCGGCTATCTTCAGGGTCGTTCAATGACACGTCGATTGGCAGAAGGCAGCCTTTCGCAAGATTCCGCGCGCATTTTGAATGGAGTAGTGGCTTATCTGGATGAGTCGCACGCGGTGCTGGCGGCCATGAATGCGTCCGAGGCTCCTTTCTGTTCAGACGAAGAAATCAACAATTTGCGGAAGATGATCTTCCACGCGCAATATCTTCGGGACGCGGGGCATATCCGCGACGGCAGGATTGAATGCTCTGCGGTGCTGGGGCGCGAAGACCTTCCCCTTGCGCAGTTCAAGCCCGATATCACGCAACCGAACGGTACAAAGATTTACAGGTACCTGCCGCCCTATGAGCCGGGGGGCGAACTGGTATATAGCCAGCAGGAAGGGGACTCGTACGTGGTGCGGGATCCCAGGCTGGGATCGTTGATGCAAGGGATCAGCAACCTGGATTTCACACTGACATTGATTGATGTTTCGCGGTTCAGATCGGGTCGGCTGAGCGGTCAGCCGCCGAAGGCGAAGGGCGCGGTGACGGACAGGGACTGGCGCGGCCGCCTGGGGGATACGCTGTACGCGACGCGCTGTTCCGCCCGCTACTTCAGCTGCATCACAGCGTATTCGCACCTTTCGGACGCGATGCGCGACGAACGGGGTCAACTCGCTCTGAATAGCGGCGTGGGCGGGCTTGCCGGAGGTCTGCTGGGATTTTTAATCTCCCTGCTTTATCTGCGCGACAGGAGTGTTGTGCAGCAGCTTCGCCGGGCGATTGCGGATGACCGCGTACGAGTTGTGTACCAGCCGATAGTGGAGCTTGAGAGTGGACGGATTGTGGGCGCTGAGGCGCTGGCGCGCTGGACCGATGACGATGAACGAGCGGTGAGTCCGGATGTATTTGTGAAGATTGCCGAGGAGCGCGGCTTTGTAGGGGACATTACGGCTCTGGTTTTGCGGATCGCGCTTCGCGATTTTGAAGAACTCCTGCACGGCCATCCTGATTTTCGTTTGAGTCTGAACGTGGCGGCGAGCGATCTTGCAGATCCCGGTTTTGTGGACGTGATGGAGGAGTCGCTGGAGCAACGGGCAATTGCGGCGAATAACGTCGCGATCGAGATTACGGAGAGTTCAACGGTGCGGCGAGCGCCTGCGATGAAATCGATTCGCACACTCAGAAGCAAGGGGCACCGTGTACTGATCGACGACTTCGGTACGGGTTATTCAAACCTCTCTTATCTGCACGATCTTTCAGTGGACGCGATCAAGATCGATCGCGCGTTTACGCAGGCGGTGGGCACCGATTCACCGGTGATGGCGATTCTTCCGCAGATCCTGTCCATGGCGAGGGCGCTGAACTTGCAGGTTATTGTCGAGGGCATTGAAACGGATTTCCAGGCGGAATACTTTGAGGGCGCGGGCGAACACATATTGGGGCAGGGCAGATATTTTGGCGGACCGGTGGCGCCGGAGATGTTTGAGCGCGTACTGGCTGAGAACGAACAGGCGATGGCGCTAGGCGGCGGAACGCTAATGACTCGCGGCTAGATCTGCTTGACATCCGAGGCGGAGGGCATGAGGCTGATTTCATGCCGAGAATGACACGACTACTGCTTCGCGCTCTGTTTGTAGTAGCGCTTTCCGCGAGCCTTGTTCCCTTTGCCCGCTCCCTTGATAAACAATCTTCGCCTGTATATCGCGCGCGGCGCGTTGCGCTGGCGGCGAAGCTGCATGGAGGGGTGGCGGTGCTGTTCGCGGCAGAGGAACCGCTGCTGGATTTCATGCCTTACCGCCAGGATGAAGACTTCTACTATTTGACGGGATGGAATGAGCCGGGTGCGGCACTCCTTATTGTGGCTGATGCCCCTGGGGGACAGGCGCCGCGCTCGTATACGGAAATTCTTTTCTTGCCTACGCGTGATTTGCGAATGGAGAAGTACACGGGGGCCAAGCTGGATGCGGCTTCGCCGGGGGTCACGCAGGTCTCAGGCGTGGACGGAGCGAAGCAAATGACTGAACTGCCCGCGGTGCTGAGCGGGTTGATTGCAGCGGACCGCGGACTGGCGAGAAGCGTGTGGACGCAGCCGGAGGCACCGCAGGCAAAGGCGCTGTCTGGATTTACAGCAGCCACGCTGGGGATGGACACCAACGCGGTGACGGACCATGATGTGACGCGGCTGACGGGACAGTTGCGGGTGGTGAAAGACGATGGCGAAATTGCATTGCTGAGGAAGGCAGCGGACGCATCCATCGAAGCGCAGCGGGTGATGATGAGGGCTGCGAAACCGGGAGTGACGGAGCGGGCAATTGCCGGGAAGATGACGGCGGCGTGGATGGACAAAGGCTGCGAACGGGCGTCGTATGCGCCCATCGTGGGATCGGGAATCAATTCGACGGTGCTGCACTATTCCGAAAACACTCGAACGATGGAGGGTGGGGACGTATTGCTGGTGGACGCGGCTTGCGAGTTCTCAATGTATGCGTCCGACATAACGCGAACGGTGCCTGTGAATGGGCACTTTACGCCGCGACAACGCGAAATCTATAACGTGGTGCTGGGCGCGCAGCAGGCAGCGATCGATGCGTTTGTGGCGGGGAAGTCGAAGATCAACGACCGCGACAGGAAGGATCCGGACTCGCTGGATACGGCGGCCTACAACTACATCAACACGCATGGAAAAGATCTGCATGGTCAACCGCTGGGGCAGTACTGGCTGCATGGCCTGGGGCACATGGTGGGAATCAACGTGCATGATCCGGCGGAGTATCCGGCGGTGCTGAAGCCGGGGATGGTGTTTACGATCGAGCCGGGGGTTTATATTCCCGAGGAAAAGATCGGGGTGCGGATTGAATGTGTTTTCGTGGTTGGCGCGGATGGAAAATTGATTGACCTGGTGGCGGCTTTGCCGCATACGGCCGAGGATGTGGAAGCGGCGATGGAAGGCAAGTAAGGAATGCGATGGGCATGGACGAGGACTTAGGAATTGATGCTTTGGAGAACCTGGCTGGGGCGTTTCAGGACCAGCTTCTGGCGTGCCTGGAGGAATGCGCGCAAGGGCGGCTTGGTCTCTTTTCAGATTACGAGGGCAATGGGGTAGACATGGAGAGCTGGCCGGAAGCGGCCCGGCTGCGGCAGTTGGCGATGGCGCTACAGAGTGTGTTCGCCCAGCATGAACGGCAGAACGCGTTGTCCGATGAGTTTCTGGATTTGTGTTCCATTCATGGAGAAAGCAATCCCGGGGAACGGAAGCTGGCGCGGGCATTTTTGCAGCGAATTGAAAAGGGCGATGTGGGAAAGCAGTTGGAAGAAGGAAGGCGACGTTGGTAATCCTGCATGCGTTTCTGGCGCTGGCGGCGGGATTTGCCACAATGGCTGTGCTGGTGATCGTGATTACCGCGGCGCTGGCGAAGCTCACTCCGAGTTGGGTTGACGAACATCAGCGCAGCGACGAAGGTTTGTCGCCGGCGAGCCGGAAGAACCTTCGAGGGCCGCGGCCTGGATATGTGTTTGTGAACCTTGGCTATTCGCTTCTTGCAGCGGCGGCGGGAGGGTATGTGACGGCGTGGGCGGCGTCGGCCAATCCGCTGATTCATGTGCTGGCACTGGCGATTGTCGTACTGGCATTGGCGGCGCTCAGCGCATTGCAGTCGCGGGGGAAGCAACCGATCTGGTACGCGCTCGCCTTGGTTGCGATTTCGCCGTTGGGAGTTTTGATGGGTGGCTTGGTGAGGCTGAGGGTGTTGGGAATTTTGTAAGTTGCGGAAGGATTGGATCGGTGGCCGTCCATCCTTGTCGCGATTCATCTACGGCAAGGATGGGACGTCCACACTTCAAGCAAAATGAACGTGAGTTACCAGCGGACGCCAAACGTGACTGGGATCAATTCGGTGGTTCCAGTGCCGTTGGTGGTATTGACGGCGGGTGTGTTGATGAAGAGGTAGCGGGCTTCGGCGAAAATCTTCGCCTGCCCGTCGCCGTAGGTGCCGCCCAGCCGGTGGGAAAGACCAACGCCAAGATTGCCGCCCCACTGGTTGGATGAGAAGTGATAGACGGTTTCGTTTTCAACCACGATGCCGCAGTAGTAGTAGCACACTTCACCTTCGACCGGATCAGTGAAGTTGGTGACCTTTCGATAGAAGCCGAAGCCGCCCGTGACGTAGGGCGCAGTGCTGCGTTTGGGCATGAGGTCGATGACCGGAGCAAGCGTGAGTGACCAGATGTGCGCGTTGCCGCCTTGTGTGCCTACATCGGCAATCAGGCTTCCCGGCAACTTGTTATCCATGAACTGATATTCCGCCAAAAGAGAAGTGCCGTGGCCAAAGTGCTTGCCGACGCCCGCACTAAAGTTGCCGCCCCATGTAATGTAAGGACCGTCATTGCCGATGGGGGCGTTGGCGCCCGCGCCGGCCTCAAAGGCGAGATTGCTGAGGATGCCATGGTGCGAAGCGGCGTCATATTGCTGCCCCTTGCCGGAGCCTCCGGCAGCCGGAGCTGCGGGCACCGCGGCGCCTGGGGAGGGATCGATGCCTGTGGCGGGTTGAAGCGCTGCGGAGCTCGATTCATCTGCCGAGAGAGAGGGACCACCGTTTGCGCTGGAAGACGCCGATTGAGCGCTTAATGAACCAACAGCAAAAATTGCGATCCCACACAGGAAGCAAGTTCGCTTTGCGAGCGACGTCCAAAGGGGAGAAGACATGTCAGAACCTCATGAATAAATTTTGTTCTATCCCGGTGTGCCGGGCAAAAGATTAGACACCGATTGAGTGGGAAAGGTTGCGGTTTCAAGGAGCGGAGGACTACCCCGCGAATCGGGGTTGGACGGTTGTTATCATTTCAATTCTTTGACGTCTAATCACAAATGAGCAAAGGCCGGAGCGGGTGCTCCGGCCTTTGCTGTTTGCGCTACATAGTGAAGCTAACCTTGAATATCGAACTGTTCAGGGTGAAGCGTGGCGTCGCTCTTGACGAGGATGTTCTTGCCGACCAATTCTTCAAACTCGGTAAGCCAAGACGCGTTGTTCGACTTGAGGACTTTGACGGTTTCAGGATTGACACGCAGCAGAACGTCGGCGCCTTCAAAGTATTTCTTCATCTTGCGCAGCTCAGTGTAGATCTCATTGCAGACGGTGGTTGGGCTCTTGACCATGCCGGTAGCCTGGCAGGTTGGGCATGGAACTGAAAGGGTCCGCTCAAGCGATTGCTTTACGCGCTTGCGAGTGATGGCGACCAATCCAAAATCATTGAACTGGAGAACCTTTGTCGGTGCGCGATCAGACTTGAGTGCTTCTTCAAGAGCGGCCATGACCTTGAAGCGATTCTTGCGCTCGTCCATATCAATGAAGTCGATGACGATGATGCCGCCGAGATCGCGAAGTCGAATCTGGCGGACGATTTCTGGAACCGCATCGAGGTTGGTCTTGAGAATGGTGTCTTCAAGGCGCGCCGATTTGCCGACGTACTTGCCGGTATTGATGTCGATGGCGACCAGCGCTTCCGTCTGGTTGATGACAATGGAGCCACCGCTCTTGAGCCAGACTTTGGAGCGAAGTGCCTTGGAGATCTCATCCTGAATGCCGAAGTGCTCAAAGAGCGGAACCTCTTTGGTGTAGAGCTTGACGCGGCGGACAAGGTTGGGCGAGAAGCGATTGAGGAAGCGCACAATGCGCTCGTAATCTTCCTGCGAATCGACCCAGATGGACGAGAAATTGGCGCTGACCTGATCACGGAGAATGCGCTCGATGAGCGAGAGATCGTGATAGATGAGGGCGGGAGATTTTGAAGATTCGGAGCGCTGCTTGATTTCGTCCCAGAGGTGCAGAAGGAAACGGAGGTCGGCGCGGAGATCTTCTTCGGATGCGTTTTCAGCAGCGGTGCGGACGATGAAGCCGCCGGCAGCTTCGCCGCGCTCACTGACGAGAATCCTCTTGAGGCGCTGGCGTTCTTCGTCGGAAGCAATTTTGCGACTCACGCCGATGTGAGTGACGGTGGGCATGAAGACGAGGAAGCGGCCGGGGAGGGCGATGTGGCTGGTGATGCGAGCGCCCTTTTTTGCGATGGGCTCCTTGGCGATCTGGACAAGAATTTCCTGGCCGGGTTTGAGGAGGTCGCTGATGATGGGCAGATTCGAAGTCTGCATGGACCGGCGCGAGGGGCCACCGCGACGGCTGCTCTGCGCAGGTGCTCCTGAAGGCGCTCCACGGCCGCGGCGTCCGCGTCCGCCACGATCGCGGCGCTGTTGGGCCTGGCTGTCGGCGGTTGCGGGCTGCGCGTCGGCGGAAGGCTCGTCGTCTTCGTCTTCCTCATCGAACGATTCGTCTTCTGTACTTTTCTCATCGAAGTTCAACTGAATGCGGTGATCGAGATGTGCCTCCTGGAGCATCTCGCCCAGGTCGCCGGAGCGCACCTGCGGGGGAAGCGTCTCCTCCTCGAAGTCGAATTCATGTTCTTCGGTTTTGGCATGGTGGCGGGGAGTGTCGAACTCCTCGCCGTCAATGACTTCTTCCTCGATAAGACCGGTGCCGGGGGCGTAGGAAGAAATGGTCGCCGTGGAGGCTGCCTTAGTTGGCGGTACGTCCGGGGTCAGGACCGGACCGGACTCCTCAGCCTTTTTCTTGCCGCCGAGGCCGAACAGGCGGAAGCCGGTGGGCGCGGCGGGGTCAACGTGATGGGAAGCTGAGGCGTCGGATTGATGGTCGTCGCGTTCCGCCTGGCTAGTGTTTGGAGTATGCGAACCCTGGTCGGCTGTTTCCTCGTCCTGGCGGACCACGGATGGGGCGACGGGTTCATCGGCCGAGGGCTCATCCAGGATGGGTTCGACCGTGTAGTCCTGGGTGTCATTATGAGCCGGATTTTTGTTGGGATCCGAGGTTGAGGCGGTGCTTTCGGCGAAGAAGTCTTGTTCTTCGGTAGCGTCAGGAGCGAGGCCATACTCCTCGGCTTCATCGAAGGTGTCGGGAACAACGCTGTATTCCTCAATTTCAAGATCAGCGTGGGCAGAGGAGTGGGTGGATTGGTCCGGCTTGGTCGAGCGATGCCTTGAAATTGATTCGCCCGGGAGCAAGCCGCTACCGTCCCATGCGAGAGGTGCTTCAATCAAGCTGGAAGGTTTGAAGGAACTC